>Ga0268284_1001733_pt1 | contig 10618 bp, 7 predicted proteins | sample saktaG_14_FD_190137 | JGI IMG/M metagenome (GOLD analysis project Ga0268284, IMG submission 190137) | Saline water microbial communities from Sakinaw Lake, British Columbia, Canada - sak_2013_06_06_40m | ecosystem: Environmental > Aquatic > Non-marine Saline and Alkaline > Saline ... | reverse complement strand
ATTGATGGACTACCTCGCGCACGAACCGCAACATAGCCTCACGTTCCTTAAGGAAGACCTTGCGAAACAGGTCGGCCGTAGCGGAAGGCCTGTGGTCATCATGATGCACATGGGTTTCGACGAGGGGGATAGCATGGCCGTGGGCTGGTGGTCACCAGAAGAACGGGATACGTTTTACGCGGTCATCAAGGAGTACAATGTGATTGCCCTATTATTCGGCCACTTACATAAGGGAACTCACTTCAAGTGGCGGGGTATCGACATTTACCATTGCGCCTCGGGCAACCGCGAGCCTGATCCCGGCGAGTGCTTGGTCTTTCATATCACTCCGGGCGAGATGACGGTCATGTACCGTTTCAAAAACCGCTGGGCTAATGTCTGGAAGAAAGAGATTACTGGCTTGCCTAAGGCCGAGTAGGATGAAGAACTTTTTTTGGCACCCCTGCCTAATGGGGTTGAAGTAAGGGAAGTGCTTAAGGTGCATAACATAAATCACCATCAGCGTATAAGGACAGTGCTCTGTATGGGACGGTTGCATCCCCTGAAGGGGTTGGATTTGCTGGTGTCCGCATGGGCGGAGGTGAAGAAATGCGGGAATGGGGGAATGCGGGAATGCGCGAATGAATTTACTTGGCAACTGGTGATTGCAGGACCAGACGAGCAGGGAACGAAGGAGAAGTTAATAGTTGAAAGTGAAAAGTTAAAATTAAAAACAGTTGAGACCAATGACTTGGGCAGTGTGTGTGATGCGGATGTCGTTTTTGTGGGGTCCGTGCATGGTGAAGAAAAATGGGCTCTGATGCAGCGTGCGGACATTTTTGTTCTCCCGAGTCGCAGTGAAAATTTTGGAATGGTTGTGGGTGAGGCTCTTTCCTGTGGCGTGCCTGTGGTGACCACAGCCGTTGGACTGTGGGGAGAGGGGAGTGGAGAAGTGCGCGAATGCGAGAATGGGGGAATGCGGGAATGGGAGCGGGGGCTGTTTGTTGTGGAGACGAGCGTTGAGGGGATTGCAAAGGGACTGAGGCGGATGATGGCGTTGAGTGATGCGGAGCGGCATGAGATGGGAATGCAGGGATGCGAATGGGTGAAGCGTGAGTTTAGCTGGGAAAACGTAGCGAAGCAGATGGTGGAAGCTTATGAGAATGCGCGAATGCGCGAATGCGGGAATGCGTGAATGAGGGAATGCGTGAATGCGTGAGAGAAATGCACGAATTTGGGTTAGTGAAGGGAGCTCAGATGTCTATTGTTGCGTTAAAAAAAAAGGAAGAGAGAACCTTATTGTTTTCGGTTGATGTGCTGAATTATTTGTTTAGGCTTCCCTCCCATCCAGTCTTTAAAGTTTGAAAAAACTTACAGCATGAACTACAGCCGTTTCTCATCGAAGCTGAGGAATTGTTGACATTATCCACGACGATCAATATGAAATCAAAAGCGGCCAAATGATGTAATTCACGCACTCGAGCACTATTCTCTGATCTCTTCATTCACGCATTCGAGCATTCACGCATTCGCGCATTAACTTATGACCATCTGGATCAATAATCCCTTTGACTTTCTTCCGGGCGAGGGTGCACGATTGCAGCGCTATGGCTTGTTAGCGCAAGCGCTGGTTAAGGCTGGGCATCAGGTGGTCTGGTGGAGTAGCGATTGGAATCATATTAAGAAAGCTAAAAGGGAAGAGAAATGCGCGAATGCGGATGAGAGTGGTAAAGTAGTAGGGAAGCAAAGTGGTAGCGGGGATGTGAGGGAATGTGGGAATGCGGGCGAAACCCCTCGCCAGGGCGAGGCAGACCCTAGGAGGGAATGCGCGAATGGGGGAGAGGGGGGCGTGGAGATACGGCTGATTGAGACGATGCCGTATTATAAGAATATTGGATTGAGGCGGCTGCTTAGCCATTGGCTTTATGCTAGAAGTTGGGAACGGGAGGCGCGGAACGAACATGAAAAACCTGATCTGATTATCTGCAGTGCTCCGCCACTCAGTACGGGATGGGTCATGCGAAGTCTTTGTAAGCGCTTAGGGTGCGTAGGGGTGATCGACGTGATGGATGTGTGGCCGGAGACATTTGAACGTGTTGTCCCTGCATGGATGTTATGGCCGTTACGCTGGATGGCCAAGCGAGTGTATGAGGGGGCGGATGGTGTTTCGGCAGTGGGCGACAGTTATTTAGAGGTTGTGAAGCGGTATTTAGGAGCCACTACGAAGCCGATGTATCGTTGCTATCATGGGATTGAGATGGGGGGTGAAAGCAGGGGCGAGCGATCGCTCGCCTGTGCTGAAGTGCCATTGCGGTTGGTATATGTCGGGAATATGGGCAAAGGGTATGATTTAGTGACACTCGTGCGGGTTGTGAAGGAAATGATTGAGGAGGGGCATGCGGTCAGCTTGGATTTGGCTGGACGCGGAGAGCAGGAAGAAATTTTGAAAACACTTGCTGAATCCAAGCAGGACACGATCCGCTTTCATGGAGTGGTCACGGGTGATGCACTTCGGGCGTTGCTTTCGAATGCTGATGTGGGCATGGTGCCAATGTTTGCCAAAACGTATGTCGCGGTGCCTTACAAGCTTGCGGACTATGCTGCTGCGGGTTTGCCGGTGATCAGCAGCCTAAAGGGCGAGACAGAAGACCTGATAAAAAGATATGATGCAGGATGGTTTTATGATGCAGGGGATTGCTCATCGTTACGCAATGCACTCCTTGCGGCCTTACAGAGTATGAAGGCAACCGAAAATGGGATACGCCAGTATGGAATGAACTCTAAGCGGATGGCTGAAGAGAATTTTGATGCGGAAAAGATCTATCCGGATTTTGTCAGATGGCTTGAGATCCAATTTAAAACAAGGTATTTATGAAAACTATTCTTGTGACCGGGGGTACGGGGGCGGTGGGGCCGCGGATCGTGGAGGCGTTGGTTGCAGAGGGTTATGCTGTACGGATTCTGGCGCTCGATGCTCCTAAGCCGGGGACGCTCCCGGCAGGCGTTGATTTGCGTTTGGGCAGTGTCATTGATCCTGATGCCGTGCGTGAGGCTGTGCAGGGTTGCACGGGGATTATACACATGGCGGCGTTGCTGCACATCGTGAATCCTCCGCCAACTTTGCGCGCAAAATATGAGGCGGTCAATGTCGGTGGTACCCGCACGTTGCTCGATGCCGCACAAGCGGCGGGCGTTCAGAGGGTCGTATTCTTCAGTACCATCGCGGTGTATGGCTATGGGGTGCGCGAAACGCTTTCTGAGGAGTCGCCGTGTTGTCCGGAAACATTTTATGGTGAGACCAAGTTCGCGGCCGAGAAGCTGGTGCTGGATGCGAAGCGGTCGGACGGTGCTCCGTTGGGCACGATCCTGCGCATGGGTGCTATTTATGGATCGGGCATCAAGGGTAATTACCGTAAGCTGGCTTTGGCATTGGCGAAGCATCGCTTTATTCCTGTTGGGCGCGGACAGAACCGCCGTTCGTTGGTATATGACCGGGATGTTGCAGCGGCGACCGTTCTAGCGCTGCGGCTGGAGCAGGCGGCTGGGCAGGTGTATAATGTGACGGACAACTGTTTCCATACCTTGGCCGAGATCATCGCGGCTATCTGTGAGGCGTTGGGGCGTCGTCCGCCTCGCGTGCGGATTCCGTTGGCATTTGCCCGGCTGGCCGCTAATAGTGCTGATTTGCTTTTTCGTCTGGCTAGGAGACGTCCCATCGTTCGCGCGGCAGTTGACAAGTATGTAGAGGAGGTCATGGTCAGCGGCGACAAGATTAGAAGGGAACTTGGTTTTGTGCCGAAATATAGTCTGGCAAAAGGATGGAATGAGTGCGTTGCAGAGATGCGCGAAGCGGGTGAATGGTGAGTGGGGAATGGTGAGTGGCGGTAAGAAGTTTGGAGTGCGGTGACCTGGCACCGCTTTGATACGCGCGACCTGGCGCGCGTGGAGCCGGCGTGCCGGGTCCCGCCGGTGAGAGCGGCGCCGGGTCGCCGCAGTCCAAACATCCTTCGGATGCGGAGCGGTATGGAGTGCGGTGACCTGGCACCGCTTTGATACGCGCGACCTGGCGAGCGTGGAGCCGGCGTGCCGGGTCCCGCCGGGGAGAGCGGCGCCGGGTCGCCGCAGTCCAGACAAAGAAAACGAGGATATCGATGGAAGCGAATAAGCAACAATGGCCACATGCGCCGCCGCATTGGCTATATGAAGCTGGAATATACATGGTAACCGCTGGAACCTGTGGAAAGGTTTGTTATTTCAATACCGAATCTCGGCGTGATGCGTTGCTGATGGCACTGGCGGATGCGGCCATGGAGTTTGGCTGGAACTTACAGGCTTGGGCTGTCATGGCGAATCATTATCACTTTGTTGCTGCGACAAAAAACCCAGAGACATTGACGCAGATGTTGGGAAAACTTCACGCTGTTTCAGCTCGCCAAATTAATCGTGAAGATCGGACCCTTGGGCGAAAAGTTTGGTTTCAGTATTGGGACAGTCATATCACGTACGAGGCTTCATGGCTTGCGCGACTGCATTATGTACACACGAACCCCGTGCATCATGGCGTGGTATCCTGTGCCGAGCAATATCGTTGGTGTTCGGCGGCGGCGTTTGCTAGTGATTCCAACCAGAGTTTTGTCGCGACAGTCAGCCGGATGAAAACCGACACCTTGTCGGTTGTAGATGATTATTAGGTGTATAGATATTAAGTATGGAGTGCGGTGGCCTGGCACCGCTTTGATACGCGCGACCTGGCGCGCGTGGAACCGGCGTGCCGGGTCCCGCCGGTGAGAGCGGCGCCGGGTCGCCGCAGTCCAAACATCCTTCGGATGCGGAGCGGTATGGAGTGCGGTGACCTGGCACCGCTTTGATACGCGCGGTCCGGCGCGCGTGGAGCCGGCGTGCCGGGTCCCGCTGGTGAGAGCGGCGCCGGGCCGCCGCAGTCCAGACCGTCGTGACGGGTTACTATCTCCATTATCCCATTCGTTTAATTCGGTGATAAAATAAACACGTATTTATCGTAAAGTGTTGTTGACGGATAACGCTAATAACCGTAAAGTATGGTTTACGAAACTGAAGGGTGTTATGTTAGAAGAAATTTATTATTTTCATAAACGAAGTGTGGAGGAGACGCCACAACGGTTTAAGCGATATCTCTGCGATGAAATCGACTGGGATACCCCGTGTCTTTGTGTAGCGGGTGCACGCGGTACGGGCAAGACAACACTTTTGATTCAGCATTATCATGAACGCTACGGAGATGTTGAGAAGTGCCTTTACGTCTCGGCGGACAATATCGAAGTTTCTGCGCTGGGGCTCCTCAGTATCGCGAAGGAGTATTTCAAGTATGACGGCAAAGCACTGATCATTGACGAGATCCATAAATATCCAGAATGGCAGATCGAATTAAAAAACATTCTCGATACATTTAAAGGGAAAAAGATTTTGTTTTCGGGCAGTTCCTCGATTGAATTGCATGAGGGTAAGGCAGACCTTTCAAGAAGGGCGGCTTATTATACTCTGCGTGGGCTTTCGTTTCGTGAGTATCTGGAGATCAGGAGGGACGTCACGCTTCCGGTTTATCAGTTGGAGGAGTTGTTGACGGGGCATGTGAGGATTGCGCAGGAGGTGTCTTCCGGCATATCCATCCTCAAACATTTCGGAGAGTACCTGATGTCCGGGTATTATCCGTTTTTTATGGAAGGCGAGCGATCTTATTTATCCAAAGTGTTTAGCATTATTGAAAAGGTGTTGTATGAGGATATAGCGGTCTTGGGTAATATGAAACCATCGAATATTATCGTGCTGAAGAAGATGCTTTGGGTGATCGCGACCTCCGAACCCTTTACGGTTAACATTGAAAAAATGAGCCGCGAACTGGGTATTTCCAAGGAGTATGTGTATACGTATCTGGAGTATCTGGAACGTGCAGGATTGATGAGTTCACTCCGCGAGGATGCTCGGGGATATCGAATTGCCCGTAAACCTGAAAAAGTATTTATGGAAAATACAAACTTACTCTGCGCGGTTAATCGCGATTTAAAATCGGAAAGCAGTTGGGGGCAGATGCGGGAAACTTTTTTTGTCAATCAGCTTAAAGGTGTCGCCAAGATCACCACTGGCGTGGTTGGAGATTTTACGATTGACGGGAAATATCATTTTGAAGTTGGAGGGAAGGGCAAAACGTTTCAGCAGTTGCAGGGGATCGAAAATGGATATGTTGTTGCTGATCGGATCGAGATTGGGCATGGGAACAAAATTCCGCTTTATTTGTTTGGGTTTTTGTACTGAGGGAGAGCGGGAGAAGTTCTATAGTGCTAAAGTTTGGAAGTTCAAAAGCTTGGAGTTTGGAGTGCGGTGACCTGGCACCGCTTTGATACGCGCGACCTGGCGCGCGTGTAGCCGGCGTGCCGGGTCCCGCCGGCGAGAGCGGCGCCGGGTCGCCGCAGTCCAAACATCCTTCGGATGCGGAGCGGTATGGAGTGCGGTGACCTGGCACCGCTTTGATACGCGCGGTCCGGCGCGCGTGGAGCCGGCGTGCCGGGTCCCGCCGGTGAGAGCGGCGCCGGGTCGCCGCAGTCCAGACCGTCGTGACGGGTTACTATCTCCATTATCCCATGCGTTAAATTGGTTTACGTCGTTGAAAAAAGTTTGAAGCGGTTCGTTGACCAACGAATTATACGAATGGAACGAATTGAGCTGAAACGTTTTCAATAATAGGCGTGCGTTTTTTTTTGTTGTAAAATATTGTCTTCATATTAGAAGACAATAAGAAAACAACACGCCAAATGCGGGGAAATCATGGACAAAAGGTGTAGCTGTGGGGTATACTGAAAACATTAAATTCGGGTTAGTTGATCAATAAAGGAGTGTGCGAATGGAAACCGTCGTATTTCTAATCTTATTCGTGATTTTTGTTTTGCTGATTGTCACGTTGAGTTCAATATCCGAACTAAAATCAAAAGTCGAAAAGCTGGATGCCAAAGTGCTGGGTCAGCTTAAAGCCCTTCGTGACGAGCTTGCACAATCCCTCAAAAAGAATGAAGACGTGCTTCCAACGGGGGTTGCTGTACCTGAGAAGGTTTCGCGTCCTGTTGACGTGGTTCCTCCTGCCCTTGAAAGACAGCCTCTCGCTGCAACAAGCACACTCGACGTGAGGAATCAGGTTCCTCAAAGGGAAATCGAGAAACCTTTGGACCCCTATATGCTTTCGAGGCCGCAACAGTTAAAAAGTGAAGTGCCGCCGCCTCTCCCGCCCCCACCTATCATTTCAGAGACTAAAAAGGCCGTGATTCCGCCAACGCCACAGAAACCTCAACAGCCACCCGTTGATTCCGCTGTGGGTCGTATCATGAGTAAGATTTGGAACTGGATTGTCGTGGGGGAAGAGTTCCGGAATCCGGGCGTACCTGCCGAATTTGCTATTGCCACAGCTTGGTTGGTCCGCGTGGGTGTGATCGTCGTGGTCATGGCTGTCGGTTTCGGTTTGCAGCTTTCCATTAAACGCGGAATCTTAGGGCCCTCTGGACGCGTCGCCTGCTCCTTGATTTGCGGTTCGGTCTTTGTCGGCCTTGGTCTGCGGTGCATGACCAAGCAACTGCAGATGCTTGGGCAAGGGTTTATCGGTGGCGGCTTGGCGATGTTTTATTTTGCGTTCTATGCGGCATCTATGATGTTCAATTTAATAGAGCCTCAGTTCGCCTTTCTGAGTATGGCCTTGGTGACGGCGGCGGCTGTTGTTATTGCTGTACGGTTGAATGCGCTCTCCGTTGCTGTTTTGGGCGCTATAGGTGGTTATCTAACGCCCGTCATGCTGAAGACCGACCACCCGAATCTCCACTTGCTCTATGCGTACTTGTTGATCTTGTGTGTTGGCATGCTAGGTGTGTCATTACGCCGTCAGTGGCCGTTGCTGACCTGGCTGAGTTTTATCTTTAACAGCATTATTTTTCTGGTTGCAGCGGCTAAGCCGTATGGAGAGGGAACAACGGAGGAGATCATTTATCTGTGTGTCTTCTTTGTCCTCTATTCTTCCGCTATGTTTGCGTATGCGGTCCTGAAACGTGTGAAGGTGACGCCTGTGGAGATTATCTCCCTGTTCCTCAATGTCATGGTCACGTTGGGCGGGGGTGTATTGTTGATCGGTGATGGACAGCCCGACCGCGTGTATGTTGCGATCCTCGCATTGGGAATGGCCACGTTCTATGTGGCGCATATCTGGGGCTTTTTACTCGGACGGCATTTTGACCGCGGATTGCTCTCGGCCTTTATTGCGCTGGTGGTCATTCTGATCGGTATTGCCCTGCCGCTATTGTTCACGGGAAATATTTTGACAACAGTCTTTGCATTACAGGCGTTGGCCTTCCTGTGGCTGGGTGGACGGTTGGAAAGCAGGATGTTCATTCGTGGCGCCATCTGTCTCTATGTGGTTGTTGCGGTGAGAATGGGTATCGGATTCTTTGATCCTGATTCTTTTGCGATTCATACGACGCAGGGGTACTGGATTGGGCTGAGGGAGCGGCTTGCGGAATTTGTCTTCCCCATTCTTGCACTCTTCTTGGCTGGACGACTCTTCAAAAAATTGCCCATGGCGGCACAGAGTCGCATCGGTGATGAGGGCGTGCGCGAAACGAATGCGTATGCACACGAGGCGACGATTGCCTTCTGTGTCTTTTATGCAGTTTTTATCGTTTACGCCACGCTCGAAACATTCTCGATGTCAAAATTCTATTTTGTCGCGTTTGGTCATGCGTGTATCACGTTGGTGTGGTGCGCCTTTGTCTTCCATTTGATGATGATGCGAAAGCATCTGTCGACTACTGCGCTTGTGAACCTCTCTATATTTGCGGGTGCTGCCATTGTTGGACAATGGTTCTTCTGTGGCTGGATGGGTGTTGATTCATTGCGCCTGTTTAAGTTTTGCCATCATGAGCCCTTTAGTGTCTTGACCGCATTGCCCCGTCTGATTTCAACGGGGGTCTGTATGATGGCATTGCTTAAGATATGGACTGTTTTTAAGGGTGATGATACGAACGAACAGATGCTAAAGTCCCTTTCCTTGAATATTGTGCTGGCGATGGGGTTCCTTTATTTGACCTTTGAAGCGGCAACGTTCAGTGATGCTTATATACAAGGTTTCCGGCAGTGGGCCGTCAGCATCGTGTGGGGTTGTTACGGATTAAGCCTGCTCGTCAGCGGATTACACGTTTCGAAAAAGGGATTTCGTATGGTGGGGTTATTGCTCTTTGCCATCACCATTTTCAAAATATTCTTTGTTGATTTGGCCAAGTCAGATGTTCTTTTCCGGTTGATTGCCTTTGCGCTCTTGGGTATCGTGCTCCTCCTGGCGGCGTATGCATATTTGCGCAAGCAGGACACCTTTAAACGGCCAGCAACGGATGACAAGACTGGAGGCTCCCATGAGTAAGTTATTTATCAAGGCAGGTAAAATCGTCTTGTCTGTTGGTTGTCTCGCCTCTACAGTGTTTGCGAGCGGTGAATCCTTCAGTCATAGCGCAGCCGTGCAGTTACCGACGATTACACAGGATGAACTGGCGGATCTCATTCTCCCGCAGCCGATCTATGCGGTCACGCGTGACGACCTCGCAGATGTGCGGTTGGTGCGGAGTGACGGCAAGACGCCGATCCCCTTCCTTGTTGAATGCGTGACGACGAAACGTTGCAATTTTACGAAGGAGACACGTTCGCTCCAGATTCATAAAGTAGACGAACTCGATGGACAGAAATTGCAGATGGTTCTTCGACGGGAAGAGTCTGATAATTCCACGCTGTCACCGCTAAGTGGGCTTGTCATTCATACCCCGTTGCGGGATTTTGAGCGTAAAATTAAAGTGGAGGCTTCGGCTGACGGGGTAACGTGGAAGACGGTTGTGGAGTCGGCACGCATTTTTGATGTCAGCAACTTTGCGGATTTCAGGGTGAAAGAGATTGAATTGCCTGGAGTTGCGCAACGCTATTTACGCCTGACCGTTGACCAGATGGTCGCGCCGGGCACCCCGCTGACCACGACGGTCAAGACCTCTGAAGACAAAGGAGGGAACATCAGGAATATTGACCGTCAGTTTGTGGAAGAGAAACGACCGTTCCGTATTGAACGCGTGGACGGATGGAGCCAGAAAGAAGTGTGGGTACAGGATGCGCGTCCGTTGGTCAAACGCGAATTTCGGGTTTTTGGGGAGGAACCGAATTCGGAATTGCGCCATCGTTTCCCTAAGGCATCTATGATTTTCTTTGAACTCGGCAAGGCGCCGCTTGAGCGTGTGACGCTGAAATCAGCCTCGCGCATGTTTCGTGTCGACTGCCAGCTATTAGTCGAACGAGAGGTCACACAGCCTGGCGAAGATCGTTGGATTCGGATTGCGTCAGAAACCCTGTCCCGTTTAGCGTTTCGTGATTATTTGCGTGAAGACCTTACTATCACCTGTAGTGAGTCTCGTGCAGAGAAATATTGCCTGGTGATGTCTGAGCAATCGGATGCACCGGACGTGATCATCGCCTCGTGCGAAGGTGCTGATTATCGTGTGGTCTTTCCATGTTCAGTCGGGGATTCGATCAAACTGGTGTGCGGCAACGCCGACAAAGTGTTTACGGCCGGACACAATCCGGGTCAGGTACGTGCGTT
>Ga0268284_1001732_pt1 | contig 10637 bp, 10 predicted proteins | sample saktaG_14_FD_190137 | JGI IMG/M metagenome (GOLD analysis project Ga0268284, IMG submission 190137) | Saline water microbial communities from Sakinaw Lake, British Columbia, Canada - sak_2013_06_06_40m | ecosystem: Environmental > Aquatic > Non-marine Saline and Alkaline > Saline ... | reverse complement strand
ATCCGGCGCACCCTCCTGAGTCGCCCCCCGCACGGGGGCGTGGATTGAAACATTTGGCACGTTTTTGCACATGGCACACTTCTTGGTCGCCCCCCGCACGGGGGCGTGGATTGAAACTGGAAACCCAATTGAACGCAGCGACACAGGCGCGTCGCCCCCCGCACGGGGGCGTGGATTGAAACCTGAGCTGAAGGTGCACAATGAACGGGTTTACAGTCGCCCCCCGCACGGGGGCGTGGATTGAAACATGCAAAAGTTGGCGCAAGCACTATGAATTGTAAGTCGCCCCCCGCACGGGGGCGTGGATTGAAACGGTAAAGAAATGGCAAAGCAGATGCAAACCACCGGTCGCCCCCCGCACGGGGGCGTGGATTGAAACTGTACTCGCCGGCCGGAGAGTCCGTCCTGAAGCAAGTCGCCCCCCGCACGGGGGCGTGGATTGAAACATCTATATCGCCTATGCCAGTGATGCCAGTGGGACGTCGCCCCCCGCACGGGGGCGTGGATTGAAACAGATTTCCTGGACAGTATCAAGAAGCAAGGCATCGTCGCCCCCCGCACGGGGGCGTGGATTGAAACTACTGGCATCTGCAACAGAACTCGGCGTGTCATGTCGCCCCCCGCACGGGGGCGTGGATTGAAACAAGAAGTAGCAAACAGCAATGTTGTTGTTTTTTCGTCGCCCCCCGCACGGGGGCGTGGATTGAAACTCGGCCCGGCAAGCGCCTTTGATATCCGGCACGGTCGCCCCCCGCACGGGGGCGTGGATTGAAACATCAGAGGGAACCGTAGAGGCGTCGGGGGCAGGTAGTCGCCCCCCGCACGGGGGCGTGGATTGAAACAACGATTCGTCCGTTTGTATCGATAATGGATCTGTCGCCCCCCGCACGGGGGCGTGGATTGAAACCCGACACCTCCGGCGATTGATACCGGGGTGTTGATGTCGCCCCCCGCACGGGGGCGTGGATTGAAACAGAAACAGCATATTGTGACGGTTTTTCAGATGCAGTCGCCCCCCGCACGGGGGCGTGGATTGAAACATTTTGTATCTTGATATGACCGTTATTATCCAATGTCGCCCCCCGCACGGGGGCGTGGATTGAAACAGGGTACAGCGGAGATTGCTTTCCGAACTCAATGTCGCCCCCCGCACGGGGGCGTGGATTGAAACATCTTGTAAGTCATATTCACAGCTTGATCTGGCGTCGCCCCCCGCACGGGGGCGTGGATTGAGAAACAACACCGCCGCCTCGATGGCTGCGTTGATGGTGGAGTTACCTGCGGAGAAAGATATTACCGGGCATGTCACCGGGGTAGTCACCGGGGTAGTCAGGCAGGAAGTTATTCGAATTACAAAGATCTGCATCACACCCAAAAGTCGAAAGGAACTTATGACGGAATTGGGATTGAAACACGCGGGTCGCTTCCGTGAAGCATATCTTGTTCCTGCCCTGGAAGCCGGCATGATCGAACAGACCATTCCGGATAAGCCTACAAGCCGCATCCAGAAGTACCGACTGACGGGCAAAGGTGGGAGCGTTCTTCCTGAAAAATCCCAGGAACAAGAGCATATCCACGCACGATCAGTAAGCCTGGGTTCAGATATTTTGGGAATCACCGCGAAAATTGATATGGTTGATGGCAATGGTGAAGTCGTAACACCGGTGGATTACAAACACGGCAAATATCCTCCTGCCGCCCGGGGCTTCAACGCCCATATCGGAGCCAATATCAACTTCACGGCCAACCTGAGGCGGAACGAACAGGATATTTCAAATGCCAATTACCGGGAGTTCGATGAGTACCTGACCTCAATCGGAATCTTCAGCAAATTCTGAAAAATAAATCTGGTCCCTATTTCCATAGATCTTTATCCACTGATTCGAAAACGGCGGTAGCCCGCTCAAATTCAGCTGCATCCTGTGCGCTCCAGGTGCCGGCCAGACAATCAATATCGTCGTAGAGAACGCTTCGTTTTTTCTTTTCAAGCCCCAGAGACTCCTTGAGAATCCTGAGCATAACTGCATTGACGCTAGCGCCCTCTTTTTTAGCCCGCTCCTTCAAGGCGCCTGATATCCGCTCATCAATACCGCGCAAAGTCATGGTTCCCATTGTTTTTTCTCCATTTATTGCTTGTTCGCCAGCAACAGACCACTGATGTTGTTAAAATGATCATCATAAGTTGCCAAAGTCAGGCCGTATTGCATGGCTGAAGCAGCCAGCCACAGGTCGTTTGTGGGAATGGGACGACCTTTTTGTTTCAAGTCGGCAAATATCTGGGCATAGAATTCGGCGGTTCCATCATCAACTGGAAGAAAATCCACACGGGACGAATCGAAAAATAAATCAAGCTCTTCCCGGTTTTGTTTCTCTCTGGTGCCGCAGCGGAAACCCGATAGCAATTCACCGAGGATCACCGAGTTGACAGCAATATAATCCGCTTTTTTCAACGTAACAACGGCTGTATCATCCCGCTTTTTGAATGCGACATAAAAATTCGTGTCGATAATAATCCGCTTCATGTATAAGGCTCCATCATTGTGATTGCATTATTTGAAATCATTATGATGTCACATTTATAATTTGTCAATCTGCTTCCGCCAGGCTTTTTGTGGTTTTCGGATCGTCAGCGATATCATTACCGTACCGGAAGTGAACCTGGTGATGAAAAAGGCCCTTCTTGAACAGAAGAGCCTTTTTCATAAAACATGCAACCAGCAAAAAATGAGAAGGGATTCATCTGCCGCTAATTACACATTCTGGCTCTCCCAGAAATAGACCGGGCCGATGCCGTAAAGTTGCACATTTCCATCCGTGGTGGTTGCGAGTGTCAAACTGCCATCCTGTGCAAAACCGATTACGGTTCCTTCAAACGTAAAAGGAACCCCGGAAAGCGCGTCAAGTGCATAGGCCGCGAACCAGACGCAAAACGGATAAAGCGTCAATAAATCGAAAAGAAAAGTGGCTTTTTTCACTCAGGGAAGATGATTGGCATCCCATTTTGACGCCCGGGCCTCAAAATCTGCGAGATCCTTTTCAAGGCCCCACTGAAGACGGGCTTTGACATTCTCGGCAAGAAACCGGCGGCATGGGCTTGAAGTCTGATTCGCCGCCGGATTGTCTCTGGCGCAGGCAGAAACGGTCTGAATAAATTTACGGTCCTTCCAGAGACTGGCGCCCTCTATGAAGGCATATTCCAGGCTGTTACGGGCCATGCGCTTAAGCTGAAGATAGCCCAGCCCCTGATCCATAACAGCCTTCTGATATTCCCGCGTCATCTCCGAACGGGACACCCCTTCGTCATCCGTAGCCAGGGCAACCGGAACACCGTAGCGGATATAGGTATTCAGCGGATGATCCTTGCCCCTGACGCCGAGGATGACATCGTTGCTGGTCAGCAGGATTTCCACAAGAATCTGGCGCCGGGACATCTCCCGCAACAGATCGAAGCAGCCGTCTTCGTTCAGGATATCCACCCCATGACCTATCCGGCCGGCATGGACGCTTTTTACCGAATCCCGGACATGAAAACGGAGTCCTTCCGGAGGGACCAGCCCGGGAGCCAGTTCTCCCCCATGCAGGGTCAGTTGCGTCCGCGGATAAACGTTATGAAAGTAATCCAGCATCCTCATATGGACGGGAAAATCCGCCATGGGAATACGGGCGTCTTCCGGCATGACGAGATTCAACCCCACAAAGCGCGGATCAGCGGCAACCAGTTCGCATCCGGCCAGAATTTGAGCAAAGACAGCCTCCGGCGGCATCCCCCTCAAAACCTGATAAAGATAGCGGACAGCAACGCCGCACCCCGGAGCAGACTGCTCCTCGTCGCATTTCAACCGTTGCCTCATGACTGTCTGGGCCTGATCCATTTCATTTTTCACCGCCTTCAGGATATCCTTCATTCCCTGGGCCAAGAGCTTTGATCTCATCAGTTCGAAATCGTCATCCCATCCCGTTCGGGCCGCCAGGTCTGCAATGCTGGCCTCTTCCGGCGTGATCATCAGCTCCAGATAGCCGACCCGGCCTGCGGCGGCCCGATTGGCCACTTCCGCCATCATGTCCCCCCGCCGGTTTTTCGTGGCAATGTCAAATTTATCAAAGGTATCGAAAAAATGGTCATGACCGCTTTGGCCCGAATACTGCCAGTTACGCATGGACCAGGCGTCGATTATCGTCCGGTAGAAATCGGAATCCTTAAAGGCCAGTTTTGCCTCGGGACGGCCCGGTAGCGCATCACAGGGCGGAGAAGACGCCCGAAGTGTCTTTTGGTCAATGCACAACCCGTCTTCTGCAGCCCAGTGAATCATGGACTCGGCATATACGGCCCCGGAAAGATGGCTATGGAGATCCCCGCCCTTGGGCATCTGCCTCAGGAAGGCGTAAAGCAACCCGGGTTGATCCCGAAGGGATTCCAGGAAAAGGGCCGTCTTTTGCTCTGCGGTCCTGTTTGCGTGATCATTCGCCCGGACCGGCAGAACCACAACAAACACAGCAAAAAGCAAAAGAATGATCAGGGGAAACCATTTCGGCAACTTGGACACATTACTACGATTCATGAGATTTTCCTCTTCAAAAAATGATTCTGGTGATCAATCCATTTTCTCCATTTACTGCGTCCGCAAATAAAACGCAATCTGTCTTGACGGTCGTGATCCCCCATATCCAGATTTGTCTTGACAACGGGGATGCCCTCAATTTATTGCTTACCTGAATCTGTTCAACAAGCAAAACTGCCACCGGAAGAACACATTTCCATCCCATATTTTTGGCGAAAAGGAGAGAAGCTATGCGTGTCCGTATGATTTTCATCGTCTTTGCAGCTTATCTGACCGGGTTTGCCGGCATGGCTTTGGCCGAGACCGAGATCAATATTGCCATTGTCACCAACCCGGATTTCGTGCACACCCGGGCTGCAAATTGGTTCAAGGAAGAAATCGACAAGGTCCTTCCCGGAAAATACAAGGTAGTTGCCCATCACTCGGCCGCTCTGGGGAGCGAAACCCAGGCCCTGCAGCAGATCCAGGTCGGCGCCACGCAGATGTCCGTGTGCACGACAGGCCCCATCGAGGCTTTCATCCCCGAGATCAAGGCTCTGGAAATGCCGTTTTTGTTTCCTTCCTATGAGGCTGCCGACATGGCACTGGACGGACCGATCGGCCAGGATTTTGCCAGACGGTTTGAAAAAGCCGGTTTCACGGCTCTCCACTTTCTGGACAACGGCTTTCGCAATGTAACCAACTCCAAACACCCCATAAAAACTCCGGAGGATGCCAAGGGGCTGAAAATCCGCACCATGGAGGCGCCCACCCATCTGGCCATCTGGCGCGCAATTGGCGCCAATCCCACCCCCATGGCCTGGCCCATCTTTACCGCATTGCAGCAGGGGGTCATCGACGGGCAGGAGAACCCGATCGCCGTGATTTATGCTGCCAAACTGACTGAAGCCGGACAAAAATACCTTTCCCTGACCCGGCATGTTTACTCGGCGCTGGTATTCGTGGCCAACAAGTCCTTCATGGACAATCTGCCCGCAACCGACCGCAAAGTCATCATGGATGCAGCGCACACGGCATCCATAAAAGGCCGCGCCTATATCCGCGATAACGAAGTCAAGCAACTGGCGGAGCTCAAAGCAGCCGGTATGCAGATCGAAGAGCATCCGGATATCGAAGCTTTCCGGAAGGTGACGGCACCCGTTGTGGACGCAACCACCGGGGATACCAGGAAAATTGTTGAAGATATCCGCAAGCTGGTGAAATAGCGCAGGCTTAACACCCAACCCGGAGAAAAGACAGTCAAACATGATATCGATGCTGCAACAGATCAGCCTGTGGATCAATGCCATCGTGGAGAAGCTCCTTCTTGTGATCGGAGGGAGCATCTGCCTTATTCTCTTTGGCCAGGTGCTCTCCCGCTACATCGGCGCTTCTCTGGGCTGGTCAGAGGAAGTAAGCCGTCATCTGCTGGTGGCCATAACCTTTCTCGGCGGAACAGCCGCCTACAAACGGATGAGCTTCATCGGACTCAAGGGGATCGGGCATGGCCTGGGCCGGTCTGTCCAGCAAGTTATCGTTGTGGCCCTGCAGGTGGCGACCCTGGGCTGTTTTTGCATCCTTGCCTGGTTTGGAACCGAATATACGATCAAGGCATGGGAGCATACCACCGCCTCCTTGCAGATTCCCATGTCGATCCCCATTGCCGTTATTCCCATATCGGCAATGGTGTTTATCGTACATGTGCTGGCAGACATGGCAACGACTTTTGATCGGAGAGCGCGATGACGGTTATTGTTCTTTTCGCGCTTCTTTTCCTGCTGATCGCCCTGGGGCTCCCGATCTCCTTGTCCATCGGTTTGCCGGCCATCGGCCTCATGCTGACCCCGGGCGTTTTTCCCGCAGGCGTCCAACTGTCGGCGCTGGGGCAGACCATCGTGCAACTGCTTTTTGCCGGCGTGGATTCTTTCGATCTTCTGGCCGTGCCGTTGTTCATGCTGGCAGGCGCCATCATGGAGACCGGGGGAATCTCCCGGCAGCTCATTGATTTTTCGGACAGTCTGGTCGGCTGGGTCCCCGGCGGCCTGGCATGTGCCTGCATTGTCGCCTCCATGTTCTTTGCCGGAATTTCCGGTTCCGCAGCCGCCGACACTGCCGCCATCGGCGCGGTCGTCATTCCCGCGATGATCCGCCAGGGCTATCCGCCGGCTTTTGCCGCGGCCGTGGTCGCCGCGGGCGGCGCCATCGGCGTCATCATCCCGCCGTCCATTCCCATGGTGATTTTCGGTTTTCTGACCAATGTGTCCATTGCCAAGCTTTTTGCCGGAGGGATGATGGTTGGAATTCTCTTCGGGTGCTCCTTCATGGCGGTGTCGATATGGATATGCATGCAAAAGGGTTACGGACTGCGCCAGCGCTTTTCATTGCCACGGGTGTGGGTATCGCTGAAAGACGCGGTTTGGGCCCTTGGCGCGCCCGTCATCGTGCTGGGCGGAATTCTGTCAGGTATCGTCACGGTCACCGAAGCGGCGGCCCTGGCGGTTTTCTACGCCCTTCTCGTCAGCATGGCCTTCAACCGCGAGCTGAAGTGGAAGGACATGCCCGCGCTCATCGTCCGCTCGCAGATCACCGCCGCGACCATCCTCTTTATCATTGCCATGGCCAAGGTATTTACCTGGCTGATCGCCATGAAACATACGACTCAACTCGTAGGCGCCGCAGTTGCCGCGATGGGCCTGCCGCCCTGGGGGCTGCTGCTTCTTGTCATGGCAGGACTGCTTGTTGTCGGCTGTGTTATGGAAACCACGGCGGCTCTGATACTGCTGGTTCCCGTCCTGGCTGTGCTGACGCCTCAGATGGGGGTCGATCCGGTTCAGTTCGGGGTTCTCATGGTCGTTAATCTGGCCGTTGGCATGTTGACACCGCCTGTGGGAATCTGCCTGTTTGTGAGCTGCGGCATCTCCGGGGTGCCGTTGGGGGAAGTGAGTCGCGCCGTCATGCCGCTGGTTGCCGCAGCCATGGCGGCGCTTTTGATTGCCTGTTTCTGGCCGCCCATGACATTGTGGCTTCCGTCTTTGATCTATCGCTAAGGGATAAGAGAATTCGGATCAAGGAGACGATCGTCCCCAAGTGACTGAAGAACCCGGACAAGATTTTGTAGTCAGATTTTTTCAATCCATTTTTTCCCGGAAATAACCACCCACAATGCTGCGGAAAGATAAACAACTGTCAGGGCGATATGCAGGATATCCATCGCGATAATTGCCTGCTGGGAAAACCAGTATCCGGAAAAATTCTTCACCGCCATCAAGGCGCCGGTCAAAACCAGACCGAATAACAGCATGGCCCGGATGCGACCGGAAACCGTCATGCGGTAGTGTTTACGAAACATCAGCAGATACCCGATAGCCCCTTCAAACAGGACAGCCAGCAGCACGGCTGCCGCCAGATAATGCAGGTAATGCGTGACGTAAAACTCATCCAGCCAGCCCAGGCCGGGAATGTCGGCAATATAGTAGCGCTTGAATATGGGCATCTGGGCAAAGCCGGTCAGCGTGATGACAAACAGCGTGATGATATAAATAAATTTCCGGCGGCTACCGGGTTGGATTGCGATTGTACGAGGATTCATAAAAGATCTCCCGAGGCGTGTTTTTTCACGGTTTTATAATACCGGCCAATGGCGGATGCCACGCCGGCAATCGGGGCAATGATGAGCGCCGCCGCCAGGGTGTTGGCTTCGGACATTTCATCTTTTGCCTTTTTCAGGCCCGGTCTTCCCTGTCCTTTGTCGATGGCCTGGTTCAGCGTTTCAAAGGGAACCGGAGAAACATAAATCGTATTGGTGCCGCCGTTTTCCGTTTCGCCGTAAATGAATCCGTTCATGGATGAAGCCAGTTCATGGGCCTGTTTCAGGATTTCCCTGCGGGGACCGATGGTCTGCACCTGCTCGGGGCAGGCCTCAATGCAGGCCGGAATGCCGCCTTCCGCAATCCGGTTATAGCAGCGATCGCACTTGTTCATCACCCCGTTTCCGGCCAGCGACGGCAGGATATCCAGATACAGACCGGCCCCGGTCTGGCGCTGGGGGATTTTCCAGGGACAGACGTTCTTGCATTTGGCCCCGCCCAGGCACAGATCCGGATCCATTCGGGAAATGCCGTTTTTCTGCTGAATGGCAGCTCCCCAGGGGCAGAGCTTCACACAGGGGGGATTCACACAATGCATGCATCGACGTGGAAGGGTGATCTCTTTTTCGCCACCGTCCGTTTGGACCACGGCGCGCTGAATAAAGAGCCAGTTATAAGGGGTCAGGCGATCCCGGACGTCTTTTTGATCCGACCAGTCTTCAACTTTAACCCGGTCGGGAAGCATCTTGGGAAAGGGCTTTACCGGCCTGGGAAATTTGGCTTCATTGCTTTCCCTGCAGGCATCCACACAGGCCTCGCATCCGATGCAGCGGGAAACATCGATCAGGGTGGCCAACTGCTGATCTGTTTCGCACTGCGAGGCCAGCACCTGGGGTACGTTTGAAACCGCCAGAGTCGCGGCCGCCAGGGCGCTTTTTTTAAAAAACCGCCTTCTTGAAATATCCGTCTGCATGCATCCTCCATCAAAAATGATTCATACCTAGAAGTTTTCAGGACTTCTACAGTCTGTATGGGAATTGTGTTTTCTTCGGTAATGAATCGGATTTTTGGAAAGGGTTACAGTATAAGGCAAGAAGAAATGAATTGATTCATGATTGTTCGGCAGATGGAATAGAAAAGCAGTCAAAACCGGCAACCCTCCGGCGGAGGCTTCAGCAGCAGCAAGCCTGGGAGAACTCCGTTTTCAACGAGTCGATCAATTCCTTGACGGATATTATTTTATTGATCCGGTAGGCATTGGATCCGGCAAAGGCGAATCCGTTTTTGAACTTCCCCTTCCGGGCGCCGGCCAGGGCCAGCGCAATACAATAAGGACTTTTTGTCCGATCACAGGTTTTGATGCAGTGATAAGGACAGATGAAAGGCGTTTTGTTGCCGTTTTCAACTTCAGTCAGGAACCGGTTCCTCAGGGCGCGGCCCGGCATTCCCACCGGACTCTTGATGATGATCAGGTCTTCTTTAACGGCATCAAGATATGTTTTCTTGAAATCCGGACTGGCGTCGCATTCATGGGTTGCCACGAATCGGGTTCCCATCTGCACACCGGCGGCCCCCAGCTTTAAAAACCGTTGAATGTCCGCCCCGGTATAAATGCCGCCGGCAGCAATGACCGGAATCTTGGCGCCGCGCCCGGCGGCAATGGCGTCAACGGCTTCGATCACTTCAACAATCAGTCTTTCAATGGCATAGGCAGGGTCATCGATCTGTTCTTTTTTAAACCCGAGATGCCCTCCGGCTTTCGGCCCTTCAACCACGAACGCATCCGGAAGGTAATTGAATCTGGACAGCCATTTCTGGCAGATCAGTCTGGCGGCGCGGGCGGAAGAGACAATGGGAACCAGTTTTGTCCGGGCGCCGTTTGTCAAGTACCCGGGCAGGTCCATGGGCAGGCCGGCGCCGGAAAAGATGATGTCAACCCCTTCCTCGATCGCTGCTTTGACAAGATCCGCATAGTGAGTCAGGGCGACCATGATATTGACGCCGATAATGCCGCGCGTCAGGGACCTTGCTTTGCGGATCATCTGTTTCAGTGCTCTGACATTGGCTGCAACCGGATTCTCGGTAATATCCGGCTCGTCGATACCGACCATGGCGCCGGCAATCACACCGATCCCCCCTTCATTCGCCACCGCAGATGCCAGTCCGGACATCGAGATACCGACCCCCATCCCCCCCTGAATAATCGGAATGCGGCAGACAAGATCACCGATTTTAAGTTCAGGAAAATTCATCGTTTACCCCCATATCGTATGTACAAAAAGCCTTTGGAAAGATCATCATTTGAATGCATCCATCTTACGGTGGAATTCAGTGAAAAGCAAAACAGATATGCGGTAAGACAATTCTATTACAATTCCGGCGGTTCTCTAAAGCAAAAAAGCCTGTCATCGTGAGATGACAGGCTTTATGTAAGATTTTCGGCGGCGTCCTACTCTCCCACCAAGCTTCCCTGGCAGTACCATCGGCGCTGAAGAGCTTAACTGCCGTGTTC
>Ga0268284_1001731_pt1 | contig 10638 bp, 8 predicted proteins | sample saktaG_14_FD_190137 | JGI IMG/M metagenome (GOLD analysis project Ga0268284, IMG submission 190137) | Saline water microbial communities from Sakinaw Lake, British Columbia, Canada - sak_2013_06_06_40m | ecosystem: Environmental > Aquatic > Non-marine Saline and Alkaline > Saline ... | reverse complement strand
TGGCTGCCTGGTCATTAATCTGAGAACCGGTCGGATGAGAGGAAATGGATCTGGTAAATAATTAATCAAACGGATACCACGGTTCATTCCCCTAAAAAAAACCGACCGGAATAATTTTTCGACAATGTCAAGCCTGGATGTGGTATCCGGAGTTAAATCAAATAAAGCCCGATAAATTGCCAATCCGGGGTAAATTCGTGTTCTCAGGTTGTTACGTAGGTTAGCGGTTCTTACAGGGATTGGTGATCCGGCAGCCAATAACTGTTGAAATTCAATTTGTGCAGTTCGAATAATCGCTGTGGCTGCTGGCTTTTCAAAAGCTTCCACCAGCAGTTTTTTCCATATTCGGGAATGAGGCATCCTTTGCATGAATCCAAGCCTCTTCAGCTAATCTTACGATCTAATTTTCCGGAAAAGTGACCTCCACGGTCATACCCCAACGCAAGAGAGAATCAACATCCTGTAACCGGATGCGAACAGTGTAGAGGATATCCCCGGCTTGATTTTTAGGCGTAATAGCGATCTCATCGATAATCCCTGTCATGGTCTGACCTGGCAGCGCGTCTGCTATTACTTCCACCTGTTGACCTACTTCCACTTTTACCACGTCAAGTTCGCTCAGGTCATTGGTATCGACATACCACTCACTGAGATCGGCCAGGATGACAGCCCAGGTTTCCGGGCCAGCCTGTTGTCCAACGATCAGATTAATATCAGCAACTATCCCATTGATGGGAGCTTTCAGTTCATAACCATCCAACAGGGATTGGGCGGCGGCTACTTGAGCATCGGCTGCACCAAAACGCTGTTCGAGAAGGGCCAAAGTGTCCTTATCAGCACCGGTCAGTGTATTTTCATAACTTCGTTTTGCTTCAGCTTCGGCAGCCAGCGAAGTTTCTAAAGCTGCTTGAAAAGTGTCGCGCTTGTTGGTAGCTTCATCGAGTTTGCGTAAAGCTTCGTTGTATGAGTCCTGGGCAGTTTTGAGCACGTCTTCTGCATTTTTGCGAGTAGTATTATTCTCATCAAGATCTTTATATTTATCAAATTCCTTTTGCGCATCTTCCAGATCCGCTTTGGTGGCATTGACATCCGCCTTCGCATTTGAGATCTCTTCCTTGATCGTATCAAGGTCAAGCTTTTCCCAGGCTCGTTCTGCCACAGCGCGGGCCTGTTGGGCGTTGATATAAGCCTGCCAAGATTGAGCATGCGCCAGGTTGGTGGTGCGAAGCAAATTATCCAAAGCCTGTTTGGCTGCCAATTGTTCAAGTTCTGCACCTGCCAGTGAGGCTTGTGCCTGTTCCTGATCGGATAGGCGGATAAGAACCTGGCCAGCCGTGACTTTTTCACCTTTGGAGACCAGTATCTCTGCCACCTTGCCACGAACTGTAAAGGCTATATTAAGATTGCTTTGTGGAACTATATGCCCTTCGGCCACAAAAACCAACGGTCCGGGGATGGGTGTGGGGGTAATTTCGGTTTTTGAATTGGCCCCACAAGATGCCAGCGCAAAACTGACCAGCAGGATCGCTTTAAGAATTTGTGATCTCTTCATCGGGTAATCTCCTTAATTTGTGTACTTCATCTTGTTAAATTCTCTGAGGTGAAAGATCCATCTCGAAGAATTATGATAATTTTGTTATTCATAGGCCAGCACCTCACGAATAGTAAGACTGGCTGCATTTCGAGCGGGGAGAAGGCTGGCTACAATGGACAGAACCAACACAACCAAAAGCCACAAGCCAAAGCCTTCAAATGTAAATTTAACTGGAATGGGCGAGTTAAAAATAGTCTGGCTGATAATGCCGGATAACATGTAAGTGATCGGGAAGGAGACGACTACACCAAACAACCAGGACATACTGCCGATTATCATGCCTTCAACGATGACCATGGTGGCGATGGCGCGATTTCCTGCACCAATCGAGCGCATAATGCCGATCTCGCGAGTACGTTCAAGGACATTCATACTCATGGAGCCTGCCAATCCCATACTTCCGACCAAAGCTGTCAGGATAGCCATTATAAGAAGGAAAATAACCAATATGTTCAGGCTTTCTGAAGCTGTTTTTAATGTGGACATACCGGTTCGGGCTTCGCGGAGGTGATAGCCCTGGCTCCGGAAATAGGAATCGAGTTCTTCACTCATGGCTTGCTGTGCCTGAGGGGAGTGATCCACAGTGACGACGCGGTAAGAGAATGAGCGATTTGCCATATGTGTAAGCCGTGAAATGTACTCATACGTCCCGTATGCAATTGTGCCTTCCTGATTAACGAATTGGAATAGACCTACAACAGTCCAGTCCGCTTCCTTGCCATTTATTTTCAGATGCAGGCTGTCGCCAGGTTCCAGGTCCGGGAACAGATCCAGGATGCTTTCACTGACTGCTATTGCCTTCTCATCTCCAGGTTGCAGCCATCGCCCCGAGATGAGGATCGGTTCAACCAGCTTGCTATCAACCGGTGGAGCCAGGATGGTCACATTTCCGGCAGCGGACTGGTCGTCATAAAATACTTCAGCACTGGCATAGGCCCAGCCTTCCACCGCCCGCACACCTGGTACACGCAGTCCGTCCAACTCGACTTGTTTTAACCGGTAGGGGGTATCGAAGTCGAGGGTGACATCAGCAATAAAATATTTACCGATCTGCTCGATATACTGGTTCAAGCTGAATTGCACATTAAATACAGCTATGAAGATGGCTCCACCCATCGTCAGGGTGAACAGAGTCAGCGCCAGGCGTCCTTTGCGTCGAAAAGTATTGCGAAGGGAGATAAGCAATGGGCGAGGAAGGTGGATGCCACGCCGAGCCAATCCGGCCATTATGCGTTGACGATATTTCTCAAATGCAGATTCTTTTTTAGGAGTGATCTCCTTAACCGCACCTTCATCGAGTGTGAGATCGTTGCTGAGCGCTCGCTGAACGGTTACGCGTGAACCATTCAGAACAGGCAACAATCCAACCAAAAGGGGGACTGCCAATCCGATCACAATCTGGATCACCAAGGCGAAAGGCACAATACGGTAACCTGTCAGGGAAAAATTCAATTTATCTGCAATGAATGCTGAAAGAGCGTAAGCGCCCTGGCCTCCGAGGGGGATCGCCAGAAGGAGCGCTATCATGCCAAATGCCAGGATAAGGACGATGTACATTCCAAATACCTGTTTCTGGCTGCCTCCCACCAGTTTCATGACACCAATGTGGCGTTTATGCTGATTAAGTAAGGCACTCAGCGTATTGGCGATCAAAGAACTGCTCAGGAAAAGAATGAGCACTCCCATAGCCCCCAGAATGCCGATGACCGCCTCCACTATGGAAGCCATTGGGTGGCGGTCGCTGCGGGCTGTGCGGGTGCGATAGACCACCACATCGTTTTTTTCGATCTTGTCTTTTAATATGCCTGCCATTTCATTCAGGTAAGATGGATCGTTTCCATTCTGTGCCAGAATAACTAACATACGATTGAAACTGTCTGGTTGAGCCAAATATTTGAGGGTATCCATGGAAACAAAAGCTAACGGTGGTGCCAGGAAATCTCCAGCGCCGGAAGTTTGATCCTGTACTATTCCTGTTACTGTCATTTTTTTCAGTGTGCCATCAGCAAGCTGAAATTCAAGTTCGCTGCCGATAGGGACATTAAGGTTTTCCAGGGCTTTCTTTTCCAGAAGAACCTGTTTTGAAGTGGGTGTGCTGCTGCCTTCGATCGGGCGAAGCAAATTGATCTCAATTTTGCTGTAGTCCTGAATGGCGACCAGGTCGAGTGTTGTCCATAATTTGTCGCCAGGGATGCGGACTCGCAGGTTAAAAACGCGGCGACCTTCGGCAGCTTGCACTGTACGCAAATTATTGAGAGTGTCCACCAGACTGGAATCAAAGGAACCAGTACGCAGCTCGATATTCATGGGCTGATTGGCTTCATAGCTGGCACTCATGTCGTTTGAAATGATGACATAAGTTCCAGCTATGACACCTATGGAAAAGACTCCCACGGCAATAGAGAATACAACCAGAAGAGTACGCATCTTATTATCGATCAGATCATGAAAGATCTTGCGCCAACGCGGTCGCATCATGCGGACTTTCCTTTTTTGCCAAGCCAGCGCCTGGAGCGCCGGTCAGCAGAGCGGTTCTCTTCCACCCGGAGCTGCACAAGATTGGCAATGGTGTCAGCCGTGAGCGCAGATTCATCCAGGAGAGCGATAAATTTTTGGCGCGGAATGGCAGCCAATTCTACGGGACTTTCGGGAGTAGCCCGTATGCAGGCGATGGATTTTCCACCACGCAGCAATTCAACTTCTCCGAAGAACTGCCCGGGGCTCAACCTGGCAACACTAATGTCTTGTTTTTTCCTGCCACAAAGAACCACCTCGACCTGACCACTGGTTATCATGTAGAAATAGTCCACAGGGGAGTCTTTCTGAATGATATTCGTGTTGGGTTGAAAAATGAGATGTTCCAGAATTCGGGTTGCTTCCAGCATATGATGGTGCTTTAAGAGAGGCAGCGCATGGGCCAGGGTTTCATCAATTAATTCACCATCCGAAATGATGATCGTACGCGAGGTGCGTTCAGTCAGGGAAGGGTCATGGGTAACCATGGCAATGGTTTTACCCTGGTGAACCAATTGGTCGAACAGGTCAATAATAAAGGAGGCCGAGCGCGAGTCCAGGTTTCCTGTGGGTTCATCGGCTACGATGATGGGGGGGTCTGTCGCCAGAGCACGTGCGATTGCTGCGCCCTGTTGTTGTCCGGTGGAGACTGCTGCCGGCAGCTTGTTAGCCTGTTTTCCAAGACCCACCATTTCAAGTAGTTCCATGGCGCGTTTAGGTCTCTGGTCGAAATCATACATCTCGGCGTAATCCATGGGAAGCATGACATTTTCCAACAAACTGAGCATGGGTAAAAGCTGGAAAAATTGGAAGACAATACCGAGATTGCGTCCACGCCACAGGGCTCTTTGGCTTTCATCCATTTTATAAATATCAACCCCATTTACGATGACCTGCCCTGAGGTGGGAAAATCAATCCCGGTGATCATGTTGAGCAGAGTCGATTTACCACTACCGGATTTACCTACAATGGCGACGAATTCACCGCTCTTCAAAGTAAGGTTCAGCCCTTTCAGAACGCGGAATTCACCCGCCGCGTTGGTAAATGTCTTGATGACCTGGCGCATCTGGATCATTTCCTGGGCTGTGCCTGACGGGTTATGCTGTAGTGGAGGAAGGGTTTGGAGCACGGGATTCATGATCGCTCCATATTAGCCAAGGGATTGTTTCCATTTATCAATTTGCCATCTGCGATCTGTAAGTGTCTTGTGAAGCGCGGCCCCAGGCTGTTATCGTGGGTGACCATAATGATGGTCATCCCTGTTTCGATCATTCTCTCAAAAACGGCAAAGATATGATCTGCAGTGACGGAATCCAGGCTGCCGGTGGGTTCATCGGCTACAAGAATGGGAGGGTCATTGGCTATGGCGCGTGCAATTGCCACGCGCTGCTGCTGTCCCCCGGAGATCAAATTGGGAGTTTTGAAGGCGTGTTCTTCCAGTTCCACCAGGCGTAATAACTCCATGGCACGCTCACGGCTTTTATTGCGTTGGTATAAACCACACAAATCCATGGGCAGCATAACATTCTCGATCAGGGTCAACATGGAAAGAAGTTGAAAGGATTGGTAGATAACTCCCATGTTGCGTCCCCGCCAGAGGGCCAACTCGTCTTCGTTCATATCGTGAATGGAAACAGTCCCGCTGGCGGCATGAACCAGAACCTGACCGGAGGTGACGTCATCCACGCCTGTGATCATGTTTAACAATGTAGATTTGCCGGCTCCTGACTTGCCGACGATCCCCAGGAATTCACCAGGGTAGACCTGATTTGATATTTCCTGTAAAGCAGGAAAATCCCCAGCCGGGGTCTGGTAAACCTTAAATACATCACGCAATTCCACCAGCGGACCAGGTGCTGGTGGAGAATGCATATGTGTTGAATTATTATTTTGAAGGTCTATTGACATGTGTTTTTTCTCACATAGATTCTACTACACTTCAATGGACGTCCTGATCTTTCACACCTTCCTCTAATAATGTGAAGAGTTACAAATAAAATACGAACCGTTTTGAAAATATCAATTTACCTGATTGTATCGAATAGAAATTTGCTATATAATATTCATATCGCAAACTATCTGAAAACCTTGTACCTGTTTGCGTGCAGTAATTAGTGGAGAAGTAACAAGATGGAAAACGGAAAAGTAAAGTGGTTCAACAGAACAAAAGGATTCGGCTTTATTGAGCGTGAATCCGGCGCGGATGTCTTTGTTCATTTCAGCGCAATCCAGGCAGAAGGATTCAAAGTACTTGATGAAGGTGACGAGGTGGAATTCGAAGTGGTCGATGGACCTAAAGGTCCTCAGGCCGCTAACGTCAAAAAACTGTAATTAGACGTACAACCTGAATACAAACTTCGGATTTTTCAATGAATCCCCGAAGTCTGTTCACGCGTCCGAACTGCCAAGTTATGAGTATTTATTTTGTTGTGCAACTTCTGTAAACCAGAAGCGTAAATAAGTTATGATGAAAAATTCTTTTGATATTGCCATCCTTTAAGATTGGTCATCTTTGAAAATTTGATTTCGGATGAATGTTAAAAGGATGCGAGAAATTTAGAATGAATTAAAAGGAGAATTGCTATGAGTGAAAAACGGAATTATGGAGCTCTTGTTGTAGGTGCAGTCCTGATCTGCATGGGTGCGCTGGCGCTCTTTGAGCGGTTATTTGAAGGCACAAAGTTTTGGGGAATGCTATGGCCTTTCATCATTATTGGCTTTGGTGCCTTGTTCTTTGTGGGTATGTTCCTGCTGGGAAAGTCCTTTGCCTGGATGGCCATTCCGGGAAGTATCATTGCTGCCAATGGCTTGATGCTTTTCCTGCAAAATCTGACCGGGCGTTGGGAAACATGGTCTTACAGCTGGACGGTCATTCTCATGTCAATAGGTGCCGGTATCTATATTATGGGCGCCTGGCAAGGTGATGCATCACGCCGCAGAGCCGGGGTGAAATTGTTTGAAGTTGGGGCTGTAATGTTCGTGATCTTTGGAGCTTTCTTTGAAGTCATTTTCTCGTTGGGTGCACCACAAGGAATGCGCGAGTATGTTTTCCCGGTTGCCTTGCTTCTCCTGGGTACATACCTGATCGTGAAGCGCTCCGGATTGTTCCCCCGGACTAAAGATGGTGGTAACCAACCTGTGATTATTGAAAATTCTGAGAACCCTGAAATCAAATAAATTACTGAGGATGGCATGCTTCACATAAGTGTGAGAACCAACCCAGGATTAATCAAATAATTGGAGAAAAATAAAATGAAAAATAGATCATTATTCTGGCCGTTCGTTATGATCGCCACCGGATTTGTGTGGTTGATGGTGAACCTCGGGAAGATCCCAACCGATAATCTCTGGGCATTGACTCAAATCTGGCCTTACCTGCTTATGGCCCTCGGTGTGGGTCTGATCGTGCGCAGCTTCTGGCGCCCGGCAGGTGTGTTGTTTTCAGGTTTGATCGTCCTGGCAGCAGTGCTGGCAATACTATATGCGCCTCAGTTTGGGTGGAATACGCCTCAGGAATGGAATTTCGGACATATCAATCTTGGATCGGATCTAAGCGGAGGGGTACCCGGCTCAGGCGTAGTGGTTAGTGAGAAGCGTGAGGTGCCGGCGTTCACTGGAGTGGAGGTTCGCTACCCTGCGAGTGTTACCATTACTCAGGGTCAAAGCAACTCTGTAACTGTGGAAGCCGACGACAATCTCCTGCCTCAGTTGAGCACCCGGGTCAGCAATGGCAGCCTGATCATTGAGAATACAGAATCAGCATGGAGCCAACGAATTGACCCATCAGACAAAATCGTTATCAGCATAACTGTCAAAGATCTGCGTGATGTGGATTTTCCTTCTGCCGGTGAGGTAATTCTTGATGGTATTCAAAGTGATCATTTGAAATTATCTGTATCCGGTGCAGGCAACACTTCCTTGATCGACGTTCTGCTAGGTACTTGTGAAGTAAATTTAAGCGGAGCAGGGAGTATCAATGCCAGCGGTGAAGTTAATGACCTGGATATTGATATAAGCGGGGCTGGTAGCTTTAGCGGAAAAGATCTTAAAAGCAATTCAACTTCTGCGAGTATCAGCGGGGTAGGCAGTGCAAGTTTATGGGTGGTCAATGACCTGGCTGCCAACATCAGCGGAGTAGGCTCGGTCAATTACTATGGCAGCCCGAGCGTACAGAAAAATGTAAGTGGTCTGGGAAGTGTAAATAATCTGGGCGAAAAATAGTTCGGGAAGTTTAAGCCCATCGATAAATCAAAAAGGAGAGTCGCTTTAAAGAGCGACTTTCCTGGTTTAAGGGGGTTTAACATTTTAAAATCAATTCATATTTTCCATCCGGGAGGAAATGCCATGAAGAAAACGTTTTATCCCATTTTTACATATGCAATTCTATTCCTTTTCTTTTTTCAAATGGCCGGGACTCTGGTCTCGTCCATCTATATTCTCGATCTGCTGAATACATCTTTGGATGCCAAAGTGCTGGGTTTGTTATTTTTCTTTTCACCAGTTCTGCTCTTCTCAGTACGCAAGGAGACACCAAGATGGTTGAAATGGGTTTTCTTTGGAATCCTGTTTCTGGCGCGTGGTTTGACCCCAGGTCTGGATACCAATGGGAGAATGATGGTTTCGGGATTGGGAACGGCGGCATGTTTGTGTCTTCTTCCTATGATGGTGATGGCTCGGGCGAAAAAAGAAAAATTCTTTGCAACAGGGGGATATGCAGCGCTGGGTTTAGCTTTGGCAGTAGCCCTTTCAACCATGTTGCGAACCATGAATTCGAGCATTGACTACTCTTTGACGCCGGCAGGAAGTTGGGTCGGATGGGGGCTGGGTTTGTTGTTAGGATTTGCTTTAGCTGGATTGGAGACAGTGAAGAGCGGGGAGGCAGTACCTCAAAAAAACAGGGGAATAACATCCTCCGTGCTGGGAATTTTCATGGTGGTGACCATGGTTTTCTTTATATTTTCTGCTCCAGCAGTGCTGGCACGTTGGGGGGAAGGAAATTATGCCGGAATCGTTCTGAGTGTCAGTGTGATCTCACTGGGCTGGTTCGTGATCATTCTCTTCAAACCGAACCTGCTCAACTGGTTGACGGGGAATGTCCTGATCGGCTGGAATCTGCTGTTTTCGATCGCAATGGTAGGTACAGTCCTGGCACAGCGGATAACATTCCCTGCCAACCCACAATCAGCGGTTGTTATCGTCGGAACTCCCACTTTTTGGCAGCAACTACCCCTGATCTGCATGCTTCTATTATTTCCGGTGATCTTCTTTGATCTCAAAGTATTCTGGAGCAGGTTACAACAAATAGAAGCGACTCCCAGGCAAATGGTCCCTGGCATGCTGCTGGGCAGTTTTTCACTGGTGGTTCTGGTATTCATGAATATTTTTACCAATGTGTGGGGCTATGTTGAGCCAGTCAGTCCGTTCTTCCGGAATAAATTTTGGTTACCTTTCTTCTTGATTTGCAGTTTGTTGTGTATCCTGATCGTACTTCTACGCCGAAATGCAACATTTAAGGATGGCGAATATGATGTCCCTCAATTTCGAATGTGGGGGTTGGTGCTGGTAGCGATCCTGGTGGTAACCACCAATGGGTTGTTCGTTCCTATAATGAAAGTGGATAAGAACATCCCAATATCTTCTTTGAAAATAATGACATACAATATTCAGCAAGCCAACGACAGCAGCGGGGAGCAATCCTATTTACGCCAATTGGCTCTCATCAAACAGGTGAAGCCGGATATCCTGGCTTTGCAGGAAAGTGATTCAGCACGCATATCCCTTAATAATATGGATTTTGTCCGTTATTATGCCGATAAACTGGGATACCATACTTACTATGGACCGACAACGATAACAGGCAGTTATGGGACAGCAATTCTCTCCCGTTTTCCAATAGCAAGTAACCAAACAATTTTCACTTATAGTGATCAGGACGAGAACGGGACTGCCGAAATACAATTTGAAGTGGATGGAAAATTATTCAGTGTTTATAACATTCATCCGGATGGCTCCGATGAAGCCAAACTGGCTATCGCTTATATGCTCCTGGAACGTTCTAAAAATCAAGCCAACGTTATCATCCTGGGTGATTTTAATATGCGGGACACTGAAGAAGCCTACCAGTTGATCGACTCAGTCTATACGAATTCCTGGATGAGCGTTTATCCGAGCGGTATCAGCTCAGATGGTGTGGATATGTCTGGAAGGAACCGCATCGACCATATTTTCATCTCGAAAAATCTGTTGGCGCGTGACCCGGTTTACCTGCTTCCGCCTGCATCTGCAACTGATCATCCGGCACACTGGGCTGAGATCTATTGGAATGATTGAAAATTAGTCGATAAAGATAATCCCAATATTTAGGATCAAATGGATATTGACTTATTGGCGTCGAAGAAATCCTGCCACATGTGCCCGGTGGTGATACGAATCTGAGGATGGGCAGAAGCAAAAAGACGTAATTGCTCTACATGGGGACCGAGTACGAGATTCACCAGCCAGCGGGGTGCATAATCCTCCAAACCGACTG
>Ga0268284_1001729_pt1 | contig 10645 bp, 7 predicted proteins | sample saktaG_14_FD_190137 | JGI IMG/M metagenome (GOLD analysis project Ga0268284, IMG submission 190137) | Saline water microbial communities from Sakinaw Lake, British Columbia, Canada - sak_2013_06_06_40m | ecosystem: Environmental > Aquatic > Non-marine Saline and Alkaline > Saline ... | reverse complement strand
GCCAGCCATTTCCCATCAGGCGAAAATCTAGGATTTGATTCAATCCCTTCCATAGCTGTTAAGCGAGATGCTGTTCCGCCAGAAGCATTTATTTTCCATAAATCATTTTCATAAACAAAAACGATTGTAGTTGCATCGGGTGATAAAGTTGGATCGGAAATAAAAAATGGTCCTTCAGTTTCTGCAAAAGAGCTTCCACAGATCATTATGAATAAACTCAGTAAAAATAATATCTTTCTCATTTTATAAAATTTAAATTGTAGACTTTTGTTGCATTTATTTTCATTATAAACCTGGAAATTATTCAGTATAATTCCGAATATTAAAGAAACATAAATTTACAAAAAGAACCGAAATCAACTATTTAAAGTGCATAATATTGATAAAACAAGAAAAAATTAAGATAAACACAAACTATTAACACATTTAAAAAATAATAAAAACTGTACCTTTACTTAAATCAAAGAAATCGATAGAATATTTTTACATAAGAACCAGAAATAACCAAATCTAAAAAAGATGAAAAGCATTAAAGGAACTAAAACCGAAAAAAACCTTCTGAAAGCATTTGCTGGCGAATCACAAGCACGGATGAGGTACGATTATTTTGCTAAACAAGCCAGAAAAGAAGGACTTGAGCAAATCGCCTCTTTATTTGAGGAAACGTCATTCAATGAAAAAGCACATGCTAAGCGTTTCTTCAGATTTTTAGAAGGGGGAATGGTGGAAATTACCGCCTCTTATCCGGCCGGGATTATCGGTAGCACTTTGGAAAATTTAAAGGCAGCTGCCGATGGTGAAAATGAAGAATGGACAGAACTTTATCCTGAATTTGCAAAGATTGCAGAAGAAGAAGGTTTTAAAGAAGTTGCAACTGCTTTTAAAATGATTGCCAAGGTTGAGAAAGCTCATGAAGAAAGATATCGTAAACTTTATAAAAATTTAGAAGAAGGACGTGTTTTTGAACGAGAAGAGGTATATGTATGGAAATGCAGGGTTTGCGGTTATTTGCACGAAGGCAAGAAGGCATTAAAAAATTGTCCTGCATGCTTACATCCGCAATCATATTTTGAATTACAGGAAACAAATTACTAGAAAGTTTCAGATTGCCGATTAATGTTTGTCGATTTTTGATTTTTGATTTTAAAATGAAAAAAATCTGTAGATCGATTATTGTCTAAATTATATCGATAAACTTTTTTAAATTTTCCGGAAGTATTTAAATAATAATTATAAACATTATGCTAAAGGAAAACCTCTGATAAAAAGCAAAAATTATATCTTTACAACTTCAATCGAAAAAACATAAACCATGAATAAATCAAAAATTTACTTACTCTCATTTAGCCTTTTCGCATTAATACTGGGAGGCTGTTCTCAAAAAAAGGTAAATACGGCTATCGAGATAAAAAATATGGATTTAACCGTAAAACCAGGTGATGACTTTTTTCGTTATGTAAATGGAAATTACTTGAAAACCCTGGAAATCCCGGACGATAAAACGAGTTATAATGTATTCAACATTTTAAGAGAAAATGTCGATAAAAACATTAACAATATTCTAAAGGAAGTTTCAGCCATTAAGGGTGCTGCTAAAGGGAGTGCAACACAGCAAATAAGCGACTTTTATTTTACCGGAATGGATATTGAGAAAATTAATCAGGATGGGGTAAAGCCACTTCTTGACGAATTTAAAATGATCGATGAGATTGAAACATTGGGGCAATTCCAGGATATGGTGGCTTATATGCATTTGCACGGACTTGATCCTCTTTTTGGTGGAGGTATTGAACAGGATTTGGCCGACAATACTAAACTTCGATATTATCTGGCTCAAGCCGGGCTTGGCTTACCTGATGTTGAGTATTATACAAAAGAAGACGATCGATCGGTTGAAATCAGGGCAGAATATGTAAAGCATATTGCAAAAATGCTTGGTTTAACCGGTGCAGATGCCCCACAAGCAAGTAAATGGGCTGAAACAATCATGGGGATCGAAACATTCCTCGCACAAAATTCAAAAACCTTACTGGAACAGAGAAATATTCCTGCATTATATAATTTAATGGGCAAAGATTCTCTACAAAAACTAATGCCTGATTTCGATTGGGATCGATATATTAGAAAAATAAGCGATCAGGATTTTGGAGATTTTGTGGTGATGTCGCCGAAATTTTTTGAAGCGATGGGTACACTGTTAGCTGAAACGAAACTGGAGGATTTGAAAATTTATTTAAAATGGGATCTCATTAACCGATCTGCTGAATATTTAAGTGATGATTTTGTGAATCAGGATTATCAGTTTTATTCCGAATTTTTATCAGGTAGCAAGCAAATACAAGACCGTTGGAAAAGAGTAACTCAAACAACCAATGGGATGTTGGGAGAACCACTCGGTCAACTCTATGTTGATAAACACTTTCCTCCATCCTCCAAAGAAAAGATGATAACACTGGTTGCAAATTTGAAGGTAGCACTTAAAAAGCGTATTGAAAATTTACCTTGGATGAGTGATGCTACTAAGAAACAAGCATTGGCGAAACTTGAAACCATGAAGGTGAAAATTGGATATCCTGATAAATGGGAAGATTATTCAAAATTGGTTATTGAAAGAGATTCGTATTTGCAAAATGTTAGAAGAGTAAATTATTTCGCAACTCTAAAAAACTTAGCAAAGTTTGGCAAACCTATCGACCCTGATGAATGGGCTATGACACCACAAACAGTGAATGCAGGATACAACCCATTGAAAAATGACATCACATTTCCGGCCGGGATTTTACAGACCCCATACTTTAATCCTGATGCTGATGATGCAGTTAATTATGGTGCTATCGGAGTTGTGATCGGTCATGAAATGACCCACGGATTTGACGACCAGGGTCGTAATTTTGATAAAGACGGCCGGATGACTAATTGGTGGACCGATGAAGACTCCAAAGAATTCATGGAACGGGCTCAATTACTGGTTGATCAATACAATGGCTTTAAAGTAAATGCTGAAGTATCTGTAAACGGTCAATTAAGTTTGGGTGAAAATATAGCCGATTTTGGCGGATTAACAGTTTCACTAGAAGCTTACAAAATGAGTCTTGAAGGAAAAGAAAAACCAGCTGATATTGATGGATTTACTGATATCCAGCGATTCTTTATAAGCTTCGGACAAATTTGGAGAGGTAAGATTCGTGAAAAAGCTTTGATCAGGATCGTTCAAGAAGATGTACACCCATGGGGAGAATATCGAGTAAATGGAGCCTTATTTAATGTGCCTGAATTTTACAAAGCATTCGACATTAAACCGGAGGATGCTTTATTCAGAAAAGTTGAACAACGACCATTGATTTGGTAAATAAACCCAAATAAAATAAATGAAGGAGCCTGAATTTTCAGGCTCTTTTTTTACAATTATGTTATCTTTGGTCTAATAATTTAATTTTCACAACGATGAAAAAACTATACATTCTAATTATCATTCTGATGTCAACTCAATTGATAGCACAAGAAAAACCTACTAAAACAGCACTTATCATTATCGATATCCAAGAGTTCTACTACCCCGGTGGATCATCCGAATTATTTGAACCTGAAGCAGCAGGGAAAAAGGCCCAACAAGTTCTTGAGCGATTCAGAGAAAATGGAGATCTGGTTATTCATGTCCGTCATTTTGCTGAAAAAGGGATGGAAATTCATCCGGATGTTGCGCCTGTTGAACATGAGAAAGTAATCACCAAGCATCAGGTAAATAGCTTTCGCGATACCGATTTGTTAGCTTATCTTCAAGAAAACAATATAACAGATTTGGTTTTGGTTGGTATGCAAACCAATATGTGCCTCGAAGCTGCTACACGTGCAGGTGCAGATTACGGTTTTAAATGTACCGTTATTGAAGATGCCTGCACAACGAAAGATCAGAAATTCGGTGATCACGTAGTTAAAGCAAGAGATGTTCATTATGTAGCATTAGCTACATTGAGAGCTTATGCAAAGATAACTGACACTAAAAGTTTTTTAGGCAAATAAACAAATATTTAGTCAAAAGAATGCGGCTGATTAAAAGGCTCAAAGATTAGTCAGATTGAGTTGAACGTTGAGCAAAGCCGAAACGAATCGAAATCTTGTTTAAAATAATAGTCATACATCTCGACGACGCTCGATATGACTAAATATGATTTTAATTGGCTTTGAAACTGTTTTATACAATTGAATCTGATGGCTTAACATATTAAAATATATAAAATGAACAAAGACTTACTAAAAGTTGGACTCGCTCAAATTGCTCCAATCTGGCTTGATCGGGAAAAAACAATCTTAAAAATTATTGAATATATTAATGAAGCTGCCAAAGAAAATTGCCGACTAGTCACTTTTGGAGAAGCTCTGCTACCAGGTTATCCATTCTGGTTAGAACGAACAGGTGGAGCAAAATTTAACTCAGCTATTCAAAAAGAAATATATGCACATTATTTAGATCAATCCGTTCAAATTGAAGCCGGTGATTTGGAAATAATTTGTGAAACAGCTAGAAAAAATAAAATTGCGGTGATTGTTGGCGTCATGGAAAGAGCCCAAAACAGAGGCGGGCATAGTGTTTATGCTTCACTAGTTTATATTAATGATCGGGGTGAAATTAAAAGTGTGCATCGAAAACTCATGCCCACTTATGATGAACGATTGTGCTGGGCTTCGGGTGACGGTCATGGTTTGCAAGTACATAAACTAGGTGCATTTACAATCGGCGGATTGAATTGTTGGGAAAACTGGATGCCTCTTTCAAGAACAGCTTTGTATGCGATGGGTGAAGATTTGCATGTTGCCATATGGCCTGGCAATTATAACAATACCTATGATCTCACAAAATTTATTGCTAAAGAAAGTCGATCATTTGTTATTTCTGTTTCCGGGATCATGAGAAAATCAGATATCACAGATCATATTCCACATGCTAAACTTATCAAAGAAAACAGTAAAGATTTTCTGGCAAATGGTGGAAGTTGTATTTCAGGACCTGATGGAGAGTGGTTGATTGAACCACAACTAGAAAAAGAAGGTTTATTTACAGCAACCATTGATCATAAAAAAGTTAGAGAAGAAAGACAAAATTTCGATCCTGTTGGGCATTACTCCCGGCCGGACGTAACTAGACTTGTGGTCAATCGAAAGCGACAATCATTGATTGAGTTTGAAGATGATTAGAACTTCTAATTATCGTTAAAAATGTTGGAATTAGAGTATCCTCAACAAACATTCGGTAGTCAAGGAATGGTAATACAATAGTTATACAGTTGTAATACAATTGAATAATTTAATCGTAAAACATTAACACGAAAACACATTGTAATATTTAAATGGAATCAATTCAAAACCTATTCGTAAATTTCAGTCTATACCCCCACTCTAAAATAACTCCCATAAAATAAATATCGTCCTATAACTTCTTCCAGTAAAATGAGGAAAGAAACAAGAATGAACAATTTCTGAATCATTGAAAAGTTCCTATCGTGATTAAAAATGATTTGATTAAGATAAAATAAGCTAACCGCAATAACAAAAAGCAAAATTATTCTGATTATGAAAATTACCAAAAACAATCCCTGATTAAATTTCGTCTGCTCAATTCCGGTAAATTTAATTTGTGATAAATGATACTGATGAAATCCACCGGTAATAATTAAAACTGCTACAACTATTATCATGAATATGATGATTTGAGATAGAAATTTATGATTCATTTCCACATTACCTGAAAGCATCATAAAAACCATCATTCCGATCGAACCCAGTAAAAATACTGAACCAATAAAGCTAACAGGGGTATAAAAATTATCCCAGGAAGGAACAGTTGGAATCATGTAAATCCCTGTCATCGCTAATATTAGCAATATTCCGCTTAACATGCTGAATATGATAAATATCTGTGAAATGCCCACAGACCAATCAAAGTATCTACTCAACATAAATAACAGCATCCCAAATCCAAACATGGAGAGCATAAGTATTTCTCTGCTAATCCATGAACCTCGTAAATTATTAAGAGATTGATATGAATGAAGCGGACTCCCAAGGTGCAATAAAGAGAGTAGCGTTGCAATAACAATTAATACCAATATGATGAATTCGGGTGATCGCAAACTTAAACCAGTGGTAAAGCCTGCAAAAAGTGATTGATGCATAAAATACATAAAACCTAAAGCCAATACCAAGCCTACACTTAGTTGGCTTAATAATGTAAACGAGATTAACGACCATTCACCATTATGCATGTTTGACTTCCTCCATATTTACAACTTCAGGATTCATTTTTTTAGCCATCTCCGCATCTTTATGAGGGTTTATTACTAAAGATGGCTGCGTGATTTCAGGATTGGGCAAGGGATAAATATGTTCCTTTTCTCCATATTTTTCAACCAATTTCGTGTATTCGCCAAAATCTAAACTTCTTGTTGGGCAAGCATCCACACAACTTGGATTTTTTCCCTGATCGACATAATCAATACATAAATCACATTTTCCCATTACTCCTTTTTCTTCATTAAATTGAGGAGCTCCATAAGGACAAACCCATGAACAATATTTGCATCCCAAGCAAATACTTTGATCAATCGTCACAATGCCATCTTCTCTTTTTTGAATGGCCGATGACGGGCAATTTTTCATACAAATCGGGTCTTCACAATGATTACACGAAAGCGAAATATTGTACGCATAAATATGAGGTACCCATGCATTTCCTTTTTGTTCCCAATCTCCTCCACTTACTTCATAAACACGTCGCCAAAGCGTGCCAATCGCAAGATCATTCTTATCCTTGCAAGCAACCTGACAGGTTTTGCAGCCTGAACAATTACGCGAATCAAAGTAAAAAGCCAATCTCTCCATCTTATGCTTTAAATTTTATGGCTTCAGCCATAATTGTGTGTTGTGCGTTTCCAAATGCCATTGGTGTCCATCTTTCGGATGACAATGTATTTACCGAACCACCAATATCATTTCCATCCTTATCAGGCTCCCACCATGCACCTTGCGGGATAGAAATCACCCCTGGCATTATTCTTCTGGTAATTCTGCAAGGAAGAATCAACGCTCCCCTATCGTTATAAACTTTTACAAGATCACCATCCTTCACTTTTCGAGCTTTTGCATCTATTTCATTGATAAAAATCCGTTGAGGAAAAGCTTCGCTCAACCAATTGTTATTTGCATGAGTTGAATGCACTCTGGGCATATAATGAGGGCCAATTACCTGTAATGGAAATTTTTCAGCTTCAGTGCCAAATGGGCTCTCCCACTCCTGAATATATTTTGGAACTGCTGGAATTTCAACCGAATTATTTTTTTCAAAGAATTGTTTCGAGAAAATCTCAATTTTTCCCGATTCAGTCTGTAAAGGATATTTTTCCGGATCTTTCCTGAAATCGGCAAAGGCAACTTTGGGTTCAGTAACAGGAAGTGAATATACACCGACATTACTTTCCAGCATTTCTGCCAGAGTTGGAATATCCGGAAAACGAGATGCTTTATAATCTCCAATCAAATGTTCGATCCATTGTTTTTCATCTCGTCCTTGAGTATATTCTTCAGCAATACCAAGTTTTTCGGCAATAGCTGCACAAATGGCATAATCACTTTTAGTTTCCCAGGGTGTTTCCAAAATTTGAGGTTGTAAAATTAATTCGTCCCCATATTTCCAGCCGTCTTCCATTCCCCAGGTTTCAAACTGGGTACAGGCTGGCAACAATAAATCTGCAAACTGTGCTGTGGCTGTCAAAAAATTGTCCTGAACCACAAAGAACTCAACTTTCGATTCATCCTTCATTATTTCTGTTGCGCGGTTCAGATTACCGTGTTGGTTAATAATAGCATTTGAGGCTACAGCCCAAATCATTTTAATATCTGTACTTAATTGATCAACCCCAATCACACCATCTTCGGCTCTCATGCCTTTTCCTCGTATGACCGCTTCGGACCATAAAAAACTTGGTATTTTGGCCTTAACAGGATTTTTTAATGTTGGGAAAACATTCCATAATGGTCCGCCATCATCAGCTTGAAGAGCTATTCCACTAGCCCATCCACCGGAGATTCCAACATTCGCTGTTATCGCAGCAAGTACGCAACCTCCACGAACAACTTGTTCGCCATAAGCACGACGCTGCATTCCATATCCTTGATAAAGCATAGCAGGTTTTGTATTGGCATATTCTCTGGCAATTCTGGCAATGGTTTCCTTCGGAATACCAGTAATTTCTTCAGCCCATTCGGGAGTTTTAGGAATATTATCTCTGATTCCCAGAATATATTCTTTATAATTCTCTTCTTTTTCAAAACCATCCGGCATTTGACTTTCATCAAACCCTATACAATACTTTGAAACAAATTTTTCATCATATAAATCTTCAGAAATCATTACATAAGCCATCGCACTCATCATGGCCATATCTGTTCCCGGTCGAATCGGAATCCATTCATCGGCAAGCGAAACTGCACTCATGGTCATTCGAGGATCTATACAAACCAGTTTAGCACCATTTTCACGCGCTTTGCGCAAAAAATATTCTGTATTAGTTCCGTCTCTTAATTCGGCTGGATTCCATCCCCACATTAAAATGTATTTGCAATTGAGCCAGTCCTGACGCTGATTTCCTGTTACTCTTGTGCCATATACCGTCGGTGTTGCCTGATTAATACATGCCCAACTATACGAATTATAGAAACCAAGCACACCGCCATACATATTGAGTAATCGATCGGCAGGCCATTTTCCGCAAGTTTGACTATATCCACCGGTTCCGTATGGAATATATAGTGCTTCATTGCCGTACTTCTCTTTGATTCTATTGATGTTTTCAGCCATTAAATCGGTAGCTTCATCCCAGCTAATTTGTTCAAATTTGCCTTCGCCCCTCTTGCCTACCCTTTTCAGAGGATATTTTAAGCGATCGACATGATTTTGTCGGGGACGATAACCACGACCACGAATACAGGCTCTTAATTGCGGATCACTGACATCATCTCCCTGACGATCATCGGTTTCAATTCGGGTAATAACTCCTTCTTTAACGTAAACCTTTAACAAGCATCTGCCACCACAGTTGTGCGAAGGACATCCTACTCTAACCATACGTTCGTCACCTGAAAATGTGGAGGCAAGATTCTTGACCTGCACCGAAATCATAAGTTTAGCAAGCAAAGATTTGCCTGCTAAGATTCCACCGGAACCCAACGCACTAACTTTTATAAATTTTCGCCTTTCCAAAAACAATTAATTTGATAAATAAAAATCCACTTAAGATGTAAAATTAGAAAAAACAGTATTACAATTTATGCTGGTTACTAATACAAACTTATTCTTAATTAGGATTGCGCTTCGCCTAGCTTTACTTCATTATTATTCATATTGATTTATCTATTCATATAATGCATTTAAAAAATAATTCAAAATTTAGTGCTAATATTCTCATTGTTAAGAAAACCAAAGGTTAGGCTTAAAAAAAATGCAAATTTTAAGATACAGAAAATGTATTTTTTACAAATACGCATTGATTATTTGTATATATTTAACTGTATTCAAATTTTATTAAAACTTGTAGAAATGTTCAAAATATTACAATTTTCCATATCTGTAATATGGATGTTCTCAACCATTTCAATGACGTCTCAAAACAATTCGACCCAAGATATTGATATAAAAGGAAGGATCATCGAAGCTGATACAAAGGAGTTTATTCCTTTTGCGCATATTTTTTTTGAAGGAACTTTAAATGGAACCACTTCCGATGAAAATGGATATTTTGTTCTTAAACTTAGTGAAGCTTCAAACAAGCCCCTTATTATAAGTTCTGTTGGTTATAAAACTAAAACTTTAACCAATTATAGTTCCAATAGTGAAATCACTATTGCTCTCGAAAAAAATATTTATATGCTTGAAGATTTTGAAATTCTTGCTGATAATTTACCTACTAAAAGGAAACTAAGGATGTTCAAAGCATATTTTTTAGGTACAAGCAACAATGCTGAAGATACAGAAATTATCAACCCTGAAGTCTTGAATTTTTTTTATGATAAAAAAACTAATACCTTAAATGCAAGTGCCACTGAACCTATCAAGATTGACAACCACGCACTTGGATACCGAATTCTCTATTATCTTGAAAATTTTAAAGCATCCACAGATAATGTTGAATATACAGGAAACTATTATTTTGAAGAATTACCTGTTGATAAATCTGATGAAAGAGAAAAAATATTGATACGAAGATTTCAAACCTATAAAGGATCACGATTACACCTTATTCGTTCCATTTGGAACAATAGTTTAAAGCAAGATGGATTTACTTTATTTTATACTAATTATAAAAAAATAAAACTGAAAGAAGTAATCACCGATTTGCCTACCGGAGAAAAAATAATTTGTTTAAGTCCAGGTGCAATAATATATTATGGGGACATGAATCAATCAACAACCTATTTTGGAGACATGAATCAATCAGCAACCTATTATGGTGATGCAAGGCCTTCAGAAAAATCATATTTGCTGCAACAAGAAAACTGCACTAAAATTGATAAAGATGGGTATTATGACCCAAAAACCGTAAAATGGTCCGGTCAAATGTCAGAAAAAAGAGTGGCTGATTTATTACCTTACGAA
>Ga0268284_1001727_pt1 | contig 10659 bp, 3 predicted proteins | sample saktaG_14_FD_190137 | JGI IMG/M metagenome (GOLD analysis project Ga0268284, IMG submission 190137) | Saline water microbial communities from Sakinaw Lake, British Columbia, Canada - sak_2013_06_06_40m | ecosystem: Environmental > Aquatic > Non-marine Saline and Alkaline > Saline ... | reverse complement strand
TGTGGTCGCTCAGTTGCATGGAGGGGCGAGTAAGTTCAAAATATTGGGATCATTGTGAACCAATTAATCGAAATTTGCGATAGGGAGGTGATTGTTTACCTTGCGGATAAGTTTTTACCGGGCTGGCCGACCACATCGGTTGTATCTAAACATAACACCACGCAATCATGTTCCAAATCAGCCAATGACAACGCTTCGGTCAAATGGCTTTGGGTCAGCAGCAATGGGGCTTGGCTATCGTCCAGCATGTACTGGATGCGGGCGGCGGGGTAGCTGGGGTCAATCGGCACATAGGCCCCGCCGGCCTTGAGGATTGCCAGCAAGCCGATGATCATTTCCAAGGAGCGTTCGACGGCTATGGCAATCAAAGGATTGTGGGTTAATAAGGGCTGGCCGTCCGGCTTGGCAAGGCTGAGTAAGTAATGCGCCAGTTGGTTGGCCTTGGCGTTAAGCTGCCGGTAGGTTAAAGATTGGTCTTCAAACACCACGGCAATACTGTCGGGAGTGGCCTGAACCTGCGCCTCGAACAAACCGACGATGGTTTTGTCTTTGGGGTAGTCGGTCGCCGTGTCGTTCCAGGCTTGCAGTTGCTGGATCTCGCCTTCGGTCAGCATCGGCACAGTGCCTATCGCTTGCTTGGCGTTATCGACAAACGCTCTGAGCAAAACCTCAAAATGCCCGACCATCCGCTCTATCGTTTCCCGCTTGAACAAATCCAAGCTGTAACTTAATCGGCCACTTAATTGTTCAGCTTCACACAGGCTAAGCGTTAAATCAAACTGCCCCTCCATTTGCGCCAACTCTAAAGGGCTGACCTTCAACTGCGCATTGGCCTGTTCGATAGCAGGGAAATCCATCTGAAAATCAAGCATGACCTGAAACAGCGGGGAATGGCTTAAATCTCGCAGCGGCTGCAACTCTTTAATCAGCAGAGAAAAGGGATAGGCGGAATGCTCTATCGCTTCCCAAACCGTTTGTTTGCTCAAGGCGAGTAATTCAGAAAACGAAGCTGTTGGATCAATCTCGGCTTTAAGGACAACCGGATTAACCAGATAGCCAACAAGATTGGCAAATTGGGGTTGGCGAGTGCTGACGGATGTCGGAGTACCTATCCATATCTCGTTTTGCCCAGTATAACGATGTAAAAACACTTGGAAAACAGTCAGCAGCAGAGTGAATAAGCTGGCCTTTTCTTGTGCCGCCAGTTGTTTGAGTTGTTGAGTGATCTCGGTTGACCAACAGAACGGAACTGAATCGCCCGTGAAACTTTGTGCATTAGGTCTTGGGTAATCGGTGGGCAAATTAAGCACAGGTGCGTCATTGCCTAATTGCCGCTGCCAATAATTGAGCAAGCCCTCGCCAGCGGCACTGTTCAACAAGCTTGTTTCAGCGCGCACAAAATCGGCATAACTGCCTGGCATCGGAGCTAATACTGTTTTTTGCCCCGTCAATTCGGCATGATAGAGAGCCAGCAGTTCCTTGCCCAAAATATCCATCGAACGGGCATCCCCGAAAATATGGTGCAGGGTCAACAGAAAAATGTAGTGTTGGGGGGCTGTTTGCAACAGGTCAGCGCGCAACGCCTCTTCTTGGGTTAAATCAAAAGGTTTTTCATAAGCGATTTTTAAGGCCTTACTTAATTGTTGCTCAGACCAGTTGAATGCATGCTGTTCGTTCCATTGATAACTGCCGGTGGGCTTGACTGTCTGTGCCAGCTCGTCGTCAACCCGGTCGATGGTCGTTCGCAATACCGGATGGCGGTTGACGATGGCTTGCAATGCCCGCTGCAATACCTCTATATCGAGTTGGCCTTGCAATTCGACAGCCCACGCCATGTTGTAGGCTGAACTATCGGGTGCATTCTGGTAAATAAACCAAAGCGCTTGTTGTCCATGCGACAGGGGAATGCGGTAAGCCTCTTTTTTTTGTTGCAGTAACTGTGCAAGCAAGGCCAGTTTGTTTTGTGCCGATGGCTGGTCCATTGGTGTTAGCCTGTTATTAGGATTTTTGTTGCAGTTCAGCCAGCAATAGATCGATTTCGGCTGCGCTAAGATGGTTTATATCGACCGAGAGCCGGTCGATTTGCTCAGGGCTAAGGTCTTTACTCGAAATAGTTTCCACGGCAGCGGGAGTTGGTGTTTCTGCGGCTTGTTCCAAAACCTGATTGAGTAATTTGCTTAATTTTTGCGCTGTCGTGTTGTTGAAAATATCCGTCATGCTTAACTCACAGTGAAATTCAGTTTTAATTTCGAGTTGCAGTTGCACCATATCGAATGAATTGGCCCCCAATTCAAAAAAATCATCCGTCATGCTGATCGAGTCTAGGTCAAATAGCCCTTGAAGCAGTTTGATAAGCCGCTGTTCCAGATCATTCCCGGCTTCAACAAAATGAGTATTCGGCTTATTCAATTCGGGCTTGGGCAAAGCCTTGCGATTCACTTTTCCATTGGCCGTTAAAGGCAGTTGCGTGAGCCGAACGTAGAGATTGGGCACCATGTAATGCGCTAACTTCTGGCTTAAAAAGGCTTTTAAACTCTCTTCCAATGCTTCGCTGCGGGCTGCGCTTTGGTTTAGCCGCTGTGCTTGTTCGGTGCAAATCCCTCCGCCCAAAAAGCTGTGCACCAGTTCCTGACTGTCTGTTAACCCTAATTCGGCCGTTATCGGTTGGGCATTCATGCCGCCTATCGGACACAAACCCAAGTTATGGCTTGCGGCTTTCATCATCAACAATTGGCTCATGTAGCCAGCTTCGAGTAAACAGAAATCACGGCTGCTCGCTCCGTACATCGGTTCTATGGCTTGACTCTCTGCGACTAAAAATAGGCTGAAGGCTGATTGGTCAAATATGTCCTGGTTAGTCCCGCCATGTAGCTCCCGGGTGAATTTATCCGTGCTTGATGACAATAACACCAGTGTATGGCTCAAAGGGTGGTAATAATAAAACCCACCCGCCAAATCTATCACTTGATCGGTTTTAACCGCCAAATAACATTGCACTGGATAGAGGCTCCCTGCCGAGGCATACTGATATTTAGGTAAAACCCCATTGGGGAAAAAGCGGGCATTCAAACTGCTGAGAAGTCGGCTCAACTGAACAAGCTTGACAGGTTCCGCCAAGAATTGACGGTAGCTTTGTCTGGCTAAATAAGCGGTGTCATCGACAACAACGGGAGGTAATTTTATTTCGGGCCGGGGATTTTGGAACTGCCGGACACCCCGATGGTCTAACTTAGATTGGAGCCGCTCCGCCGGGTCGGTCAATACCCCCTGCATGACGTGCAAGCCGTAAATGGCTTGATCGATATCCTGCGCTTGGCCGGGACTGGTTTCTTCCTCAATGGGTACAATATAGGCCACTAACTGTTGACTGTGGCGGGTTTCGCCAATTGCCGCAACGACCGCCTCTTTAATGCGCGGATGCTTGAGTAAATGAGCCTCTATCTCGCCTAATTCAATGCGATGCCCGCGTATCTTTACTTGAAAGTCATCCCTACCCAGAAATTCGATATTGCCATCGGGAAGGTAACGACCCAAATCGCCGGTTTTGTACAGGCGTTCCCCGGTTTGAGGGTGGCTGATGAAGCTGGCATGGGTTTTTTCTTCATCCTGCCAATAGCCCAATGCCAAACCCATGCCGCCGATGTACAGTTGCCCTGTCACCCAAGTAGGACAGTCTTCCAAACGGGCATTTAAGACATGAAAGCATTGATTGCCGAGTGGTTTTCCGTAGGGAATGCTGTGCCATGCCGGGTCTATGGTTTTAATCGGATAATAGATAGACCAGATGGATGCCTCGGTCGCTCCTCCCAAACTCATTAGTGTGGCTTTGGGCATGGTTTTTCTGATTTTTTCAGGCAAGTCCAGCGGTATCCAGTCGCCACTCATCAGGATTAGACGTAACGGCGAATGCAAAGAACGCCCAGCCTCAGATTCAACCAACATTTGCATCAAGGCAGGGACGGTATCCCATAAGGTCACACCATGGCTGTTTATCAAGCCAGCCCAATGGGCGGGATCGCGCCGTCCTTCAGGGCTGGGCATGACAATGGTGCCGCCAGCCGCTAACAGACCGAAAATATCGTAAACCGACAGGTCAAAGTTCAGGGCGGATAGGGCCAATACTTTGTCCTTCGAACTAACTGCAAAGCGTCGGTTAATATCTATAATGGTATTGACCGCCCCTCTATGGTCAATCATCACCCCTTTAGGTTGACCGGTTGAGCCTGAGGTATAGATAACATAAGCTAAGTCGGTCGGGCTTTGCAAAGTCTCCAAGCCTGGCAAACTCTGGTCTTTTGACAATTTTTCCTGATCTACAGAAAACCGTAGCAGGCTGTCTGGCCAGGTAAGCTGATTTTCTATATGGGGTTGAGTCAATACCAGGCGCACCTGCGCCTGGTCCAGTAGGTAATGCTGTCGCTCAACGGGGAGTTCTGGATCAATCGGCAAATACGCCGCACCCGACAGTAACACCCCCATGACCGCGACAACCTGTTCCCAACCTTTATCCATGACTACTGCAACCAGATGATTGGCCTTGGCTCCGTTGTCACGCAACCAACAGGCAATTTGGGTTGCTTCCTGATAAAGCCTGCCGTAACTTAACTCGCGATTGACGGCGATTACAGCGGTTTGATGCGGATTGGCCTCTGCCTGTTTGATAAACAAGGTGTGGAGCAGTTCATCGGAAATGGCAGCTTGAGTGCCATTGATCTGCTGGCGTTGCTGTTGCTCCGAGGGCGGCAATAAATCCAGTTGGCTGGCTTGCCACAGGCTTTCATCCATTGCCAATTGCTTAAGCAGGCCGGAATAAGCTGAAAACATCGTTTCAATCAAACCGGGGGGAAATAATGCTTCAACCACGTCCCAAGTCAGGCGCAGTCGGCCATCGTTTTCTTCAGCCTGACTATCTAACCAAACCTGGGGGGTTTGGCTAAGACCGTATACGGTTTCCCCCAGCCAGCCGCCGCCTTTTTCCGACACCCCAAGTGCGCTGGTGAAAACAATGGGCATCAGCGTCTGCCCCGCGCCATCCTGTTGTGCGGATAAAGCCCTCAAGACTTGTATGCCGCTAAAGTAGCGGTGATCCAGATCTTGCCACAACTGGCTTTGCAGACGTTTGCCACGCTCGGCGAGTGTTTCACTCGAGTTGCTGTGGTCAACCGCCAATAAGGTCAAACTGGTGAAGTCGCCCACAATCTGGTCGATCTGGGCCTGATCGAATAAAGGCAGTCGGTTGAATAAGGTCAGGTTAAGGCTAAACTGCGGCCGTTTACTCCAACGGGTTATAATTTCGGCGAAAACCGTCAACAGCAAGCTGGTTGGGGTTAATCCGAGTTGAGTTGCCTTTGCTTTTATCCGTGACCAGTCCTTAGCCTCAACGGAGGTTTGATGACGCTTGAACTGTGGCGATTTGAGTGTGCCAGGTTCAAGGGCCAAAGGCAATTCCGGGGCAGGGGGCAAACTTGCCATGCGTTGCAGCCAATACTGTGCGGCTTGTTGATAGAGTTCGGTCCCTTTAAGCTTTTTCTCAGCCACGACGTAATCGCGAAAAGAAAGCACCGGGGGCGGCAAAGACTGCCCAGTCTGGCGGTATAGCTGCGCCCATTCCCGCAACATTATTTCATAGCTCCCCCAATCGGCGATTAACATATCCAGGCTAAGGTGAATATGTAATTCACCTGCCGCCAATTGGGTAAAGCGTATGGCAAACAGAGGCCAGCGCTCAGGCGAAAAAGGGGTGTTGAACATTTCCCTGCGCACTGCTTCAAGATGCCGGGCGATAGTGACCTCGTCAGCCTGGGTTAAATCGTAGCGCTGGATGGCATAGGGGGGGGCTTCCCCCAAAATCTGCTGCTCGCCACTGGGTAAAATGACCGCACGTAACATCCCGTGCCGTCCGACAAGCTGTTGCCACGCATGTTCCAAACGGTCAGCCTCCAGCCCCCGGCAAGCCAGTTCTTCATAGGCATGGGTCGGGGCATGCAATTCAAACCTTTCATTTTGCCCTAGCCAGTAGGCTTCCTGAATATCCGTCAACGGGAATGGGCTGTGGCGATTTTCTGGGTCGGGCATTGCCTGCGGCAAAACTGCGGGGGTTTGAACATGGCGCAAATAATCGATAATTTCGTGTTTGCGATTCTTTAGCTCATCCTTTAAAGCGGGTGTCAAAGTACCAGGCAAGGCTTTGTAGCGTAACTGGTTTTGCTCATCAAGCCAAAGCTCGATGTGTTGTTGCTTAATAGATAAAAGCAGTTGGGCTGTGGTAGTCATAGATAACAAATTTCTCTTTGGGCAGTGGCTTACAAAATACCTTCGTCATAATCCTGTTGTTCGTTATCGACTACAGCCCTTATGGTCGGGTTCAATATTTCAAGCTGTTTTGCCAAACTTTCAACGGTGTTATGGGTTAATAGAGTCTGCAAAGACAAACTTAGCTGAAACTGTTGCCCAATCCTGGATAACAGGCTCAGTGCCAGCAGAGAATTGCCTCCTAGGGCGAAAAACTCATCGTTGACACTCACTTGTTCCACCTCGAATAATTCCTGCCAAATTTTGGCTATGCGTTGCTCGGTAACAGTGTTTGGCGCTACATAAGGTTTTGGGGTATTAACATCATCCCAATTGTTCATGCCTGCCAATGCCAGCCGGTCGATTTTGCCGTTAGGGGTTTTGGGAAGCTGCTCGCATAACACATACTGCCCGGGCACCATGTGCGCGGGCAGTTTTTTTTGCAGATACGTTTTTAGCCCGGCTTTTAACTCGGCTGGGGATTGTTGACGGGAGCTTGCCTGTAGCCAGGTTTTTGTTTGAGACTGCTCAATTACTCCTCCCAGAAAACCGTGTATTAATAGCTGATTTTCAGTTAATCCTAATAGTTGACGCACCTGAGCGGTTTTTTCGTATTCGGTCAAATCCCCCAACGGACACAAACCCAGTTGCCGGTTTGGGGCTTCGGTCATGAGCAACTGCCCCATGTAACCGGCTTCAACGATGCAGAATTTTTCTGCCAGTTGTTGCCCGTACAAGGGTTTGATGGCTTCTAAATGGGCGACCAGCAACAGGCTGAACGCCGCCTGGCGGGTGATTGCCCGGTTGTAAGCGCCATAAACCTCATCGCTCATTTCCAAGTGTTCTGCCACTCGCTGCAAGCGGTGTTCTTGGGGGTGGTAATAGTAGAAACCGCCGGCCATCCCTTCGACCCGTCCGGGTTTTATCTGTAGGTAAGTTTGCACCGGGTATAGGCCCAGCGCGGACGGATAGCGGTATTTGGGGATGGGCGCATCGGGCAAGTTCAACTGCATCAGGCAGCTTAAGAACTGGCTTAAGGCTTCCAGCGGGATGGGTTTTTGGGCAAATTGCCGGTAGCTTTGCCGTGACAGGTAGTTTTGCACCCAGGCTTCATCCATGGCGGGTTTGGCCAGGGTGATTTCAGGCCCCTTGAACGATTGGATATTGACTTGTTTAAGCTTGAATTCCAGCCGCTCGGTGCTGTCGGTAATGACCCCGGGTTCGTCGCGGTAGCTGCCTTGAACCTGCCAGATGCTTGCTTCCATTGAACAAACCGCATACGCCACCAGTTGTTTTTCGGTGTCTTCGCCAAAGGCAACCACCGCCGCTTCCTCGACTTTGGGGTGGGCCAGCAGGGTTTGTTCGATTTCGCCCAGTTCCACCCGGAAGCCGCGTATCTGCACTTGATGGTCCAGCCGCCCCCGGTATTCCAAGTTGCCGTCAGGCAGCAGACGCCCCAAGTCGCCGGTGCGGTACAGGCGTTCTTGTGTCTGTGGATGGCGCACAAACTTTTCGGCGGTCAATTCGGGTTGATTGAGATAGCCGCGCGCCAAACTGTCCCCGCCGATGCAGATTTCGCCCTCTGTGCCTGCGGCGACTGTCTGTAAGTGGCTGTCCAGCAGGTCAATGCGCCAGTTGGGGGCGGGGGTTCCGATGGGGACCCGCGGATAGTCGCCGTCTTTGGAAATTTCAAACAAGGCGGAGGTCACCGGGGTTTCGGTCATGCCGTAGGCATTCAGGAAGCGGCGCGTCCGCAGCGGGCTTTGTTGCCACAGTTTCACGGTCTCGGGGCGGGTCTCGTCCCCGCCTAGAATGATCAGCCGCAACGGTAGGTTTTCCAGTGACTCTGCGCTGTTTTGCCAGTCTGTCAGCAGGGTGTGCCAATAGCCGGGCGGCAAATCGACGACGCTGATGCCATAGTCCCTGATTTTGGCTGGAAAGCTGGCTGAGGTCCATAAATCCGGTTCGCGGATGACTAGGCTGGCGCCGATCAACAACGGCAAAAACAGTTGCTCCAGTGCCGCCACATAATTTAAAGAGGCGAACAGCAGCCCCCGGTCCTGTTGGCTGTATTCATAAGCGCCTGCAATACCCAGGCAATGGCGGGTCAAGGCGTGGTGTTCGATCAACACGCCTTTGGGCTGCCCGGTCGAGCCGGAGGTGTAAAGGCAACAGGCGAGTTGATTGGGGCCGGGCGTGACTGGCGGGGAATCCATGGGGGCATCGGCGGGGAGGGTGTCCAGAAAAACCAGTTCCGCTTTTTGCCCGCCAAGCTGCCGGGCGGTGGCGGTTGTGGTGACAATCAGCCCGATCTGGCTGTCCTGAATCATCCATGCCAAGCGGTCTGCCGGATAGCCGGGGTCTAGCGGCACGAAGGCCCCGCCCGCTTTGAGGATGCCGAACACGGCAACCACCATGGCAACTGACGGGGCAATGCTGATGCCGATTAATTGCCCGGGCTTTACCCCGTGCTGTTGCAGGCAATGGGCTAATTGGTTGGCTTGTCGGTTTAATTGTCCATAAGTCAATTGCCCGTTTTGGTCAATGACGGCAATTTTGTCGGGTGTGCTGATTGCCTGGCGGCAAAATCTTTCGGTCAACACCAGCGGATGATTGTCGATAGCTGATTCATTAGGATTAATCATCATTTTAGAGCGTTCTCTTTATTTATTTCTGCAGAGGAATTGTCTGCCATCAACAACGGCCTCATCGCCACGCCCAGGCCGCTGAAAAAACCGAGCTGGAATAATATTTCCGCCGCGTAAATGCCAAAGCCGGCGAAAAACACCCCGGCTATGCAAACCACCCCGGGTATCACCGTGGTCCAAAGCCCCAGGGTCATGGTTTTGTCGTATTGCCGGGCCAGAGAGAACAAGGTGTCGAGTTGGCTGAGGCTTTTATCCATCAGCACCACTTGGGCGGTGTCGGTGGCGATGGTGGTCGCCCCTTTCAGGGATATGGACACATCGGCCTGTTTCAGGGCAATCGCGTCGTTGATGCCGTCGCCGACGAAACAAACCACCCGCCCTTGTTCCTGTAGTTGCCGGATGATTTTTGCCTTGTTTTCCGGGAGGGTGTCGGCAAAATAAGTGTCGATCCCCAATTCCCCGGCCAGTTTCCGGGTGGGTTCGGCTTGGTCGCCGGAAATGATGCTGAGGGACAAGCCGCGTTGTTTCAACCCTTCGATGACGGCCTTTGCCTCCGGGCGCAGCGTCGCGTGTAGCTCGATGGCCCCGGCCAGTTGTCCGTCAATCGCCACCCCGACGAGGGCAAAGCCTTGGGTCTGACAGGCAAGCTGTAGGGCTTCGAGTCCATCAGGAATACTCAAGCCCTCCTGGGCCATGAAACGGCTGCTGCCGACCCGGACCAGCCGCCCCCCTATTTTCACCTTGATGCCATAGCCGACTTCATAGCTGGCCTCGGCGATGCTCATCAAGGGCAGGCCGCGCTGCTTTGCCGCCGCCACAATGGCCAGGGCAATCGGGTGCGGCTGGCGGTGTTCGGCGGTGGCGGCGTAGGCCAACAACCCGTCCTCGGTCAAATCGGGCGCAAACACATGGATTCGGGCGATGTGGGGTTGTTCCAGGGTCAGCGTGCCGGTCTTGTCAAACACCACGGTGTCCACGGCCTTCAACCGGTCCAGCACCCTGCCGTCTTTGATCAAGATGCCATGCCGGGAGGCAATGCTCAAATAGTTCATGGTCGCCAGCAGCGAAACCATGTTGATGTTGAAACCGACGCTGGCCCCCAGGCTCGCCACCGCACCCCGAAGCCCGACCAGCGGCAGGGCTATCGCGCTGATCGCCAGGTTGGGCAGGATGGATTGGTTCGCCAGCGCCATGCCTTTCAACTCCGTTTCGGAGTGGTAGTTGGCGGTTTTATTCAAAACCTCGACAATTTGCGCCGAGACCGTGCTGGCCCCGGTTGTTTCGACTTGGACAAGCAGCCGCCCGCTTAACAATAAGGTCGAGGTGAAAACCCGGTCGCCCGGCTCTTTTTCCAGCGGCTGGCTTTCGCCCGTGAGCATGTGCTGGTCAACCGAGCCCATGCCGCCGACAATCAACCCGTCCACCGGGATGGGCTCGCCGGCATTGACCACCACCACATCCCCGGCCTGCAATGCTTCAAAGGCTGTCTCTAGTTCGCTGCCGTCGACCAGCCGCCAGACAAACCGGGGCTGCAACGCGAACAGGTCGGTCAGGTTTTGCCGCGACCGCCCTTCCATTTGATGGACGATTTTGAGCCCTAAGAAATACAGGAAAAAGGCGACACCGGCAAACACATAATAGCCAGCCAGCCAAAAACCCGACAGATACAGCGAGCCGAGCAGGCTCAGCTTGAGTTTGCGCTCGACGAGCATGTCCTTGA
>Ga0268284_1001726_pt1 | contig 10659 bp, 9 predicted proteins | sample saktaG_14_FD_190137 | JGI IMG/M metagenome (GOLD analysis project Ga0268284, IMG submission 190137) | Saline water microbial communities from Sakinaw Lake, British Columbia, Canada - sak_2013_06_06_40m | ecosystem: Environmental > Aquatic > Non-marine Saline and Alkaline > Saline ... | reverse complement strand
TTATCCGAGGAGCCGAGCGATGCCCGAAAGGACCCTCATGGGGGGTAATATTGCCATATCAGAAGGCGCCATACTCGCCGGGTGCCAGGCTTATTTTGGATACCCCATCACACCGCAAAATGACCTGCTCGAAAATATGGCGCGCCGCATGCCGGAAGAGGGCAGGGTATTCCTCCAGACCGAGAGCGAGCTCGCTGCTATCAACATGGTTTACGGCGCCGCCGCAGTAGGCTTCCGCGCCATGACCTCCACCTCGAGTCCCGGTTTCAGCCTCCAGCAGGAGGGCATCTCTTACATGTCGGGGGCTGAGATGCCAGCCGTTATCGTAAACATCATGCGGGCCGGGCCGGGTCTGGGCAATATCGGCGGCGCACAGGGCGACTACATGCAATGCACGAGGGGCGGCGGGCACGGCGATTACTACCTGATCAACCTGGCCCCCTCCACCGTACAGGAGATGATGGACCTGACCATGCTGGCCTTTGAGCTGGCCGATAAATACCGCAATCCTGTGCTGGTCATCGCTGACGGTTTTTTGGGGCAGGCTATGGAGCCGATCACCATCCGCGACCGGGTTAAGAAGCTGCCCGAAAAGAAGTGGGCCATAACGGGCGCCAAAGGCAGGCCCAAGAACCTCATAAACTCCTTTGAAATGAATCCCATCGATCACCCCAGGAGGATCAAGCTGCTGCTGGATAAATTTGAAAGGATGCGCCTGAATGAGGTGCGTTACGAGGCTCTCAATACAGAGGACGCCGATATTGTGCTGGTAGCCTACGGGAGCGCAGCCAGGTCCTCCATCAGCGCCATGAAGATGGCGCGCAGCAAGAGGCTGCGCGTGGGCCTCATCCGTCCCATCACGCTGTTCCCCTTCCCCTACCAGCCACTGGCCAACCTGGCGGAACGGGGGTGCAAGTTCGTGGTGGCGGAGATGAGCGGTGGGCAGATGATAGAGGATGTCCGGATAGCGGTGGGAAACCAGAATGAGATAAAACTGGCCAACACCTACGGCGGCGTGCCGCTGGAAGCCGATCCTATATTTGAAGCCATTGATTTACTGATGTAATAGCAGGTATGGACAAAGCAGAGATGAACGATTACGACAGCGTGATTTTTGCCCGGCCGGACATAATGGTTGACCGTCCGACTCACTTCTGCCCGGGGTGCGGCCACGGCATTATTCAGCGCCTGGTGGGCGAGGCTTTGCAGGAGCTGGACCTTCAGGAAAGGGCCATATGCATCGGCTCTATCGGGTGCACCGTGACTTCGTACGAATACTTCAAGGTTGATGGCATGGAGGCCCCCCACGGGCGCGCGCCGGCCGTGGCCACGGCCATCAAGCGCTGCAGGCCGGATCTTGTCCCCTTTGCCATACAGGGTGACGGCGACCTGGCCTCCATCGGGACCGCCGAGATCGTACATGCCGCCGCCAGGGGCGAGAAGATCACCATCATCTTCGCCAATAACGCCACCTACGGCATGACCGGCGGGCAGCTTGCGCCTACCACTCTCATGGGCATGTACACGGCGTCCACCCCCGGCGGGCGCACCGCCGAGCAGTCGGGCTATCCCATCAGGATGAGCGAGATGCTGGCTACGCTGGACGGCCCCGCCTATATCGCCAGGGTGGCCGTGAACAACCCGGCAAACATACGCAAGGCCAAGAAAGCCGTTGAGCTGGCTTTCCGCACACAGCTTGCCGGACTGGGCTTCGCCATGGTCGAGATACTTTCCATGTGCCCGATCAACTGGAGGGTAGAGCCGGAGCAGGCGCCCGACTGGATGACGGCCAATATGATCCCGCAGTTTCCTCTGGGAGAATTCAAGGTACTACCGGGGGTTGCGGCGCTGAAGAAGGGGGACAGGAGTTGAGCTGGGAGATAACCATTTCCGGGTTCGGCGGACAGGGCCTGCTCTTCATAGGGAGACTGCTCATGGAATCCGCCTTCAACGCAGGCCTGGAGACGACATGGCTTCCTTATTACAGCGGTGAGAAAAGGGGCGGCATGTGCTCCTGCTTCGTGAATATCTCGGATGAGAGGATCGGCTCCATCTTTATCACGCATCCCGATGTGGGTGTGGCCATGAACCCGGCTGCCATGAAGATGCTTGAGCCCACGGTCAAGACAGGCGGGCTTCTGGTGGTCAATACATCGCTGATAAAAACCAGGTCCAGGAGGCATGACATCAAGGTCGTCTATGTGCCGACCGTCGAGACGGCCAAGGAGCTCGGCGACGATACGGTGGGCAACCTGATAGCACTTGGCACCGTAATCGCCAATTCAGGTGTCACCACGACATCGAGCATCATCAAGGTGCTCAACCAGATGCTTTCCAGGAACAAACGTCAGCTCGAATTGAACAAGGCTGCCCTGCTCAAGGGCTGCGAATACAGCTAAATCCCACTGGTCGTCCCTCCCTGTTTAAGCTTTTCCCCCTGCCGATTAGCTGTTTAATCTCACGGCTGAAATTGATTATTGCTCCCCTTGGATTTAAAATTAGCTTTGGTTTTACGCAGTGCTGCCGCACATCCCGGCTCACAACAAGGAGGAGTCCATGGTCACTAAAACGAAGGGAATAGGAGACCTTTTCAAGGAGGTCATCGATAAGGGGCTGTGCACTGTATGCGGAGCATGTGTGGGGGACTGCCCATACATGGTTTTTTACCGGGGGAAAATACGCATGCTGGACTTCTGCAACAGGACGGAAGGGCATTGCTACGAGTATTGCCCCCGCACGTATACCGACATGGATGCCATCAGCAAGAAAATCCACGGAGCATCCTACTCTGGCGACGAGATAGGCCCAGTCAGGCAGGTTCTCATGGCCAGGGCCGGGGCCGCCAAGACCAGGACAAAAGGGCAGTACGGCGGCGCCGTCAGCGCATTGCTGGCCCTGGCGTTGGACAATAGCCTGATCGATGCGGCCATCCTGTCCAAAAACACTGACGATAAGTTTCCGTCCGGGTTTGTTGCCCGCTCGGCCGCGCAGGTGCTGGAAGGAGCGGGTTCCAATTATATGGCATACCCAGCCCTGGAGGCACTCAACCGGATGCCTAAAGACAGCAAGGACAGGCTGGGCATCGTGGTCACGCCCTGCCAGGCGATCGCAATGGCCAAGATGGTCGCCAGTCCCCCCACGCAACGTATCAGCATGGGTAACGTCCGACTAACTATAGGACTTTTTTGCACCTGGGCTCTGGCCTATGACAGGTTTTACGAGTTCCTCAAGAACAAGGTCTCCCCCGCTAAGATCAAGAAGTTCGATATACCGCCGCCCCCCGCCAACAGGTTAGATATATATATCGGTAAAGAGGTCAAATCCTACCCGCTGGACGATATCAGGAACTACAGGATGCCCACCTGTGCGTACTGCCTCGATATGACGGCTGAGTTTACAGACGTTTCGGTGGGCGCCGCCGAAGGGGTTGAGGGATGGAATACGGTCATCGTCCGCACGCAGCGCGGTGTGGATATAATCGAAGACGCAAAAAAGAAGGGCAAGCTTGAAATAAAGGACCTGCCCGTGCAAAACCTGACGCACCTCAAAGAGGCTTCTCTGAACAAGAAGGCGCGGGCCGTACAAGCCATAGTCGAGAAAACCGGCGATAAAAATGACCTGATGTACCTCGGCATTTCCAATAACCTTAAGAATAGTCTGCTCGGTCACCGGGTAACCGCACAGGGAGGACATTAATATGCCAAATATTGATATGGATGCCCCTGGCAGCAACCAGCTATTTATAGGCAATGAGGCCATGGCTCGCGGAGCGCTTGAAGCGGGAATTGGCTTTGCTTCAGCTTATCCTGGAACTCCCTCGTCGGAGATACTGGGCAGCCTGGCCGAGGTAGCAAAGAAACGTGATATTTACGTGGAATGGTCGGTAAATGAGAAGGTTGCCATCGAAGCCGGGGCCGCCGCGTCCTTCGCCGGCATACGCTCTCTGGTTGCGATGAAAATGAACGGTCTAAATACAGTTATCGACTTCCTGTCAACAATAATTCTAAGCGGCATCGGCAAAAAGGGACTGGTGCTGATGGTCGGCGATGACCCGGCTGCGCATTCCAGCTCGAATGAAACGGATTCACGTCCGATTTCCAAGTGGCTGGACATTCCGCTGGTTGAGCCCGGCGATTTTCAGGAAGCGAAAGATATGATCCCGTTCCTGTACGGCATCAGCGAGGAATTCGGCACGATTTGCATAATGCGCAGTGTAACCAGGGTTGCGCACGCCAGGGGCAACATCAGGCTGGGCGAGATACCGAAGGTCGAGCATAAGGCGCGCTTCGAGCAGTACTTTGACCCGGCTGCGCCGATGCCCACTCCCATCATGTGCATACCGAGTTCATTTCGGCATATGTTCCAGCATATGCGTTTGGACAAAATAAGGGAGAAATTCGAGTCCTCCACGTACAACAAATATGTTGGCCCTGAAAAACCCGACCTGCTTATCATTACCTCCGGTTCGGGCTGGTTGTATTCACAGGACGCGGTGAATGCGCTTAAAGCTGAAAACAGGATCGGCATATTGAAGCTGGGCACGTTATGGCCGTTGCCTGAGAAGCTGGTAAAAAGCTGCCTTTCCAGGGCGGACAAGGTTATCTTCATCGAGGAAACCGACCCCTTCCTCGAGGACGTTGTCATGGAATACGCCGCCGGTTTCTCGCCGGAGAGCAAACGCAACCTTTTCTACGGCAAACATACGCGTCATCTCAATGCCTTCGGGGAGCTGACACCAGACGCTGTGATCAAGGCCATAACCGGTGTGCTGGATATCAAGTACGCCCCCCGTGACGCGGAGTACCTGAAAAAGGTTGAAGCTGTGCCGCAGAATTACATTATGGACAGGCTGCTCACCTTTTGTCCGGGCTGCCCGCACCGCGCTTCCTTTTGGGCTATTAAGAACGCGCTGGCGATGGACGGGCGCAATGGCTTTGTCACTGGTGACATAGGCTGCTACTCGATGGCGCTGGGGCCGGCCGGCTTCTTTATGAATCGCACGCACCAGTGTATGGGCGCCGGGGCCGGGCTGGCCAACGGCTTCGGCCAGTTGCACCGCTTCGGTTTTAACCAGCCGGTAGTTTCCGTGGTGGGTGATTCCACTTTTTATCATTCCATCATCCCCGCTCTGGTCAATGGAGTGCATAACCATTCCGACTTCACGCTGGTCATACTGGATAACGGCGCGACGGCCATGACCGGTTTTCAGCCGCACCCGGGTACCGAGCTTACCGCCATGGGTGAACCGGCGGCTCAGATTAGTATGGAGAATATCTGCCGGGCCATCGGCGCGCGAGTGGAGATATGCGATCCGTTCGATCTGAAAAATACCACCCGCACCATGCTCGACCTCATCGAGCAGAAAGAGGGTGCCAGGGTGGCTATTATGAGGCGCACCTGCGAACTGGTCAGGCAGAAGAAAGAAGGGAAGCCTTATAAGATGAAAATCGACCCGGATAAGTGCCTGGGCGAGGATTGCGGGTGCAACCGGCTGTGTACCAGGGTTTTCCGCTGCCCGGGATTGATCTGGGACCCGGTGCTGGGCAAAACCAGGATCGACGAGGTCATTTGTAATGAGTGTGGCGTCTGCGCCGATATCTGCCCCGAAGGCGCTATCACCAAGGAGGCAGTAGCATGAACAAGCTTGCTAAAGACCCCATAAATGTGGTCGTGGCTGGAGTCGGCGGCCAGGGCAACGTGATGGTCACGCTCGTACTCGGCAACACCCTGGTACATGACGGATACTTCGTCACTATCGGCGAGACGTACGGTGCTTCGCAGCGCGGCGGTTCAGTGATGAGCCATCTTAAAATCTCCGCCGCGAAGCAGTTCAGCCCGCTTATCCCCGAGGGCCAGGCCGATATAGTGCTGGGCATGGAGCCGGTGGAGACGCTGAGGATACTTAAATCCTTCGGCAATCAAAACGTGGTCACTGTGCTCAACCCCCGTCCCATCCACCCTGTGGATTTTACCGGCTCGGGGGCCGGCTATCCCAATATGGAGGAACTTATAGAGCAGATAAAAAGCATGTCGGCCAAAACCTACGTGGTGGCGGCAACCGAGGAGGCGCAGAAGTTGGGCAATCCTATGCTGGCCAACATGATCCTGATCGGTTCGCTCATCCAGACCGGCCTGGTGGCCATCAGCCAGGAAGCCATCGAAAAAACAATCAAGGAGATGTTCCCTAAGGCTGTGGCGCCCAATTTAAAGGCGCTGAAGGCAGGTATGGAGCTGGTAAGCATCCTGCGGTGAAAAATTCACTGGTGAAAAATTCACTGGTGAAACATGCTAACCCAATAGATACTCACAAGATCCGGAAACTCGACTCTGGCAGAGATTGCTTGCGCGTAAAACAGACATGACGGCTGGTAAAAAAGTGGAGGCCTTAAAATAGTACAATTATTTTCCAGGTATTATCAATCAACCATTTTATACTCATACAAGCGCACCCTTAGCATATATGTGTAATTCCAAGGTAAAGGGTGAGTAAATTGGCTTTGTATCCCAGCCCAAAAAGGAAGGGGCCGGTTATATAACCGGCCCCTATTTTTATTTTTCAGCTCGACCTATATTAATGGCCTATTTCTTTTTAGCTTCTTCGTATAGATATGCATTGGTCAGGGCTGTACCCATCTGTCCTGCTATAGTGCTCAGCAGTTCAACTTCCTCAGGGGAAAACTTTCTGTCTTGTCGGTTGCCAACGCAAATTGTGCCTATGACCTGTCCCTTTGATTTCATGGGAACAATCAACATGGGATGTATTTTATCTTTCTGCACGCCGAGCCTGGTCAGCCTTGAGTCAGATGATGCATCTTCGACAATCAGTGGTTCGCCGGTGGCCGCGACCTGGCCGTTAAAACCTTCGCCGACCTTTATGTGGTCGAGTTCTTCCGCCAGTGCGGATGATATGCCATCATAGGCCACAAGCTTAAGGTCTTTGGCTTTTTCATCCAGGCTGAATAAAAGTATGAGGTCGGTAGCCAGAACAATTGCTATCTTGTCCTTGGCTGTCGCTATTACGATTTTGGGATCTAATGACTGGCTTAAAGCCGATGATACGATATTGAGGGTCTTGAGACGCAGCATATAGCTCTTGACCTCGCGGTTGCTATTCTGCAATTTATCCTGCACCACTTCCAATTTATGCTGATATTTCTGTATCCGGTCGTTGTAGATACATAGAACGATGCCGATGATTGTGACCACAGACACTTCCAGGATAGCATCGGCAGGGTGAGGTGATTGTACCAGTGCCCTTGGCAACATTGCTACGAGTGCAGCGGCTACAGTGAGGAGTCCTGGCCACAGGCCAAATACAAAACTGGCATAAAATATAATAATCAGGTAGAGGATACGTTCGAAAACGTGACGGCTAAGCCCCAGTGTCAGATCCGTGCCGCCGAGCAAGCCCAGTGACTCCCTGTATTGCAGCACGGTCACTAACGTGAACAATATCAATATGAGCCAAAAATGCGGGTTGGCCCAAAATCTTGCCTTGTCTCTCATGAAATATTCTCCTTAATCCGCTTTCTTTTCAAAATAAACGGCGCGCTAATTGATTGAAAGCTCGACAGATTACTGATTGGCCGGTGCTAAGCTAACGGTCCGGTTTATTTTTCAAGATGTGCTCATAGGGCTTACCTCCTGGCTTCTTTAGTTCCTGATTACAAGTTAATACATCCGGAGGCAGGCTGCATCGGTTATATTACCCAAAGCGCTTATGTAACTATGTAGTAAAATGAGTATTTAATAATGCGCATAAAACGTAACCTGAATAACCGCTTCATAAACGATAGTGCCGGTGCTAAAGGCGTATTTTATTGTGCGGCTAATGCGCAACCGGTAGGTAGATCCTCTAATACGATGCGTGCCCGAAGCTATGGCGAAAATGCATATTACCGGTAGCAGATTAAATCTTGAGCTGTGCCCTTAAGGGCGCTTGCGATTATAAGCCGGGCCGTTTATATAAGGCAGGAATTCAAAGAAGAGATATCCCGCCGGTTGAAAAATATCGTCGTGTGGCGCCGGTTAAGAAGTGGTTCAGTAGATGACTATTAAGCAGCGAGCAGTTTGGCCACTTTCTTGAAGTCCACGTTGCCGCCGCTGAATACGCAGACTATTTTGACGCCCTGCAGGACGGGAACCCTGCCGGCCTCCCTTTTACGAACTTATTTCAGTGCTATGACTTCCACCTCGATCGGTGAGCTGCCCGGGATATCTTTTACCGCAACGCAGGTGCGCGCCGGCGGGTTGGACGGGAAGAAGGTCCTGTAGACCTCGTTCATGGTGTTGAAATCGGCCATATCGCGCAGGTAAACGGTGGCTCTGACTACCTTCTCCATGCTGCTGCCCGCCGCTGTAAGCGCCCTTTTCACGTTGCCCAGTGCCAGCTCCGTGCCCTTTTTAATATCGTCAGTGATCATGATGCCTTTCTCTATATCGATGGGCGTCATGCCCGAAACAAAGAGAAAACCATTGGCTTCGATAATGTGGGAATACGGGCCGCCTTTGATCAGAAAATCGAAATCGTGGGCCTTCTTTTCCATGCTGCCTCCTCTAACCGGATGCTGTTAGGGTATTTAACAGCAATCCGTAAGCCCTGTCAATTTGACAAATAGAACAATTGTTCTTTATTATAGTAGAACAAATGTATTAAAGACTGTGAAAGCAGGAGGCGCACGATGTTAGGTGAGCTGCATATCAAGAATTTCGCTGTGATCCGGGATATCGCTATGCATTTCGTGCCGGGGTTGAATGTGATCAGCGGGGATGAGGGCACAGGCAAGTCGTTGCTGGTGGATGCGTTGGGCCTGTTGATGGGCGCCAGGGCGCCATCGGGTTTGATCCGCAGCGGCAGCAGGTCTGCTCACGTCGAGGCCATCTTCTGGCCGTCCGAGGTCACGGTCGGCATGATAAAGGGGATACTGGAGGATAACGGCATCGAGCCCGAAGCCAACGGTATGCTGCTTATATCGCGCGATTTCCAGGAGGGCGGCAGGAGTATTGCCAGGGTCAACAACCGGGCGGTGCCGCTTTCCCTGCTGAGGCAGATCGGCCGGCGCCTGGTGGATATACATGGTCAAATGGAATACCTGTCCCTGATGGATGCTTCCAACCAGTTGTCACTGGTGGATAAATACGGTGAGCTGACCGATAAGCGCAGGGAAGTCAGGCGGATTATCGAGGAATTGCGCGTCAGGGAGAGGGCCATATCTTCCATGGAACACAGGGAAAAGGATGGTTATATCGACCTGCTCCAGTACCAGGTGGACGAGATAGACGGCGCCCGGCTGGATGAAGTGGATGAGGAGGAGTTGCTCAGGGAGAGGGATATTTACCGCAGGGCAGGGGCCATCAGCGGGGGCTGTCTGGATGCGTACACAACCCTCTATGGCGACGACCGGTCGGTCTCCGTTCTGATGCACAGGGCATTGACCTGTTTGAGGGGTATCAGTTCAGCCGATACACGCCTGTCCCAATTCGCTGAGGGTCTGGAGGGTGGGTTGTCCCTAATAGAGGAGACGGCGCGAGATCTGAGGTCTTACGCTGAGAACGTGGAAAACAGCCAGGAAAAGCTGGAGGAGATCGAGGCCGGGATCGAGGCGCTTTCGGCTTTAAAGCGTAAATACGGCAACAGCATAGACGCCGTGGTGGCCTTCAGGGACAGGGCAGCGGCGGAACTGCTGGAACTGCGCAGCGGCAAGGAGACGATGTCCAGGTTGGAGGTGGAGAGACTGGAGATGAAGGCTGAGGCAGGCAGGAAGGCCGAGGGGCTCTCGCTGGCCCGGCGCGGTTCTGCGGAGAAGCTGGTCAGGCTGGTCAACAATGAGCTCGCCGACCTCGGTCTGGAATGGGCCAGGTTCGACATCGTGCTTTCGCGTAAAGAGGATAGGGACGGGCTCTCGGTGGCGGGTGGCAAAGCGTATGCCTACACGGGGGACGGTATAGACCGGCTGGAATTCCAGGTTGCCACCAACCCCGGCGAACCCGTCAGGCCCATGTCCGCCATAGCGTCCGGCGGCGAGACCAGCCGCATTGTGCTGGCAGTGAAGAGCGCGCTTAAGATAGCGGACCCCATCCCGACGCTTGTTTTCGACGAGATAGACATGGGGGTGGGAGGCAGGAGCGCCGACTCAGTGGGACGGAAGCTGGCCAGCCTTGCCGGCTTCCACCAGGTGCTGTGCATAACACACCTGCCCCAGATCGCCTGTTTCGGGGACACGCATTTCAAGCTGAATAAGGTCATCGAGGATGGAAGGGCATCCAGCACGGTCGAGACAATCGAGGGACAGGACCGTGTAAGAGAGCTGGCGGTCATGCTCGGGTCCGAGAGAAACGGCGGCGTCATGATGAAGGGCGCCGAGGCGCTGATAAAAAACGCCGAGAAATGGAAGAGCGGCGCCAGGGAACTGGTAGCGGCTTGAAATAATCCGCAGGGCGGACATTCATGCCCGCCCGCGAAGACAGGGCATAAACAAAAATGTCATTGCGAGGGACGAAGTCCCGCGGCAATCTTGAGGATTGCTTCGCTACGCTCGCAACATACTATATAAGTTGAGTCAATGGCTCCGTAATTATCCATTATTTTTTCGTTCGTACATCAGGGGACGGATTCCCGACAGCTTATTCGCTGGCTTCCAAATTAGCGTCTAAATACGA
>Ga0268284_1001724_pt1 | contig 10661 bp, 8 predicted proteins | sample saktaG_14_FD_190137 | JGI IMG/M metagenome (GOLD analysis project Ga0268284, IMG submission 190137) | Saline water microbial communities from Sakinaw Lake, British Columbia, Canada - sak_2013_06_06_40m | ecosystem: Environmental > Aquatic > Non-marine Saline and Alkaline > Saline ... | reverse complement strand
CAGGTCCGCGCCTAACAACGTGCTGTTGGCGGCGGTCACGGTGGACGTCCACTGCGCGATGTCGGCGATACCCGGCGCGGTGGTCAACCAGCTTGCGGGGAGATTGAGGTCGGTGGTGGTGTTGGCCTTGTTCAGCGTGGCGGCGGGCGCGGAGGGAAAAACGCAGGCCAACCATGCGGCAAGAATGAGGATGCTGTAGCAAGCGGAGGTGGACGGGGACGTGGAGTGAGAGCCGGGGTGGGTGGCGGGTGGTTGGAAGGGGGCTTGCGGACCGGATAAGTTGCAGGGGAAAATCACACGCTCCAGCGGCAATACAATGATATTTTGTAACTACTCAGGTATCACAGAATTCATGGCAGAATCATTTGGATTTAACCACAAAGAGCACAGAGAGCACAAAAAAGAAGGCGGTTTGAAGGATCTTCCCTGTAATCTTTGTGATCTTTGTGTTCTCTGCGGTTAGTCCAGCCTCTTCAAGGAATGAGACCTGAGTAGTAACTGTTGATTTTGGATTGGAAGAGAAAGAAGGGTCATTCAGTCACTTCGGCAATCATCAATCATCAATCATCAATCATCAATCATCAATCATCAATCCATTCATTCATGCGGTGCAGGGGTCAGGGGTCAGGGGTCAGAGGTCAGAGGTCAGAGGTCAACAAGCGGGGCCGCCGGTGCGCACCGGCGGCCCCTGGGATCCCCGGAGAAAACCCAATAACTCCGGGAAAGAATGTGTGGCTCGTAGGCGAGCCGATTTTGGATGATGGATCGTGGAGGATCTTCTATCCTCTATCTCCGATCCACAATCCTCTATCTCTTCTCAGTGGCATTACGGTGCCGGCGTCACGAGCAGGCGGACAAACAGCTTGCCCGCGCCGGCCGGCAGGGTGTAGCTCAGGCTGCCGCCCGAGGGCAGGGGCCTCGGATCGACGTTGGTCCATGTGGCAAGGTCGGGCGAGGTTTGGACCTCATAGGTTCCGCTGTAGGCCGGATCCATCGTCCAAGAGACCGTGTTGGTTGCATCCAGGCCGGGCATGGCGGTGAACGACGAACCGGTTTGGCCCATGAAATATTCGATGCCGTTTTCCACGCCGTCGTTGTCATAGTCCTGCTCCGGGGTTTGGCCACCCGCGTTGGCAGCGGCCCAACTGGTGAAACCGGAGGAACCACCCACCGTCACCGTGCCAGTACCGGCGAAGTGGACGTCGTCCTGATTCGCCAGTGGTGCTGGTGAGGAGGAGGAGCCATAGACGCCCGGCCCTTTCACATTAACGCCAATCTTGAGGCTCGGGATGTTCTGGTTCCCGGTGTAGGTGAGGTCAACCTTGGCTGCGGCGTCGATTTCCAGTGCCGTCGGTGCCACGGAAGCGGCGGTCGCGCAAGCGAGCGTGCCGCCCTGGACCTTGGTCGGGCCGGTGTAGGTGTTAGTGCCGAGCAGGGTCAAAGTGCCCGGACCTTGCTTGGTCAGTCCGCCATCAATGGCCGGGCCGTCAATGTCGTGCTCAAGGTTCTGAGCGATCGTGATGATGTGGCCCGCAGTGTCAATGACCGCCCCGGACTGCACTACCACTTGGTTCAACCCCTGCATGAAACTGTCCTGTCCTACAGCGGTGGAGAGGGCACCGCTAGGGTCAACAATGATAAGGTCGTCCATGTTCGCCACGAGTCTGCCGCCGTTGAAATAGAGCTTGCCACTGCCACCAATAGAGCCGCAGTTCAAAGTGCCGCCGTTCAGGTGGTAGTCGCCAGGCCCAGAAACGCCAATCCAAAGAGCTGGACGCGCCAAAGCGGTATAATTTGCTGGCGTGGTGACAAGAGTGACCGTTCCGCCATCCTGCTGGACCGTGCCGGCGCAGGGGCCAAAAAATCCCAAGACCATGAACGCCGAGTTAAGCTGGGCGGTGTCCTGAATGATCAATTTGCCATTGTTGTCACCAGAGATGCCGATCGCAATATCGCCGCCGGTGGTGTGGGTTTGGTTCCACTGGCCGGAGCCTTTCAAGATCACCGTGGCGGTAGCGGTCGAGCCGCCGGAACCCACGGGGAACAGCGTTCCGGCGGTGTTTAGCACGCCCGTCACTTCCAGTGTGCCGCTGCCATCAACGCGCATACGACTAGTCGCGTCAAACATGGTGGTGCCGGAAATACCCAGCATCCCGTCACTGACAAACATCGCGATGCCAGCCCCATGGACTGCCACGGTGCCGGAAAGGTTCACGCTGCCGGGACCGAGCTTCGTGCCCGAGGTGATATCGACATTGGCGCTGATGGAGTGCGTCCCTTCCACCGTCAAGCTGGCGCCACTGGCCAGGGTCAGGGTCTTGCCGTCGGGGGAGGCGATGACCTGATTGGCAACCAGGTTGTTGAATGTCAGGCCGGCGACAGCAGCGTCGGCGTCCAGGGTAGCCGTCGCGCCCGCAGTGTCGCTGTCCGAGAGGATTGCGATATCCGCGGCACCGGGCACCGTGTTGTTCCAATTGGCCACATCAGTCCAGTTGCCGCCGTCCGCGCCCTTCCACCTGAACTCGGGTAGTGGAGGGGGAGCCACGGTGACCGTCACGGTATAGACGTTGGTTACCACGTTGACCGTGTCTTCGACGGTGTAGGTCACCGGGCCGGCACTGAAGTCGGGGACGGGTGGGGTAATGCCATCGTTGGGCTGATCGCAGGTCCCGGAGGATAGCGTGTAGGTCGGCGCGAGGGCGGCTAACAACTCTGGCGTCGACCCGGAGGCATACGGCACGGTCCAGTCGATGGTGGCCACGCCCGCAACGGGCGCGCCGATGACGGCACTGCTTCCGGCGACGTTGGTCCCGAAACTCTTGATGGTCGCCGGCTGCAACTCCACCAACTGGAAGCCGTTCAGCGTCAGCCGGACGTCGTAGGTGGGCTGTTCGGGAATGGCGAATCCGTCGACGGTGATGTTGCCACTCACGTCGGGTACAACACCTTCGAAAAGCACATAGTTGTTACCCCGCACCCAAGTGCTGCTATTTTGGTCGAGCCGGTTGTCGCAAACCTGATTTCCCACGGTGCTCGTCACGTTGCTGGTAAACCACTCGCCATGGCTTCTTTGATTGGTGGTGATTAGAATGGCCGAGGCGATGTAGAGATCGTAGGTCTTGGCAGGATCGAGGCCAGTGATCACCAGCTGCTGCGTTGTGTCTGCCGCGGTGAAGTTGGCAAATCCTTGCTTGAGCATCCAGAGGGTGGGGTCGAAGTTAGCCGATTCACCGAGGCCCCAACCACCGGTTCCGCTACAGGTGAAGCCCACGGTGGAGGCTGGGCCACTGGCGAGGAGCAGGTTGGTAGCCGAGGATGCGGCAATGGTATTCCAAACCGCGCCGAGACCGCCGACGGGGCCTTCCAGAGGGGTCCGGACGGTGTCGTCCAAATTCACATTGATCCCAAAGGGGGTGGCGGGGTCCACGACGGTCAGGGTAGCGTCGAAAAACGACGTGAAATCGTAGTTGTCCGCCGCCAGAGTTCCCACGGCGCAGGTGATGGGGTAGGGTCCGACGAGCGACTCGGGGAGCGCGTCGGTGCTCAGGTCCGGAGTGCCGGTCACCCCGGACGTGCCGAGATCCTCACCGTTCTGATAGCCGGTGATCTGATAGGGAAGCGGATCCGGGTTGGCGGTGTTCGGGAAACGGAACACGTTTTGCGCCGTCACGGTCAGTCCCGCCTTGCCGACCTCTTGCGAAATCGCGTCGGAGGTGCTTCCAGCAAACTGGTAATTGCCGCTGTATTCCGCAGTGATCCCATGGGTTCCCGCACCCAGCGTAGTGGTGGAGACGGTTGCCATACCCGTAGAGGTATTGACTGCGACCGGAGTGCCCAGGGCATCCACACCGTTGTAGAATTGAACCGTGCCGCCCGAGGGTATCTGATCGACCGTGGCCGTGAAGGTCACACTATCCCCGTAGGTCGAGGGAGTGCCCGACGAGACGACCGTGACGCTGGTCGGGATTGGCTCTTCGGCGGTGAAGTTCCAAGTTGTGTTATCCGAAATTCCGGCAAACGGTTGGCCCGTCAAATCCTTGATCGCAGTGGCGTCGATTTGGACGGCATAACTCTTGCCTGTCAAAAGATCAGTCCCCGGGTTGATCGTCAGGACCGCGCCGGAGATCGAGACTATCGAGCCATCGACGGGAGTGCTATCGACGGGGATCACCGTGTCATTTGCTGGCGTCGCCAGGTCCTTGATCGTGATGTTGCCGCTGTCGAAGGCGATCGACTCGTTGAAGGTCAGCACGAGATCCGACGTCACCGCCGTGGTGCCTTCGTCCGGGGGAGTGGAGCTGATGATCGTCGGCGGGCCATAGGTGCTGCTCAAGCCATACTTTGTCGCCAGATACGAACCGACCTCTTCCATTTCCGCCGGAGTCAGGACCCGATCGTAAAGGATGACTTCCGCGATGTCGCCATTGAGTCCCCCCCCGGTGCTGCCATTTCCGATGACAAGCGCACCACCGGCATTGTAGTTACCGCCCGCGACACCTTGGCTGATCCCGTTGATCGACATCTCCCAGGCACTGGCTGAACTGGAGATTGCGAACAGGTGCGAACCTGAGTTGGGCATGGGACAATAGGTTTCCAGCCGGTTTCCCCGGAAAACCCCCGGATAGGAATAGCTGTTGTCATAGCGCCACCATTCGTCGGTGTAAACACTATGTGCTTTAAGCAGCGTATAGGTGTTATCATTGTCGATGGTCGTCACGATAAAGACCGTGGCGGCCGTTGGAAACTGGCTGGATAAATCCGCCGTCTGTAATGCGGAATCGTTGTCGAAGCGGATGACCGGCTGCCCGTTGAGAATGCCGGTCTTGTAGATGGGTGTGCCGGCAGACGTGGTGGCATTGTTGCCCAGCCCGGACACGTCGGTCCAGGTAGTCACAGTATCGCCGTCGCTCAAGTCCGTGATCTGCGACGCGTCCAAGTGCAGCGTCAGGCCGGTGGTGACGGGTGGTGTGGCGCTGGCGGGTGCCGCCCCGAAATACATCGCCGCACCCATCGTCAAAGCGAGGGCGAGGTGTTTGAGATGATCTCTTATAGGTTTCATGATATTATATGTTTTCATACTGATTGGTGGTTCATGGATTGGATTTCAGGACTCTGGTGTGTTGCGGGGGTGTTTTGGTGGGCTGGTGGTTTTCATGACTTGCTTGCGGGTTTGGTTGATGATTGGGGTTGGTCGGGTGGAGGCCGATTGCCTGCGCATCATGTTGGGCACCCTGCGTCCTATTCCGAGGGCTGCAAGGAATTTGATGATCCCACGGGCAGGTATTTTCAAACACGGTTGTCCCAAATTGGGGCAGGATGGGGGGCTTGGTTCGGGGGCGGAGGCCTTCGGCTCAAAAGCAAGCTCCCGCGATGATCCCGATCCGGGACGCGACTTGAAATCCTTCAGGTTCACCAGCACCTCAAGAGTGACCATCTCGCGGGCTTCTGGTGCTGAAAAGGGTGAATGGTTAGCCGCGTGCCGCCCACATGTGTGACACGGGCAGCCCGTGCAGGTTGGCGGCAAACGGAATGACTTCGGTGCCGGTGTAAAGCACCACGCCGCGGACCCAGCGTTTGCCCAGCGCATGGGCCATCGCTTGCAATCCCCGGACGTCGCCGCCGCCCAGGGTGGCACTGGCTTTGATTTCAATCCCCACCACGCGCCCCGCGCGGTCTTCCAGCACGATGTCCACTTCCTGCCCGGAGGCGGTTCGCCAGTAAAAGAATTCCGGCTGGGTCTCGCTCCAAGCCGCTTGCTTGCGCAGTTCCATCAACACGAAATTCTCCAAGAGTCCGCCCGCCAGTGTCCCGTCCACCTGCAACCGTTCCACGGTCAATCCTGACAAATGTGCCAGCAGCCCGGCATCGTCCAAATAAACCTTCGGGGTTTGGATGAGCCGTTGCCCCAAATTACCCGACCAAGGCCGCAACAGTTGCACCAGAAACGTCGCTTCCAACAGGGCGAAGTACCGTTTCAAGGTGGTTTGCGGCAAGCCAAGGGTGCGCGACAAATCGGCAAAATTGAGCAAACCGCCGACGCGGCTGGCGACGACCGAGAGCAGGCGCGGCACCGCCGTCACATCCGCAATGTTTGTCAGGTCCCGAACATCGCGCTGGAGAAGCGTCGTCAAATAGGACTGAAACCAAGCCTTGCGGCGCGCGCCGGGCTTGCGGGCCAGCACCAGCGGATAGCCGCCTGCCAGGATTCTCTCAAACAGTTCATCACGCCGGAGTTCGTGGGATTTTCCGCCAGCCCAACCCGCTTGCTTGGAGAACAAGGCGTCAATGAAGCCCTCCCTGACACCGTTCATTTCGCCCTGTGAAAACGGCCACAGCGTCAGCAACTCCATGCGTCCCGCCAACGACTCAGACAGTTTTGGCAGGACCATCACATTGGCGGAACCCGTGAGCAAAAACCGGCCCGCTTCCCGCTTCCGGTCAATGACCCCTTTGATGACCGGAAAGAGTTCGGGCACATGCTGCACTTCATCAAGGGTGACGGGCGTGTTCAAACCGGCAACGAAGCCGTTGGGATCGCGCTTTGCCGCCGCCAAAACGCCGGGATCGTCGAATGTCAAATACTGGCGGCCTTGTCGCGTCAGTTCCACTGATTGCACCAAAGTACTCTTGCCGGTCTGCCGAGCACCGTTGACGAGAACCGCCGGGGTGTCCGCCAAAGCATCAAGGATAAGCTCGGTCAGGTGACGACGAATCATGGGTGGATAATCAACCACGATACGGATGATAGTCAACCACAAAGTGGAGGCTTACCGACCCTGGGGGCGGCCGCTGGGCGGATGGGGAACAGGGGCTGGCCTCCTCGACCGTGGCGCTGATACTTGCAGCGGGCGGAGGGTCAGTCACCGGGGCGAAGACATCCCATGTGCGCTGAGGGTGGTGGACGACTGATAGATATAGGTCAGACCCGAGTCCTTGGTCCGCCTGTATTTGAAAATCTCACCGGTCCGGTGCCGGACCAATCGTACCACCCTCGATGAACTTGGCGTTGATCAAGCTGCGCTTGATCACGTGCTTTCCGGTCGCGATCTGGTTGGCCCATCGGATTAAATGAGTCCACACAGGACGGGCATCCCAGTTGAAGTGGGAAGCCACCGGATCGCACCATGTGAACCAGCGATCCGGGTCATGACAGACGATCGACACATCACGCGGCACACAGAGACCTCGACGGGAAAGGAAAAATTGTGCCGCGTAAAACATGGGAGGTTCATCAATGAACAGGGCCGTGGGCGGGGTCTTACCGAACAGCGAGGCAAGACAGCCATGGTAGCTTTCCACGTCGTTCTCCCAATCCGGCAGATTGTAGGGACCGGTCGGGATGCCATGCGCCTCCAGTTCCGCGAGAAACATCCGCTCGTGGAATCCTGGGCCCGACTTGCGCCGATCCGTCCTCGCGAGCATCACGATCCTGCGGTGTCCCAGTTTGACCAGCCTCTCCACGGCGCTCTGCATCGCGGCAGTCTTGTCGATCCTCACCGAAGAAATCGGGATATGGGTACACCGTCCGAATACCGCACACACAGGAACCGCTTGTCGGGAAAACCACTCAAGCACCTCCCGCGGGCTAGATATAACCACCCAGGCATCAGTCTTGATGCCTTTCACATACTTCGCCACTCGACGCAGATCCATGCCCAGATCCATCAACGACTTCTCGGCGATCATGGAGAAATGGCCCGCACGGGTCAGTTGATGGCTGAAATCGTTGTAACTGATCTGCACGGGACCCGACTGCTCATAGACCATGAAGGTAATCTTCAGCGCGCCTCTGGCCCGGGCCTGGGTTCCGATGCGCCTCCTGCGTCCTGCGCCTTGCGCAATAAGCAGTCCGTCCCGCTCGAGCAAGCGCAAGGCGCTTTCCACGGTTTTGGCATTCACTCCTAATTCGAAGGCAAGGTCCTCCCGGCCCGAAATCTCATAGTGCCATTTGCCGCTGGCCAATTCTTCGCGCAAATAAGCCGCCACTTGCTCGATTTTACTCAGAAATCTCAATTGCGCCATTGCTCGTGACTAGCTTAAGGACGGGAAACTGTCGATTCGAATCTTAGGGGGGGGGACAGGGCGTCTTGCGATTTTCGGCAGGAAATGGGGTTGCCGCATCCGTCGGGTTATTATGGTAAAATGCCATCATGGTAAAACACAGGTGCAAATTCCCGACGCGCTCTTCCGCGAGGCCAAACGCTTGGCGGCGGAAAGCGAAATGAGCTTTGCCGAGGTGGTTCGGCGGGGCTTGGAGGAGATCATCCGGCACCGCCCGCCAGGCCGTTGCCGCGCGGACAACTGGAGCCTGCCACAGGCGTTCGATCTGGGCCAACCTCTGGCCCCGGAGCAGGAGTGGACCACCCTGTGCCATGACTCAGCAAACCCATGATCAGCTTTGACACAAACATTGCCGTGCATGCGGCCACCACCAACGAAAAGGACTTCACAAACATCGGCTTTCAGCGCGTGTGGAATCCATTGCAATCCCACACGCCAAGCGCGTCGTAACGCTTCAGCTGATACTTTCGATTCCCCCGTCATCGCCCTTCCCATGCTGCGGGGCTCAATGACCAACTTTGACAAGGGTAATGACGGCACGAATGTCACGATCATCGGTTTGGAAGCGGGTGGCTTCTAAGTGGACATCGACTGCCACCGGGACGATCACTCGCGCGTCACGCGCTCGGTCGTCTCGGTGGTGCGGGCGTGGTCGTCTGACAGGCGGAGCCGTTGTTTTCGGGCTCGCCGTGCACGGCTTCGCCCGCATCAACCCAAAATCCGCAAATATATCTGCGGATTCCAGGTTCATTTGCGCCGGAAGGTGGGCGGGTAGAGGGCGCTCATGTCACGGGCCATTCGCCGCGGTCCATCAGCAGCTTGCGCAGGAACACGAGGTCGAGCTCGTCCTTTTCACGGTGGGTCTGTTTGGTCTTCCACAACAGCACCGGCGAGGCGAAAGGAATCCGGACGCCGTCAATCTCAATGGATGACACCAAGTGACAAGCGGCGGCGTAGTCGTGACCACAGGCTCTGGCCATGAGATCGACAGTAATTTCGTCACACACCCGGATCACCACATAGTCGCCAATCTCGCCCGGACGAAGTTCCTTGGCCGCGCCTTCCGGCAGCAGCGAGATCGCGGACAGGACTTTCGTTTCGTTGGGGATACCGGTTTCGATCAGGAGATCGATGTCTTCGGTGTTGCGGGTGTAGCCGTGGATATTGATGGCCATGCCTCCAAGCACGATATAGTTCGCGCCGTGCTCGTTGAGCAGGCGGCAGAGTTCCACCAGATCGGTGATTACCGGCGGACGGGTGATTTCCGCATCATTCGGTCCGTCTTCCATGCTTCAGCCTCCTCCCAATCCTTGAAGCGATGGACGCCGGAGGGAAACGGCAGCACACCCCAGATTCTAGCCATTTGCCGCTGCAACCGGTCGAACGCGACGGTGGCTTCAGCCACGCTCGTCACCGGCGGACGGCGTTTGCCGACCACTTTGGCACGAGGGTCACCGGCATCGATCAATTCGTTCACAGGGCGGACAATACCACCCGTTCGGCCGTTTGCGAGTGGAATCAACCGGAATTCACCCCGTTTTCTCGGCTTCGAGCTTGCGCAGCGCCGCCCGCACCGTGGTCTGGGAAACCTGCATGAATCCCATGCCGGTGTAAATGATAAGTTTCCTCGACACCACCGTGGGAAACTCGAAGATGCCGCTCCGTGCATTAGGCTACGGCCCATGTTGCGTCATGTTCCCGTCTCAAAAATCCCCGCAAAAAAAAACCGAACCCGCCCAACCTCCGCCTCACCTTCCGCTGCCTCAAGTCCACCGAACGCGGCGGCGCGGTCCTCAAGGTGCAAACCAGCAGCGACCTGGGCCTGGCCGACCCGTGGACCAACCACGAGGCGGCGGTGCCCGATGCGGATGCCACCGTCAACGGCGTGGTCTTCGACACCAACGACGACGGCGACTATATCCATGTCATCGCCGACATCCCGGTCTCCGGGTCCGGGCTCTTCGCCCGCCTGAGCGCGCTGAATGCGCAATGAGCCCGAAATCCGAAGTTCACGTTTCCATATGGCTGACTTTGGCGGGCCAGCGGCATGAAGATCAGCCTTGACTCCAACGCGTGAATGCGAACCCGGCGTCGGAGTTCACGCTATCGCAGAGGTGACGATGGCGTTGCCAAGTATCCGCGCGGTCCTGTTGGTTACCCTGCCCCATTTTAGGTCATCCGGATTGGATTTTTTCTCTGCCATCTCCTGCCCGGGCAAGCCATGATCTGCGGCGTAACCACCATCCCGCTACCGACTGTCATGAAAATCTTGGACCATCCCCGTGCTGCTGCCTTCATCCGTCGGCCCAAGTCCGGCTTTGCCCTGGTGATCACGCTCTCGCTGATGATCCTGCTGACGGTCATCGCGGTGGGCCTGCTGACCTTGTCGGCGATTTCGTTACGGGCGTCGAGCCAGGGGCAGGATATGGCCACGGCGCGCAGCAACGCGCGGCTGGCGCTGATGCTGGCCATTGGGGATTTGCAGAAATCGCTGGGGCCCGACCGGGCGATCAGCGCCAGTTCCGAAATCCTCGCGGCCAGTCCCGCCAAACCCCATACCACCGGCGTCTGGGAGTCGTGGTGGGATTTCAACCCGAACA
>Ga0268284_1001723_pt1 | contig 10663 bp, 6 predicted proteins | sample saktaG_14_FD_190137 | JGI IMG/M metagenome (GOLD analysis project Ga0268284, IMG submission 190137) | Saline water microbial communities from Sakinaw Lake, British Columbia, Canada - sak_2013_06_06_40m | ecosystem: Environmental > Aquatic > Non-marine Saline and Alkaline > Saline ... | reverse complement strand
CGGATGGCATACCATGTCAGGCCCGCCGAGAAAGTGAATGATAGCGTCTCGATAGAGGGTGACTTCAAGAAACGCGCCCCAGTCCTTCAGGAGTTGTAGCATGCAATCCTGGAGCCAGTCCGCCTCCGGATTAGCGAACATCCAGCGACTTGCATCAACCTGGAACTGCCGACGTCTGGTTTGCGTCAGTTTGGTCGAGACAAAGCGATGCTCGACTCGGGCTGCCCGGAAGTTCACCAAGAGACCGTGTTGTATGCCGGCGAGAAGCAAGTAGTTGACTGCCTGTCCATGATGGGCGGGTGCCAGGCAATCGGCAGCCTTTGCTTCGACCATCAGCCCTTCGGCAAGCAATAGATCCATGAAGTAATCTTTCCAAAAGCCTGCATGAACCAGACGGATTCGGACTTCCCGTTGGACCGGAATGATTCCCGCATCCAGACAGCGTGTCGCGAGTTCACGTTTGCATAGTTCCTCATCAAGGAACCGTCCGAAGTCATTGTGAACGTCAAAAGCAAGACGCAGCACCCGCCGAGTCAAGGAGTGGAATTCCTCCTGCTCGAACAATCGGATATCACTCTGTATCTCAATTGGCATTGCCGCACACGACTAATTTGTTATCCATCGTTCCAAAATCATACTCCCATGTTCATTTGAATAATTTCCAGCATCTTTATCTTATGATTTTACCACATCATCATTTTACCTGAATTCTTCAATCCCCCTCATCTAAATCATTTTGGTTCTCCATCATTTACCTGAATTCTTCCATCCGTCCGGCTCCTGCGGCGGCGGTGACGGGGTAGATTTCGGGGACGATGCCGGTGGCTGCGGTGTAATGGTTACAAACGGCGGTGGCGAAGGCCTCGACCAGCGCCGCTTCGACAAAGGCGACCATGCAGCCGCCGAAGCCGGCGCCAGCCTGGCGGGCACCGATCACGCCGGGTGCGGCAAGCATGGCGTCCATCATCGCATGCATGGCGGGCGCGGCGATTTCGTAGAGGTTGCAGGCACCATCGAACGACTCGGCCGTTAGCTGGCGGATCGCGGCGCGGTCACCGGTGGTGAGAGCGGTTGCCAGGGAATAAACCCGCGCGTGCTCCCCGATGATGAAGCGGCATCTCTTGGCAACCACCGGAGGCAGTTCGCCTTCACGGGATGCGAAATCCGCAGGTGTCACTTCGCACAAGGCCTTCGCTCCTAACATCCGAGCGCCTTCCTCGCACTGGGCGCGGCGTTCGCCATATTCGGAGCCGGCGAGTTCGCGTTTCGACTTGGTGTCGCAGATCACGATGTGGATACCATCGGCGATGGCCACGGCTTGGCTGGACAGGTCACGGCAATCGAGGAGAAGGGCACATCCTTCCTGACCCATGCACGAGGTGAATTGGTCGAGGATCCCGCAGTTGACGCCGACAAAGCGGTTTTCGGCACGCTGGCACAGCAGGGCCTTTTGCAGTGGATCGAGTTGCCATCCGCCGAGTGACTCGAACACGGTGGCGGCCGCGCATTCCAGCGCCGCGGAGGAACTCAAGCCGCTGCTCAATGGCACGGTGCTATGGATCACTCCGTCGAATCCGACAGTCGGCAGGCCCTCTTCCTTCAAGGCCTCCGCCACACCATGGACGTAATCAATCCATGCCTGGTCCGGGTTTTTCACCGCTGAATCTAACGAAAATGACGCGGTGTCACCGAGGTTCAGCGAGTGCAGGTTGACCGATCCCGTTAGATTCGGGCGGGCGGCGATCCAGGTGTCGCGGCCGATCGGCAGGGTGAGCACGGCACCGAGGTTGTAGTCGGTGTGGCTGCCCATCAGATCAACTCTGCCCGGGGCGCGGCACCAGATTTCAGGCGTTGTTCCGAAGCGGTTTTGGAAGGCCTGGGCGAGGGTTTCATGGCGTTGGGAATCGGTGGTCATTTCTGTGCGGGGCTATCGGTTTTGTGGGGATCTCGTGATTGATACTGTCGTGGTGGCGGCGGCGGAAACTTGAATCGGAATGAGTATGGGCGGTCCCGAGGAAACCAGCCATCCGGTCGGATTGCCGCCGTTCACCGCCAGCGCATAGGTGCCTTGCGGCAATCCTTCGACACGCAACACGCTGTCGTGTACACTCACGCCGCGGTTCTCGACGTTGAAGCGCAGGATATCCAGGCCGGGCGAGAGTTCCAACGGCATGTCAGCCGCGAAGCCATCGCCGGCCCATTCGAGGTGCAGCCGCGTTTTACCTAACAAACAACTGAACCGTTGGCGGACGCCGTCGCGTGGGATCACGGCAATGGTGTCACGGTTTCTAACGATCTCGCCGCCGTAGGCGAACAGTCCGAACAGCGGATCATCGAACAGCACGGTTCGCGCCGCCTCGATGCCTGCTACCAGGCCGTGGTCCGCCTCACCGCAGACCGGCCAGGCGCCGCGCGGCAGGTCGCGGGTGGCGGGATTCCATTCGGAACCCACTTGGCGCGGTTGGAACCCCCAACTCATGGAGCCGTCGTGGAGCGGGCCGGGCGTCCAGACCCCGTAGTTTGAGTTGGCGTCGCCGCTGTTCATCAGCGCCCATGAGCTGAGTAGCGAGGCATAACCCAAGCGCAGGTTGGCGGCGGGATTCGTGTCATGGCGCAACGCGTAATCGAGTATTGCCCAGCCGCCCATCTGTGACATGTAACTGAGGGTGTAACTGGCGCTGCCGCAGCCGCGGAAGTCGCTGCCTAACGACCAGTAATGGGTTTCCAACACGCCGCGGCAGGCGAGGTTGGCGAGGTGTTGGCGCAGGAGGAATTCCTGATGGCGTTTGCGATCGATCACGCGGTGCGAGAACCATTGATCCGTGTTGCGGTCCTGCCAGAGGTTCTTGTCGGGCCGCAGCGGAACCTCAAGCGCATACTTCGCTGCGGCATACGTTGATTCGTAGGCGGTCGAGTCGATCGGCATCTCCGAGGCGAACGGCCACGGGTTGTCATAGATGAAATATTTCACTTTTTTCTCCCACTCGGCGCGGAGGAAATCCGCCTGTTCCTTGCGTCCTTCCGCGGCGAGTGCGGCGATCAGCGGCAACAGGTATTTCTCATGGAAATTGCCGATGGTGTATTGCCAATAAACCCAGCCGGTGAATGCCCAGCCGCCTTCCATCCGGATGTTGGCTGGCACCTCGAAATAGGCGCGGGCCGTGCCATAGGCCCGTTCGAGATACCCGGCAGCGTCGCATTCCTTGACCAGGTCCGGCCGCTGCCGCGCAATACGATACATATCGTAGTAAAGCGCGAAGTAGGTCGTATAATCGAACGTGCGCCACATCCGGCAGGCACTGGGGCCACCGGGGCGGCTGATCCCCTGGTCGAGCGGGTCACGTCCGGCATTACGGTTTTGCTGCCAGGAATCGGCACCGTAAATACCGTAAGGGTATGGCTTTTCGGTGTCAGTGCGCTGGTGCTTTCCCCATACGAAATGCTTGATGAAATACTCCAGCGACGCGACCTCGGCGGCATCGGGGAAAGCCACGTTCTTTTCCGCCACTAACAGGCACTTGCCGTTCGACGGATCGTCCGATCCGCTCACGGCGTAGGCCGGTTGCCCGGCGGGACGCTCCGGACCTAGCAGGTTCTCGCCGGCCGGTTGCCGCCGGTCCCACAGGCTGTAGAGTCCGTCATACCACTTCGCCGGGTCGTGGTGCTGCTGGTTTTTCACGATGAACGCGGCGCGTTTTTTAATCAGCACATCCAACGACTCGGTGACGAAAAACTCCAGCGTCAGCGTGCGGCCGCCGCCATAGCGCACGGTGAGCAGGTTTTCGCCGAGCCGGCTGAAATTAACTTGATAGATAACGGTATCCTTGCGACGTCCGTCCAACGGGCTGATGGCCGTTGCGTTGGGGAATTCCGCCTCCACGCCCTGGATCTTGTGCCGGGTGCCTAGCGCCAGCCGTATTTCCTGGGCGCGTGGCACGACCATGCCGGGGGCGACCTGCACGTCCACGCCGCCATGCTGGCGCAGCACCGCGCGCACCGCGTCATACGAATCCGCCCAATACAGGGCGAAGGCATAACGGGCCTCCTCGTTTGGTTGCAGCGTCTTGCTTGTCAGCGGTTGACGCCAGGAGCCGCGCGGGTCGGCTTCGGCGGACGCCTTGGCATGGATGAAGGCGGTGAAGCGTTCCTTACCAAAGGCGTAATCCATGCCGTCCGCGGTGAAGAACTCGAGGTGGGTGTCCCCCTCGGGCATCATCACCAGGAAACTCCCGCTGCCCTTCACCGGCAGCCAATACAGGAACGATCCGTGCCTGGCAATGAAGGCGTGGCGGAACACGCGGCGCACGAAGGTCTCTTCGTGATCCGCGACGTAGTCGGTGTTCATTGGCAAGGGCAGCGCGAGATCGCCGATTTCCAGTGGTTCGCGGCCGGTGTTTTTCACGCTGAGTTCCCAACGCAACGCCTCAGCGCGGGGTGAGAAGTTAGAACGCAGTTCCACCCCCTCCGCGCTTTTGCTGACTTCCCGCCACACGGATCCCGGCGTGCGCACCCGCACAATAACCGCACCCAAAGTCTCGCCCGGCCGGATGAACTCGACACGGTCGGTATCCTTGGCGTGCCGGAGACTGGTGAGCCGGCCGGTCACCGGGTCCGCGACGCGGAGGAAGGTCTTGTCTGCTAGATCCGTCCCCCAACCGAAGCCGGCGGCAAACAGCAACAAGGTGATCGCAAGTGTCGGCTTCATGGCGGGCTCATCCGGCGAATTTGGGAAAAGCTTTGAGCATGGCGACGACATTTTCCGGCGGGATGTCCGATTGCATGCGGTGTGAGGGGCCGAGGATCAGGCCGGTGCCATCGGGCGCGAGGTCGCGGATGCAGGCTTCGGTGGCCGCGCGGACTTGCGCCGCGGAAACCTTGGGCAACACCGCTTGGGTGGAAATGCCGCCATAGAAACTCAGATGTTGGCCGAACTCGCGATAAAGCCGGTCATGCCCGAGCACCTCCGGTTGGACCGGGTTGAGGCAGGTGAGACCGATGTCTATCAGATCCGGCAGGATCGGCCAGATGTCGCCGTCGGAGTGGAGGATGACCGGCAGGCCGGCGTCGCGGAAGACGCTGAACATGCGGGCCAGCCGGGGTTTGATCATTTCCCGCCACAACGCGGGGGCGAACAAGGTGCTTTTCTGGGCACCGTAGTCATCGCCGAAGTAGCCGCCATCAACGCCGAGTGCCACGAATCGCCTGGCGAGGGTGCATTGGATGGCGGTGATCCGGTCTAGCAACTCAGTGGCCCACTCGGGTTCACAAACCATGTCCATCAGGAACTCGTCGAAACCGCGCAGTGACCATGCCCGCTCGAACAAGGCAAAGCCGAAGTTGGGCACCACGAAATGCCGGCCGGCATCGGCGGCGATCGCTGTGGCCGCGCTTCCTAACAACTCAGGCGCCTGCGGATCCGGCCACGGGAAGGCCGTGAGGTCGGTTGAATCCGCCAGCGGCGCGGAGGCATGCCAGTAGCCTTCCGTGGCGGTGCCCCAGCCGGCTCCCCACCAGTCGAAACCCACGCGGCCGTCATCACTCAGGCGCGGCGGGTGGTCGATATCGACGCGCAGCAGATGGTTGTCGAGGCGGGCCGGGAGATCGGCGGTGGCGCAGTGGAGATGCGCGGCGAGTTTGGCCGCCATCGTGCCGGTGTAGTTCGTTTGCACCGGCAGGCGGTCCACTGGTTGCCGCCACAAGGCGCGGCGCATGCGTTCTTTCGGTGTGAGTGGAGGGATCAAGGACGGGAGTGGATGGAAGGTGCAGAGAGGGCCTGCGGCGATGGTCGCCAAGCCATGATTCAACCTGGCATGGCTCCGGGCCGTTGGCCACCGTTCCATTGTCCAATCCTCGTGGTGCATTGCCGTGCCAGGAATGCCACGCCGCGGTGTTTTACAAAATCTTGATGCGATCGCATCAAGATTTTGTAAAGAGATGCCGCTTGCAGTCTGGCGGAGGAACTGGCCAGATGGTGGCAGCGCGGCGGAGTTGGCTGCGAGCGGGGTTCCCGGACCAGCAACCATGGAAAGAAACCACAAGATCCGGGAACCTGACACAGGCGCGATCCAGGCGGTGGGCGATGCGGGCGGTGCCGCTTTTTCCGCCACCGCCCGCTTTGAGGATGTGCAACCAGCGGCGGATGCTTCGTTCGGGGTGTTCATCTATGACCGGCCGTGTTTCGAGCGTGGCTGGCACTACCATCCGGAAGCCGAGTTGACGTTGATTCAGGAAAGCTCGGGCCGCCGATTCGTCGGGGATCACATCGGCAGTTTCGAGCCGGGCGACCTTGTGCTGTTAGGGCCGAACTTGCCGCACACCTGGCGCAACGAGACCGTGCCCGTGCCGCGGCATGGGCGGGCACGTTCGATCTATGTGCAATTCCACAGGGCCTGGCTGGAGGAAACCACGGAATTGTTGCCGGAGTTACACGCGATCCGGAAATTGCTGGCACGGGCCGCACAGGGACTGGGATTCACCGGACCGGAGCGGGAGGCGGCCGCGCGCAGGATGATACGGCTGCCCAAGCTGTGCGGCTTGCGGCGCTTGATGGCATTCTGGGAATTGTTGCACGGCCTCGCCGAATCCGGCGGCGGCGAACCGTTGTCAAGCGCCGGTTTCGCGCCTGTGTTAGATGACCTGGTCTGCGAGCGGATCCGCAAGATCCACAAGCATGTTTACGCGAACTTCCGCAGCGGCATCGCGCATCAGGATCTCGCCCGCCTAGCGGGACTCAGCCCGGCGGCCTTGTCGAAGTTTTTCCGCCGCACCACCGGGCGCACGCTCACGGAGTTCATCAACGAGCTGCGGGTGGGTGAGGCGGCACGGTTGTTGATTGACACCACGGACAACGTCTCGGAGATTGCCTACGCTTCCGGCTTCGAGAGCCTGGCTCATTTCAACACTACCTTCCGGCACTTGAAGCAGGTGAATCCCAGCCGCTTCCGTGAGTTTCACCGCAAGTCGTGAACTTGTGGGTGATCGAAGACGGAGCGTGGTCGGCCAAATCATGCCGCACCCAATTTATCATGAAAGAAACCGCCCGGTCAGCAGTAACGCAACGCGCCAGCCAACAGCACCCATGAGAACGGGGAATCTATCACCATGAAGGATAGCAAACACATTGTGGTATTGGGTGGCGGCGTGATCGGGCTTTCCGTGGCGGAAGCCTGCACGCGGCGGGGACACCGGGTGACCTTGCTCGAACGCCATGGGGAACAACGGACCGGATGTTCGTATGGCAACGCGGGCATGGTGGTGCCCAGCCATTTTGTGCCGCTGGCCGCGCCGGGCATGGTGGCTTTGGGTTTAAAATGGATGTGGAATCCCGAGTCTCCGTTTTACATCAAGCCGCGGCTTGATCCGGACTTGATCCGTTGGGGCATGCGCTTCATGTTTTCCGCCACGCGCTCGCATGTGGCGCGCTGCGCGCCATTGTTACGGGATCTGCATCTCGCCAGCCGCGAGGACTATCAGAAGTTTGCGGCGGAAGGCGAGGACATCGGACTGGTGAGCAAGGGCCTGCTGATGCTGTGCAAGGAAGCCCACACCCTCGATGAGGAAGCGGCGATGGCGGCCCAGGCGCGGACCCTCGGGATCCCGGCCGAGGTGCTGGATGCCAAGGCCAGCGCCCGGTTCGATCCCGGCGTGACGATGGACATCGCCGGGTCTATCCATTATCCCAAGGACTGCCATTTGAAACCGGAACGCTACCTCGCTGCCTTGCAGCGCCTGGCCCAGGACCGCGGGGCGAAGCTGCTTTGGAACACCCGTGTTCTGGGCTGGGCCCGTGACCATGGCAGGCTCCGTGCGGTGCGCACCTCCGCGGGTGATATCGAGGGCGATGAGTTCGTGCTCTGCGGCGGCGTGTGGTCCGATGAAATGATCCGTGACCTGGGCATCCGCCTGCCGATGCAGGCGGGCAAGGGCTACAGCATCACGGTGACCCAGCCGGTGGAACTGCCCGCCTTGTGCTCGATTCTAACGGAAGCGCGGGTGGCGGTGACCCCCATGGGCAATGACCTCCGCTTTGGCGGCACCATGGAAATGAGCGGAATCAGCGAAACCATCAGCCCCCGCCGCGTGGAAGGCATCCTGCAGGCGATCCCGCGCTATTTTCCAAACTTCAGGCGCTCGCATTTTGATGGCATCAAACCGTGGTATGGACTGCGCCCATGCTCGCCTGATGGCATGCCGTATCTCGGGCGCAGTGCCGCGGCTGACAACCTGCTGGTCGCCACCGGCCACGCCATGATGGGCGTCAGTTTGGCACCCGTGACGGGGACTATCGCTGCCCGTCTGCTCGATGGCGAGAATCCCGGGTTCGATCTGCAATTGCTCAGCCCCGACCGGTTTGCATGAGGCGCGGGGCGCAACTCGGGTCGCGCATGCAGGCGGTTGGGTGGGTGAAAGAGCCGCTGCCAGCCGGGCGTAGGTGGCACCGATCATGAAAAATTCGATGACAAAGCCCCGGAGCATTTTTTACTGGAGATCCTTGGTGTTGGTGGCTTGTGTGGCGCCATGCCTCGCGGCAACGGACCCCACACCCGCCGACTTCTGGGTCGCGGACGAGGCGGGTCGCATCACCCACGATTGCGCCGGGAAAGATCCGCTGGTGCTGTGCATGCAGGGGCGCAAGGTGGTGATGCAGGTGCTTGCAGATCAGGCCACGGGTTTCTCCTACAAGGCCCGGTTTTTCAACCTGCAGCGGGATGTGCAAAACAAGCCCCAGATCCTCTTCGATGCCGGGCGCGAGTCCATCCCCGAGGTGCGGGTCAATGACAAACCGTTGGAGAGCAAGCTCCCGTCCTCGGTCACCTTCGATGGCATGTTGACCTTGACCTATCCGCCAAGCGGGGGAGTGCTTGTCAGCCGCACGGTCTATCCATCCACCACCAAGGCCTTGGTCATCGAAGAATGGCAGCTGCGCAACACCACCGATAAGCCTGTGACGGTGACGGTCGCGCCCGCCCGCAGCGTGAAATCTCCGGATAAGAAGATTGACATCGTCTGGACCTGCCAGGGGGTTAAATCCAGCTCATTGAAGTCCGGCGGCGTGCTTGCTTTCACCACCAGTTTGCATGCCAAGTCGGCTAGTGGGTCTGACATTGCCGTTGACGTGACTGCCGAACGCGCCGCGCGCCGGGCCCTGGCCGTGGCGGCCTGGCGTGGCCCCGGACGGCTTGAAACCCCCGATAAATCGTTGGATGTGGCGTTCGCCCTGCAGAAACTCCACGTGCTGGAATGTCCGATCGAAACGATCAAGGGGGTGATCACCCACAATGGGAGCCTGACCTATTCACCCGGCATCTGGGCCAATGATCCGGTGGAATACTCAAGCCCGGTGTTTCCATTCTTCGGCGATCCCGAACTGAACCGCGCGGGCATGAACATGTATCGCGTCTGGCAGGACTACTGCCAGAAAAAAGGCATCGTGCCGTTCCCCGGTTCGTTCGAGAGCGCCTCTTTGAATCTCACCCAGAAGGAACGCGGCGACGATGCGATGGTGCTCTATGGCCTGTCCAAATTCCTGTTATTCCAGGGTGACCGCGCCGCCGCCAAGGAACTGTGGCCGTTGATAGAATACAGCGCCGCATCGGTGCTCAAGCACACCACCGCCGATGGCATCGTCGCCTCGCAGACCGACGAGATGGAGGATCGCTACCCGACCGGCACCGCCAACCTGAGCACCTCGGCGCTCGCCTATGGCGGTTACCGCCAGGCGGCACATTTGGCTCGCGCCCTGGGCAAGCCGGTGGCCGTGGAATTCGACCAACGCGCGGATACCCTGCGCAAGGGCATCGAAGCCTACTTTGGCGCGGAAATCGAAGGTTTCAAAACCTACCGGTATTACAAGGAAAACACCACCCTGCGCGGCTGGATCCTGCTGCCGCTGGCCATGGGCATCACCGAGCGCAAGGACGCCACCGTGGCCGCGCTGACTTCGGATAAGTTATGGCCTAACAGAAACGCGGGCGCCGATATCCTGGCGGAGTCAACCCGCCCGACCGAATGGGGCCGCGAGACCTACTATGCCCTGCGGGTCCTGTTCAAAGCCGGGCGCACCGAGGAGGCTCTCGATCTAACACAGCGGGTGGTCAAGACCCAGATCTTCGGACCCAAGGGGCCGTATCCCGATGAAGACGCCATCGACATGCTCTGCCCGGGTTCGCTCTATCCACGCGTCTTCACCGAAGGCATGTTCGGCATCGTGCCCACCGGCTTGGACTCGTTCGAATGCACGCCCTGGCTGCCCAAGGACTGGCCGCGCATGGCCTTGCGCGACGTCCGCGCCTTCGGCCAGGCCTGGGACTTGGCGGTGGAACGCGACGGCGACCAGCAGAAAATCACGGTGACCCGCGGCGGCAAGACGGTGATGACCGGCACCGGCCCGGCAGGGAAAACCTATCAGGTGAGATTCCGATAGATCCAGGCATCCGGATCACGGTTGCAAAAGGCTCCATCGCATGATGCGCATCGGTGTCTTGAACCAACCGTTGTCGGGAGACGGAGCGCTGACACGAATCACGCGCCCGGCACCGGGGTCAGTAGTATCAGATTGAATCAAGAGTTATTTTTTATTTTTTTCGGGGCTCGATTTCGGGCGCGTTGAGCCGGGCCAGGGCGCGAGGGCTTTTTGGCTTTGTCTGGTTTGGGCCTTGGCGGC
>Ga0268284_1001722_pt1 | contig 10665 bp, 10 predicted proteins | sample saktaG_14_FD_190137 | JGI IMG/M metagenome (GOLD analysis project Ga0268284, IMG submission 190137) | Saline water microbial communities from Sakinaw Lake, British Columbia, Canada - sak_2013_06_06_40m | ecosystem: Environmental > Aquatic > Non-marine Saline and Alkaline > Saline ... | reverse complement strand
ACTTATTCAATCCCTATCCCTTATACAGTTGAATTTCCTGGAGGTTGGACTTTCTTACTAGGAACAAGTAATAGTTCTTTTCCTGACTGGAAACCGATTCGGGCTGAGTGGTTTAAAGATACTGCGATCTGTAAATTGATAGCAATCCCATGGACTAAACAAATCGATGCTGTCTACAAAACTCTAACCCCCGGCGAAGAATTAATTTTAACGATGAGCAATAAGGATAAAGCAATTTACCAAATTGAGACACTTGAAACATCACTAATACAAAACTTAATAGGAAAGCTCAATAGAAATTCACCATGTATGATAATTTTCTTGTACAGGGAAAGTACTATAACTGCACAAGTACTCATTTCCGTTCCACCCATTCCCTAAGTAAAAATATTTAGTCGACAAACCTCATAAAAACCTGATTTCCAAGTAACCTTCCTCGATCGGTTATTCTTAGAGAATCACCGACCCATTCAATTAATTTTAATTCCAACAACTCAGCGATATCCTTTCCGAAAATATCCACCAATTTATCCCCATACCTGTCATTAAATTTTTGAGCAGATACTCCTTCCTTAGTCAATCGCATTCCCAACATTAGGGTTTCTTGCATACTCGTGTTCTTATTAACTGGTTTGATGGATACTGTAGCAGGTGAAACTGGAAATTCTTCAGCCATGTTGCCATTATTCTGAGTGCTTCTTCTTTTTATGCGGTTAATATAATCATTGATCCTCAGAGCATTGGATATGCGCATATCTCTTGCAAAGCCATGGGCACCTACCCCAAAACCTAGATAAGGTAGATTGTGCCAGTACTGTAAATTATGCTTACAATAAAAGTCACTCTTAGCCCAATTTGAAATTTCATATTGTTGAAACCCAACCCTGTCGAGTTCTTCACTGGACCATTCATACATTTCAGCCGCCAAGTCTGGGTCGGGGATATTCATTAATCCCTTATTGGCCAATGCACCGAATGGGGTTCCTTTTTCAATGGTTAGGGCATACAAAGAGATGTGTTCAATATTAAGAGATGTAACCTCTGATAGACTTTTCTTCCAATTTCCAAACTTCTGTTCTGGAAGACCAAAAATTAAATCAAGGTTTAAATTTTTAAAACCTGCATCTCTTGCAGCATTTACGGATTTGAAAATATCTTCCCTGCTGTGAATACGTCCCAAGAAACTTAATTCTTCATTATTTGTTGACTGAGCGCCCAAGCTGAGACGGTTAAGACCTAATTTCTTCAAGCCACTCAAATATTCACTATTTACAGACCCCGGATTTGCCTCCAATGAAATTTCGGCATCCTCCCTTACGCTAAAACAGTTTTCCATGGTTTTAAATAATTTTTCATACTGACCAAGAGTCAATAATGAAGGAGTGCCCCCGCCAAAAAATATCGTCTTAGCAATTAATGGTTCATTACACAGGTCAGTTACAATTTTAATCTCATCACATAAAGAATCAACATATGCTGGAATTATTGATTCTTTTCCTGCATATGTTGTAAAATCGCAATATCCGCATCTTTTTGAACAAAATGGAATATGCAAATAAATACTTAAAGGCTCTGATGCGGTCATATTATTATCTTTTCTTTTCATAGGAAATCGTACAATTGACCTAATCTCATGAACTATTTAATCCAAAGTCCTCCAAGAATTTTTTTCGATTCGCAATTCTGGCAATTTTTCCGGATGATGTTTTTATAAGCCATCTCTTGCCGACCAACACCACTTGCCTTAGGGTGATAGCCGAACCTCTTGTTACCGTCTGTCTAATAAGGTCGGAAATTCGTTCTCTTTCTTCAGGATCATCAGTGTGTACTTCGGCAATTAGGACTACATCTTCTGTTCCCAATTCTGCATTAAAAACACCAAAAACAACTACCCGCCCAGGATGAACACCAGCAACCTCCATTGCAAGTTGTTCAATATCCTGTGGGTAAACGTTTTTACCGCCAACAATGATCAAATCTTTTTTTCTTCCAGTCACAAAAATGTGATCCTTGACTAAATACCCATAATCGCCAGTTAAATACCACCCATTAAGAAATGCTTTTTCTGTTGCATCCGGCCGGTTGTAATAACCGTTCAACATACAATTGCTGTTTATTGAAATCTCTCCTATTTTCCTCTCCGGCAGGGACATTCCTTCGCTATTCATAATTTGCACCTTAACTCCTGCCAAAGGTTTGCCTGCCGACAATAATTTTACCGAAGGTTTTCCAACCTGGGGTTCTCTGGCGATTTTTTCCATCTGTAAACTGTCGCGGTCAATCTCATCAATCAAGACCGGCTCCCTTATCCCACCTTGAGTAACAGCAAATACATTTTCTGCCATGGCATAACAAGTTACCAATGCGTCATATTTCAATCCTAACCCTTTAAACCGCTCAAAAAATGCAAAATGACTTTCCAAATACATGGGTTCAGAACAATTAATTACAGCCCTCCACGAGGATAAATCCACACCGACAAGGTTTCGATCACGAATCTTAAGTGCGCAAAAATTATAAGCAAAATTTGGAAGCCAACTTAATGTGCCTTTATAAGCTGAAACCGCCTGTAATAGTCGATATGGAGCACGTATCCAATCAAAGGGAGATAATAAAACCAATGGTATTTTTAGAAGAATTGGCAGAATAAAACATGCTATCAATCCCATATCATGGTAAAGAGGCAGCCAAGAAACAATTATATCTTTCTCTTCCATCAAGCCAAGTTCTGCGCTATAACTTTCAAGCTGATTCAGAACAGCCTGGTGCGATAATGCAACTCCCTTTTGCAAACCAGTTGTTCCGGATGAATGCTGCAATAGCACAATATCATCTGGATTTCTCTTTATTCCATTTAATTCTTCAAAATCCGGATTGAATGGAGTATCAACTTCCCCTGAAATAAATATATTCCGAACGGAGTCTTCGGGTAAAATCGCCGAGCGCACCACTTCTTCAAATTCTTTATAGGTAACAATTCCTGCAGGTCGAGTTATTGATATTAGTGATACCAGATCTGCGCGGTATCTTTCAGGTAATAGTTTTTCCGTTAAAAAAGGCATTATCGACGGGATCGCACCATGCAAAATAGCGCCAAAATATGCATATATCAAATCGATTCCGTGCTGGAGAATTAAAATTAGAACTTCGCCAGGCAGGATGCCATTTTTTTCATAAGTTTTTGCATACCCAGCAGCTCCTTGAATCAAATCCCGATAAGTCAATGGTAAATCGGGTTGACCAGTTTGGAGAATGTATAAGCAAACTCTATCAGGGTCATCATCAAAGTGGTGCTTAAGTATATGTGAAAATGTCTGCATATTCCAATCAGGACCTTGTTTGTATAAGGTCAGATAATTGATCGATGCTATCAAAGGTGGAAGCATTCAATTCAGAATCGTCTATATGGACACCAAATTCATCTTCAACATACAGTGCAAGATCAATCAAGCTAAAAGAATCTATCAATCCACTTGAAATTAATGCTGCTTGTGGATCAACCGTTCGGTTGGGCTGTTTCAAAATCTCTGTTGAAATAAAACTAGCTAATTTAATATCTATTTCTGACTTCATCGATAAATCTCCTTAAATATTTTGGAAATTACAATGCATCTTCTCTAATATCCCGATTCGTGCAAAGTCCGCCATACTTTGTCCAATACTTGCAAAGCTGTCAGATTCCGCCATGGCCAGGCATTCTCCATAGCTTTCGGGTCGTCAAAGTAATTTTTTGCCCAGGTAAGGTGAGCACCGTCAGATTGCAATCCCCTAAAAGGTAATGGTTGCACTGCCCGCCAAAAATTCCACAACGGGATTTCATATTCATATGCCAAGCCAGAAATTATAGCATTAATCTTATTACCACCTTCCTGATTGTCTGCCTTGGTAGCTAAAATTGGCAAAATCCCCTGCTCGACAAGACGATCCAATATCGTTCGCATATTTTTATCAAAATTATCGAGATTATAAATATCATTCGTCCCCAGGAGGATAAAGACAAATGATGGATGGTGTAATCGCACCTCACATTCAAGCGGTGACTCCCCGCCCACACAATATTCCGGATCCGCCCAGAGAGGTGAAAGAACTGATGCAGTATTAAATCCGTTCCCTACTGCTAGATTTCTTCGCTCAAAAGACCCCTGAAAAGCATCAATCACTAACTTCAGATCTGAATATTCTCCCAAAGAGTAAAATGAACTTCCACGATCAAAATCGCCTAAAAACCAGGAAGGGGAGCTTTCGCAATCTCCCACTACTGAAAAAGAATATGGATTATTATGCAACTCCTGTCCTAACTTATATATGTCTTGTGTCCTTTGGCTGAATTCTTCCGGCACAACGGGCAATTGTTTCCAATCAGACATTTCATTAACTGGAGTACCGGTTCTGGATGCTTTTGTAGTTACCTGTGGTGATAATTGGACAGGATATTCTGTTACTTCGGGATTTGTAATAGCTGTTTCAGAATTGCCCAAAGTTACAGTAGGATTCACCTCTGACCCGACTACAACGTTTCCACAGGCGGTGAGTAATATCAATGTGCTCATAAAAAAAATGTATTTGCTCATCAATTTAATTCGACTCAATTTATTGAGGACAAACTTCATTGTGAATTTCTTGGATTAAGTAACCCGCTAGTATATTTTCGCCGTTAGGTGTCAGATGTATGGCTGAATTTGTGAATTCATCCATGGGAACAATATCCCAATAATCGAGATATTTCCAAGAATGAACTTTACTATAATCTGAAAGGATATTCCGATATTGATCATAGGCCCACCGTGGGTAATAAAAATTATAACGAATATCGCTATTCTTTCCATTGCTTATCAGGATTGGTTCATTAATCAATATAATTGGGACTTCCCCGGCAATTTTTTCACCTGCAGCCAAAATATTAATAGCAATTTCTTCTTTTTTTAATTCGGGTGGCGCCATGTTATGAAAATCCAAGTCATTATTCAGATCTATTTGGGCTTGTTCATATTCTGATGGATATATTTGGTCTATTAATGTTGCCGACCACATAGCCCCATATAACTGTAAACGAAGAAGGTCTGCCAAAGCACGTCTTTGTCCCAAAATACTTTTTTCATATGGGTTTAAAGGAAGGACTGACCGGTTTACCAATCCCAACTGCAAATCATATCTTTCAGAGATCTGCCTTAGATCGACCAAATTATTTGCAACTATTGGCGATGTTAGTTGCTTGTCTGATGGAAAAGCCTCCAATGTTACAAGCCAAATTATCAGATCGGGCTTGAATTGCATAGCCTTATCAAGGATCATAATATCTTTTGTCAATGATAATGTCGGGTATCCAAGATTATAGACATTAAAAAAACGACCGTCACAATTTAGCAAATCGTCATTTAACAAACCAGATAGGGTTTCTTCCGGTTTTAATAAAACTCCCCAGGTAGATGAATCGCCAATTATAAAAACTCTATATTCACCCATCGTTTTTGCATTACCACTTACCACGTGGGATGCAAACATGGCATCCAGATTGTCTAAACTAAAATTGTAAGTTTTAGCAGGGTTTTCTCCAAAAGGTAATCTTAATCGGCCCGGGAAAACATGGTTATAAAGCGATAGTGTTCCGAGCCCACTTGACCCAAATGCAGAAAAAAGCAAATTGATTGCCAAAAAGAGAACCAGCCCTTTTATAACAACCATAGATAAGCGTAGTTTGTTTTTATCAAATTTACTAATATCGGTTTTGTTTTCTATCTTTCGGATCATACCCCTCCAAAAAGCTTTTGGAGCACTTGCCAAGCCATCCATGGATTTGGCAAAATAAAAAACACCCATCCGATGGCAACAAAGTTAAACGTAATTAGAATTCCTGAACCATTTACAATAAATTTTTTTATTGAAGTGGTGGCCCAATTCTGAACGCGATTATTAAAGAAATTACTCCATCGGTTGTGAACAAACAATCCTAAACCATGCCATCCTCCCCATAAGATGAAGTTCCATGTTACCCCATGCCAAAGACCGATCAATATCATCGTGCTTATCTGGGTGACAAATATGATCACGGGTATTGCCCATTTTCTTTTCCCAGATCGCAAACTACGTGTAAGTGGATTAAAGAAATATGCCCGGAACCATTGAGTAAGGGTCATATGCCAGTTATTCCAAAATTGGGTCAAATTTGGTTTCAGGTATGGGGATGAGAAATTTTCGGGTAATTTAAACCCCAATAAACGTCCCATACCAATAGCTATGTCCGTATACCCGCTAAAATCAAAGAATATCTGAAATGCATATGCATAAAGGCAGATCCACATCCAACCAGTCCAACGAATCTGGAGTGCATTCGTGCTATTTAGTGCAATTATCGCTAGTGTGTCCGCGATTACAAATTTCTTAAACAAGCCTACGATTATCCTTTTGCCACCCACACCTATGACTTCAAATCGATCTTTTAGTGGTGATACGATGGAACTAACATAATGATCCAGACGATCAATTGGACCTGCCGTTAGAGTTGGGAAAAAAATAACATAGTTAATATAATCAACCAGATCCACTACTGGCAATTTTCCAGCCTGTCGATCTCGTATAGTGTGGATGATCCTAAATGCGATATAAGAATAACCCAACCAAGCAATATCAAATGAGGAGGATAACTCGGTTGATTGTCGATTTATGCTCCTTAGAAAGTAACTTAATGATTTTGCAAGATAAGGAGTTTTTATTACTATAAAAACCACTATCAAAAAAAATATCCAATAGGAATCAATCGATCTTGGTAATTTAGTTGTAATAAAAATCACCAAGAGGATTAATAAAACTGCAATAACAACTTGATTAATTAGGGGAGGCTGATAAGATGTGATAAACGAGATTAAACTGATATATCTGCTAGCGGAAAACAGTAAAATTGCCCCAAGGATAATAACACCAGGTTTCCAGAAATCTTTCCAGGTATGGTCCTCTGAACGACTTGTTAGAATCCAACTAAGCAATGTAATTGCCAGGGTAACTGTTGGCAACCAAAAACCCAAATACCTGATGGATAAAGCAGGCTGAAAATAATAAAGAACAAATACACTCAAACTTAGAATAAGATATTTTCGCCAACGAGGATCATTAATCAACCCAGTTAATAGGGCTATTCCGCTTAATATTACTATATTAACCAGACTCATTAAAACCCTTGATAAATCCAGGTTGGAGATGCGTCAGCGCTTAGGATCACAAGGGCAATTAATATAAATGAAAATACGATCGCCCAGAGATTTTCTCTTGAAAAGAGCTTAAATCTCATTGATATCCACACACAAGAAATTCGCCATCTTGATCAATTACTTGATAATTTCTGATTGATAGATCAAAATTTGGTTGTTCTTCCCCGTTATAGGAAAGGTTCATCTTGCCCTGGCAGTTTACTAAGGTGAACATGCCATTTACCCCAATCTCTTCACAACTTAAACCATCCAATGATACTTCATAGGCTAGTAACGAATCAACTTCCATTATCGCATTAGGTTCCCAATCAGAACAAGAAAGTGTCGAAAGAGATGAATTATCCTTATCAACCAATGCGGTCAAATAAGCTTCGACTACCTTTGCTGGTGATGAAATGCCTGATGCAGCTCCACCACATGCAACCAACACCAGGATTAGAAAGGATCCAATGATTATAAATTCCTTAAATATCTTTCGCTTCATTTGACTACTCCATTATTATGCCTAAGTTTCTCGGATTATATAACCCCGTTGATATTATTGCAAGTATCGAAGGTTAGAAAATATTTAATTACAACCCAAATCATATATAATATAAATTAAGATTAAAAGGGACTTTCATCAGCATCTCCACCCAAGTTTTTAAATACTACTAGAATAATTTCTAACAAAAATAGAGATCAGGGATTTTGCAGGAGACACAAATGGATATTGCATATAATCGTACCATAGTTGAAGATGTAATCCGCCTAAGGCGACGTATTATAAAATCAGGAATACCACAAAAAGTCCTGGACGATAACTTATTAGTAGGTACCTGGAATCTGAGAGGCTTAAGTAAAATACACCCACAATGGGAAGAAAACCCCGGTTCCCCAAAACGTAATTTGCGAGCCCTGGTTTATATTTCGGAAATTATTCGCCTTTTTGATGTAATTGCCATTCAGGAAGTAAAACGTGATACTTCAGGAATACGGATATTGGTGGAAAAATTTCTAGGCCCAGATTGGGGATTGATAATTAGCGATGTTACTACAGGTGATGGAGGTAACGCTGAAAGGTTGGCATATATTTACGATAAACGCAGGGTCCAGCCTTCCGGTTTGGCAGGAGAGATCGTTCTTGCTCCCACCCAAGACGGCAACCCGGTCACACAGTTTTTTAGAACTCCGTACATTGTTGGTTTTAAATCTGCCACCGAGATTTTTGCACTCCTTACTGCCCATATAAAATATGGATCTTCGATAAATGATCGTATTCCTGAGATTAAATCCCTGGCAGACTATATAGCCACTGAAATTCGAGATCGTGCCAAATCTGATGGGGAAGAAAGGAACCTGATCGTATTAGGTGATTTCAATATAGACAAACGTGGTGATAATCCTCTTTTTCAGGCTTTTATTTCCACAGGTCTAGTTGTGCCGCCTCAGTTGAATAACTTAAAATCCACTTTCAACACCGATGCAAAATTTTATGATCAGATCGCCTGGTTTATGGGCGACAACACCCTACTTGACAGTGGCAATGCAGGTGTTATTGATTTTGTTAATGCAGTTTTTAAAGAATTATCCCCAGCCGATATGTCATTCCGTGTATCAGATCATTTTCCACTTTGGGTAGAATTCTTAACCGACAGGTCAAACGAGCGTATGGCCGTTGTCCTTGGTAAAAATCCAGCTATGCCTGACCCCTTTAGCGACGTACATGATTAAATAATATATCCCCTGCATGTACAAATTTGCAGGGGATATAATTGATAACAGTTTGTTACTTTTGTGCCATGGAACCTATCATTTGCATTATTGTGCTTGCCACCAAAGAGCCCGACTGAGACCGATGGTTGGATTGCCCAAGCGGACTGGAGGATAATACGGCATTAATTAATGCATCTGTATTGCTTCCTCCTTTCTGTTTGGAATCCATATAAGCCATTCCAACATTAAGCAGATCTCCAAGATCCAAACCATTTTGATCATCTGCCTGGCCAACTGTCTGCCCGCCTCCAAGAGAGCCCAATAAGGATCCCAAAAGACCTCCGCCTGTTTCAACAGGTTTTATGGGGCTGGCGACCTGCTGGGTACTTCCCAATAGAGTCTGGATCAATGATGCAGCGTTATCTTGATTGATCACTTTTCCCTTAAATGTCTTCGAAGCACGGTCAAGTCCTTCAGCATATAATTGTGCTGATCCGCTTTTATTCTTGCGCAATTCTTTGCTGGCAGCAGCCAACTGACTGGCTTGAGGGACATTAGATTTACTCTGAACTATTTTTGCGACAGATTGAAAAATATTAACCATGTTATCCCCATGGTCTGAGTTATAAATATCTGCTTTGTTCAAAGAATCACGGTTTTCAGAAAGGTTGCTCGCTACAGCTCCAAATAATTGAGCAAGGTCAATTCCGGTTTCTTTCTTTCCAACTTTTTTTTGTGACATTTGATTATCCCTTTCATCCATAATTTTATTTGAAATTTGATTATAAGAGAAAAAACAATACGGGTCAAATTTTAACCAACTACAAAATTATTAATTAATATTTTTCAAGAATAAAACAAACCTCTACCAAATTTTTCATTCAAATATTTGCAAACCTTTTCGATCACCTATAAAAAATTTTTTATAGAAAGTAATTTAAGATTTCAGCATCAAAAAATTAAAAAAAAACGAATGGTAATTTTTTCTTGTCCATGTGAATTATTTATAGTATATTTATTGAAGTATTGATTACACATCAAAATATTTTTCTAAATTATTTGAAAGGAAAGAAAATGGCAAAAATTATCGATGTTGAAGGAATTGGATCAAAATACGCAAGCAAATTAGAAAAGGCTGGTGTTGGCTCCACTGAAAGTCTTCTAAAAATGGGTGGAACCCCTGCTGGTAGAAAAGAAATAGCCGCAAAATCTGGCATTTCTGACAGTCTTATCCTGGAATGGGTAAACCACGTAGACCTTTACCGCATCAAAGGTGTAGGCAGTGAATATTCTGATCTGCTTGAAGAAGCAGGTGTAGATACTGTTGTCGAATTAGCACAAAGAAGCCCGGCAAATTTGATGGCCAAGATGACTGAAGTCAACGCATCCAAAAAACTTGTCCGCAAGCTCCCAACAAAAGAACAAGTAGCGGATTGGGTTGCTCAAGCCAAAAAACTCCCGCGCGCAATAAAATATTAACAATATGAGCAGTAAAATACAGTAGACTATCTGAATAGCTCAATAAATTAGAACAAAACTGAAAGTTTGATTGATAGAAGAATATGAGCAGTCAAAAGACTGCTCATATTTATTAACACTTACTTTTATGACAAATACATTGTTTTATTGTAAAATAAAACAAGTAATTTAATTCGAATTTATCTACTAATTATAAAGAAGGTAAAAAAATGGAAGATTTCGAAAAATTAGGGCTTTTCTATCTTGGGCGCACTTACGATCTAGAAAATAAAAAAGCTAAGGAAGATCT
>Ga0268284_1001720_pt1 | contig 10675 bp, 9 predicted proteins | sample saktaG_14_FD_190137 | JGI IMG/M metagenome (GOLD analysis project Ga0268284, IMG submission 190137) | Saline water microbial communities from Sakinaw Lake, British Columbia, Canada - sak_2013_06_06_40m | ecosystem: Environmental > Aquatic > Non-marine Saline and Alkaline > Saline ... | reverse complement strand
CCGGACTTGCCGACAAAATCACCCGGTTTGTTTTTGAGATATTTTTTATCTTTCAGTTCGTTAGAACTTATTTCGCTTAAATATCCTATGAGGTGGGCAGCGCTGTTCCGGTGCAGATAATATCTCTTAGGCTGAACATCAATTGAAACCCCCGGAAGCTCATACTTATGGGCCTCGACAGCGGCAAGAGCATTCCTCCCAATGTCCTGTTTCAATAAAACCGGCCTGTAGGAAGATATGCCTTTTATGCAGTCGGCTTTTGACGCCAATTCCCCGGCAGGCACGCTAATATATTGAGAAAGCTTCTCCAGCGTCAATTTCACAGGCCTTGCATCATTTAATACTATACTGAGGTTAAACGACGGCCGGTTATCAACAAGTAAAATCCCGTTACGGTCGAAAACCAGCCCTCTCGGATATTCTATACGTTGCAGCCGTATGCAGTTGTTTTCAGAAAGCCGCCTGAACTCCTCTCCCTCGATAACCTGAAGATAGAATAAACGCAGAAAAATTACAACGAATGCGGCGGTAACTAAATACATAACCCCCGACAAACGATGCCTGAACCATTCGCTGTCCGTACTTTTTATAAATTTGCTCATTGCATATAAAATAACAATTGAAAGATTTTTAACTTTTGAAGATTCCCAGCAGCAAACTTCGGGGAATCTTCGACCGTAAGGACTATTTATCTGTTTTTATTTCGCTCGCTGTTACGTTTCCATACACCGCAACCGCATCAAACATGCCCGCTTTGCTCGGAAACATGCGGGTTAAACCCCCCGCTCCAAGTATTATCTGCGCGGTTAATAAGCACAAGAAAAAACGGGCCGGTAAGAAAAGCCCATAAGATCTGCCCTAATGCGTTTTCAGGTATGTTTCCCGGGAGTTGCGAATCTGGATTAAACACAACAAATGAGACTATGAAAACAAGATTTTCAAACAGTACCCCTGATGCAACAGCAAAAACCAGGAACAGTTTGTTTCTGACATGGAAATATACCGAACTCCATCTGATAGCTGCGTACAGCCACAAATAAACGGTCATATATAAACCGAAAGGTCCGTTGTATAGATTATCCATTGTAATACCGAGAAAGAGAATTACCGGAATGCTCTCCCGCAAATTCCGGTAAAGTCCCAGATATATTACGATAACAATGAAAAGATCATAAAATCCACTTAATACGCGGAAATGATGTATAATCGTAGTCTGAATCAGTATTAAAACAAGATATGTGAATGTGTAGAAAAGATACTTCATTTATCGTCTGAGTAATTCCGGTTTGAAGGATTCAACAATATAAAAACTTCCTCCAGCTTTTCAAAATCAACAAAGGGCATAACACTTACTTCCTGGAACAGGCCTGAATTCCCCTCAGCTTTCTTTGTAACGTATCCGATACGCAACCCTTTGGGGAATACTCCATCCAGTCCTGAAGCAATAACCGAATCGCCCATCTCAATATCATGCCGCCTCAAGACATATTTAAATGTGCATTGATCCGAAGATATGCCCTTAATGATTCCGCGGGCTCTGTTTCGCTGGACAAGCGCGTCAACCGCACTGTTTTGATCAATAATCAACAGGATTTTGGAATAACGCTCTGAACTGTCAATTACCTGACCGACAACACCTTCAGGAATAATAACAGGGAGCCCCATCTTAATGCCGTCCGCCTTCCCCTTGTCGATTATTATTGTCCTGTACCACGGAGAGGGGTCTATACCTATCACCTCGGCAGCAAGCACTTCATCAGCTACGTTTTGACGGAAATCGAATAATTTGCGCAGCCGGTCGTTTTCAATCTCTATCTCATGATATTCATTGTTCTTTTGAATAAGATGACTGAGGCTTTTTTTAAGATTTTCATTCTCCCTTGCCGCCGACACAAGAAAGAAATAATGTCTCCATATGCTTTTTGTAAAATGAATTGTATGTGTAAGGGTATCCTGAAACGGGGCTATTATAGTTAATGCAACCCGTCCGAGAGCATAAGGGGGATAATGATGTTTGCCCGATACGGAAAGCACAATGAGATTGACAGCCACAAGGATTATTACCCCGACTATCATCATTGTCTTTCTTGAAAACATGAAATTAAGCTATTACAACTTTTTTGAGGATTTCAATGTTATCCAGAGCTTTTCCCGCACCGAGGCAAACTGTCGATAAAGGATCTTCGGTAACCGTAATAGGAAGGCCTGTCTCTTCCCTCAACAGTTTGTCAAGATTTTTTAACAACGCTCCGCCTCCGGTTAAGACAATCCCCCGGTCAACAATATCCGAAGCCAGCTCAGGAGGAGTATGTTCCAGCGCAATTTTAACGGTTTCAACAATAGCACCAATCTGCTCTGATATCGCAAGCCTGATTTCTTCTGAATCAATCGAAAGAATTTTCGGAATTCCGGACGCCAGATCCCTGCCTTTGACCTCTATAGTTTCTATATCTTCAGGATCCGGATAAGCGTTCCCTATGGCCGTTTTGATGATCTCAGACGATCTTTCTCCTATCAGGAGATTGTATTTTCTCTTTATGTATTGTATGATTGCAGCATCCATCTTGTCTCCGGCCACTCTGACGGATCTGCTGTAAACAATCCCGGCAAGAGATATAACCGCTACTTCAGTTGTTCCTCCGCCAATATCGACAACCATGTTACAGATAGGTTCGGAGATAGGCAGGCCTGCCCCTATGGCGGCAGCCATCGGTTCTTCAATAAGAAAAACCTCACGCGCTCCAGCCGATTCGGCAGATTCCTTCACGGCACGCTTTTCAACCTGAGTAATCCCGGACGGCACCGCAATTATTATCCTTGGCCGCACAAAGGCCCTCCTGTTATGAACCTTGTGTATGAAATGGCGCAACATGGCCTCAGTAACTTCGAAATCGGCAATAACGCCGTCACGCATCGGACGAACTGCAATGATGTTTCCAGGTGTCCTCCCCAGCATGTTTTTTGCTTCAACCCCCACCGCAAGGACCCGGTTTTTTGATCTGTCATCTCCGCTCACGGCGACAACCGAAGGCTCATTTAAAACTATCCCCTTACCTCTGACGTAAATGAGTGTATTCGCAGTGCCAAGGTCAATCGCAAGATCACTTGAAAATGCGCCTAAAATTCCATCTAAAAAAAGATTCATACTGCCTCAATATATATCGATAAATTATTAATTTTTAATAAATTGCAAAAATCCCCAAAAAACAACACACACATATAAGGTGAATCGCTACCAGAAATATATTTTCATTACAAGGGGAATCTATCTGTTTATATAATTATTTTTCTCTGAAACAGACCTCATTAAAAACGTCCTGAACCGAAACAGAGAGCGAATTAAAAATAGACGCTATTCCCTACGGTCGAATCAGCCTTAGGCGGACTGAGGCGGATTGAGGTAGGGAGCTTCAATCAATATCAAAACCTGCTTTACGTAATTTTTTTGACAACCATCAAACCGGACCGGAAAACGCGCTTCCGTCAAATCTTAATGATTCCCCTTTCCGCAAGATTTTCCATTACAATATCGTGCAAAGCCGGTCTGAACTCTTTTATTTTCACATTCTCTCTTGAAGGATGAACGCGATTGGTGAACAATATAATGATTACTAAGTTATCGAGATCCATCCAGAATGATGTTCCCGTAAAACCGAGGTGTCCAACACTGTTGCGGGAAAAATGAATCCCTGAGCTTGATCCGGATGAAGAGGGAGCATCAAAGCCCAGAGCACGGCCTGCTCCTTCCCTGCGCCTTAAAAAATAATTTGCCAGTTTTCCGTCAATAACACCATTATTCGATATTCCATGAAAAGAAAAAAGCAGTTCAGACAATAAAAGGTTCACATCACCGGCTGTCCCGAAAAGGCCGGCATGCCCTTCGATTCCACCTATCACATATGCATTCTCATCATGCACAACCCCTTCAAGCAGAATATTCCGCCAGGGGCAGATTTCCGTGGCCGCAAATGATCCGTTGGGCTCTTTCCCGCTTCTTTCCTTATCGTTAAGATCAACAAAAAATATTTTTTCAAGGCCCAGAGGTTTGTATATATTGTCATAAACAAAATGGCCGAGGCTACTGCCGGAAACGGATTCAACCACCCATCTTAAAAACATGAATCCGAGGTCGCTGTATAAAACATTTTCACCCGGCCAGCATAAGAGGGGTTCTTTAACTATCAGTTTCCTTAAAGCGGATTCTCTTTCGTTTTTCGGAAGATCACAAAGGGTTAAATAATATGGACGGTAATCGGGAAGTCCCGAGTCATGTAAAAGCAGATTCATTATCCTGATTCCGCTTTTTTCCGTCTTCCCGATCTGCGGGATGACCGATCCCAATTTATCCTCAACTCCAAGATTGCCTTCCTGAACAAGTTTCATGACGGCAAGCGTTGTTGCGAGTGGTTTTGTTAAAGAAGCAAGGTCAAACACCGTATCCCTTGTCATCTTTTTTCTGGAAAGCTTGTTTGCCAATCCGTATGCATCAAAAAAAAGGACTTTGCTTTTAACAGAGACAAGAAGCACTCCGCCCGGAAAAACATTATCCGAGAGAGCATCAGTCATGGCATTGTTAATTTTTTCCATAAATACAGAGATTTTTCCGTTATCACATGTGAGACTTTTGCGTAACACCTCATTCTGCATGATTTCAGGTGGCAGGCCACTCAAAAGAAAGCAGTTTGCCGCCTGAATCAAGAGTTGCCTTCAGGCCAAAAGGAATCGTAATATTTTCCTTTCCATGCCCGCCGGCAAACCCTGCGAGAACAGGGATATCAAACTCTCCAAACAGGCCGGTCGCAATTTTATTTATCTCTCTTACAGATCCGCAGTCTTTAAATGAGCCGAGCACCAAGCCTGCTATACCGTTAAAACATCCTGCCGTTTTCATATGGGTAAACATTCTGTCTATCCTGTATACCGCCTCTCCCTTTTCTTCAATAAAAAGTATGCTGCCCTTCAGATCCGGGAAATAGGGCGTGCCGGTAAGATGACACAGCGTCGACAAATTGCCTCCCAGCAGAATACCGGATCCGATTCCAGGTTTTAAACTCGTTCCTTTTTTAGAGAAAATTTCAAAATCTAACTGTGAAGTAAGAGCCGAAAAAATTGCGTGTTTTGTTCTTTTAGAGGCGCTGCCGAGTTCAGTAGCCATCGGGCCATGAAAAGAGATCAGCCGGCATTTTTTAAAAAGAGCGGACAAAATAGCCGTAACATCACTATACCCGACAAATATTTTCGGATTATCTAAAATATTCTCATAATCGAGTAAAGAAAGTATCTTCAACGAGCCGAAGCCGCCTCTGGCGCATACAATAGCTTTGATATTCTTTTTGGAAAAGAGATTATTAAGTATTGAAGCCCTTTGATCATCGGTTCCGGCCAGATATCCGTTCCTGTTAAAAATGCCTTCAGGAATATAAACATTGAACCCCATAGATTCCAGTACATCAATTCCCCTCTTGAACTTTCTTAAATCAAAAGGGCTCGCAGGTGCGGCTATTCCAATCGTGTCGCCCCGTTCAAGTTTTTCAGGCACCAGAATTTTATTTTTCATAGTCCGATTATACATCTATTGACATGACATATTCAAAGTGTTAGTTGGAAAATTCTGTTGTCGGGGCGTGGCGCAGCCTGGTAGCGCACTTGAATGGGGTTCAAGGGGTCGGAGGTTCAAATCCTCTCGCCCCGACCAGAAAATTGTTTCCTTACCTTTTATTCCCTCCGGCTATTATTTTCCCTGTTATATTTTATGAGACCTTTGAAGAACGTCCAATTTTGTCCAAGTTCAAGGAAGGCGAAAACATAGCGCTTTCGCTTCACTTCGTGCAACCGCAGGAATACATTGAAGTATTTCGAGGATAGCGCGAAAGCTTCACTGCGTGCCGAAATTTGAGCCTGACGCCGAAATCGGGCAAAAGGGGGCGTTATGCAGAGGTCTCATTTCATATCGTAGCACAGCAGCATCTTTTGTCAACATAACAAATAGTTGCTGAAACAAATTGCCTGATTCGAAAATTTATAGTATAGCATCGGTAAATGAAAAAGCTTATAAGCCTTCGTCTGAAAATATACCTGATTTTATCATCCCTGATCATAATAACGCTGATCAGCGGAATTGTAATGATTTGGTATACTTTCAGGATGGAGAGCGTACTGAATCTTCTTATTGAAAAAGATGTTGCCGCTTTTCAGGCAGCGGAATCCCTCGAAGCTGCACTGGTCAACCAGAAAGGATTTGTGACCTATTATTTCCTTGATAATGACCCGGACTGGCTGCGGCAGTTAGGAGAATACAGGCAGATATTCAAGGAAAGACTTGGCGAGGCTAAGCTTTTATCCGATGATGAACCTCAAAAGGAAATTATTACAGCCATTGAGAACGAATACGGCAGTTATATTGAATTAAAAGACCGCGTAATAGCTTATTATAAGACAGGTGAACGGGAAAAAGGAGCAAGGCTTCACAGGGGAGTTCGCAAGCTTTTTTTCAAGATTCTAGACCTGTGTGAAGAATATAAAAATATCCACAGAAACCGAATGGCTCTTGCAAAAGAAAAAAGTTATAACGAGGCTGTAAATTTAAGGTTTTTTTCCATAACTGCTCTTCTTGTAGTTACGTTTATTGTTGTACTGATGGGTTTTTTCCTGGTTAACAGCATCCTTAAGCCTATTTACCGTTTGGCAATTGAAGCCGGGCGGGAAGGAAAAACAGGCAGCACGAAAGATTCCGGCAATACAAAAGATGAAATTTCGGTACTCGCCAAAAGTGTAAGAGAATTATTAAACGACATCGACCTTACCCACTTTGAACTTGAAAAAAGCCGCGAGCACTTACAGCAGGCTGAGAAGATGGCACTTGTCGGAAAGCTCGCCGCAGGAATGGCACACAGCATAAGGAACCCCTTCACATCCGTAAAGATGCGCCTTTTTTCGCTTGGCCGGTCTCAAAACCTTACTGAAACCCAAAAAGATGACATTAAGGTTATATCGGATGAGATACGTCACATAGATACCATTGTACAGAATTTCCTCGAATTCTCAAGGCCTCCCAAGCTGAAGATGCAGAAAATCAGCCCATCAGTTGTTGTAGATCTGGCTATTCAGCTTCTAGAACATCGTCTTAAATCGTATGATGTCACCGTTAATCTCGTCCGGAAAAAACCCCTTCCTGAAATAGACGTCGACCCTGAACAATTAAAAGAGGTCCTTGTCAATCTGATGGTAAATTCCTGTGAAGCAATGGTAAGAGGCGGCCTTATATCGATTCACGAGAACGAAGAGAATGATACGCCAATTGGAAAAGCTGTAGTTTTAAGGCTAAGCGACAATGGTCCCGGGATTCCTGAATCTGTTATCGGCAAGGTTCTGGAACCTTTTTTCACCACTAAGGAAGAAGGAACAGGGCTTGGGCTCAGTATAGTTGCCAGAATCATTGAAGAGCATGGGGGTCGTATTGATATCAAATCAAAGGAAGGGGAAGGCTCAATATTCATAATAACCCTTCCTGTAAAAGATAGATTTAAGGGAAAATCAGCTTGAACTCAATTCTTATCATTGACGATGATGATCAGCTTCGCAACAGCTTCAAAAAACTTCTATCCGAAGAAGATTATAAGGTAGATGGCGCTGCCTCAGGAGAAGCAGGCCTCAATATTGTAAAAAAGGAAGTCCCGGATCTTGTTATTCTTGATATGCGCCTTCCCGGCATGAACGGACTTGAAACATTTCGGGCAATCCATAAAATTGAATCCAAACTTCCTGTAATAATAATGACCGCGTTCGGCTCAACAGAGACTGCCATCGAAGCGACAAAGCTGGGAGCATTTGATTACATACTTAAACCTTTCGACATTCCGGATATGCTCGAACTTGTAAAACAGGCTGTCCGCGCAAGTCGTTTTATGCGATCCCCCGTTGAGATGGACACAATTCCCGACAAAGCATCAAAAGATGCAATAGTCGGCCGCAGCATCAAGATGCAGGATATTTACAAGGCGATTGGGAGAGTTTCCCAGACTGATGCGACAGTTTTAATACGCGGTGAATCGGGCACAGGTAAAGAGCTTGCTGTAAGGGCAATCTATCAGCACAGTCTCAGGGCGAATAAACCTTTTCTCGTCATAAACTGCGTTGCAATTCCTGAAACCCTGCTTGAAAGTGAACTGTTCGGTTATGAAAAAGGCGCGTTTACGGGCGCAGCTCACCGCAGAGTGGGAAAGATTGAGCAGGCTCACGGAGGAACGGTCTTCCTGGATGAAATCGGAGATATGCCGTTAAATCTTCAGGCAAAAATATTACGACTTTTGCAGGAAAAAAGCATAGAGCGGCTCGGCGGGAGTGAAAATATCAGTGCCGATGTTCGTATAATTGCTGCCACAAACAGAGACCTCGAATCGGCAATCCTGGAAGGAAGATTCAGGAAGGATCTCTACTACCGCCTTAAAGTCGTGACAATATGGCTTCCTCCCTTAAGAGAAAGGGAAAACGACATACCCATTTTAACAGATTATCTCCTGTCAAAATTTTCCGATGAAAACGGGATTAAGAATCCCGGAATATCCGAAGAAGCAAAAGCAATCTTTTCAAAGCACTCATGGCCGGGTAATGTGAGGGAGCTTGCAAATACGATTCAGAAAGCCCTTATATTCAATCGCGGCGCACCTCTCTCGTCAGATGACATTGCTATGGCTATAAGCGAAGAATTACATGAAAACAATTCAAATCCTGAAAACGGGAATCAGGCTCTTCTGCAATGGGTGAGGAAAGAACTGACAACCCGTACAGGTGAAAATCTTTTTGATTCCTGCATTGATAATATTGCAAGCATATTAATCAGCGAGGCTTTGAATATATGCGAGGGAAATCGTTCAAAGGCGGCTAAACTCCTCGGCCTTTCTCGCCCGACACTTCATTCAAAGATCGAAAAGTATCGCCTGAAATTAGAGACCTTTGTTAAAGAAGATAACTGAGTTTTTACACCCTGTAAAAAATATCGACACAATTTATCATGCCTCACTCTGTCCCTGCCAGAAGTTCATGGTGTAGAATTATATTGTATATCAAGATGTTATTTACCGATTATTGAAATATTTTCTACCGGCATACTATTTGCTTTGTAAGTAGGGAGATGTGATGGCCTGCTTTGAACTCCAGGCTAAGATCTTTTCGATTTATCATATCCGTGTTTCGGTTCATTAAATCACGCATTTTAACGATACCAAGAGGAGGGAAAAATGTTAGTCAAAAACTGGATGAGCAAAAAGGTGGTAACAATCGATGAAAATGATTCCATGCAGGATGCCATAAATTTAATAAAGCAGCATAAAATAAACATGCTGCCGGTAATGAAAAAGGAAAAGCTTGTCGGGATTGTAACAGACCGTGATCTTAAAAAAGCATCGGCATCAGATGCTACAACTTTAGATGTTCATGAGCTTATGTATCTTATATCAAAAATCAAGATTAAAGACATAATGAGCAAAAAGCTCGTAACCGTTCCGTTCGATTTCACAATAGAGGAGACGGCCTCGATTCTTCTTGAAAACAATATTTCAGGAGCACCGGTCGTTGACAATGACAAGCAGCTTATCGGAGTAATAACTCAGGCAGATATTTTCAAAGTTATCATTTCTCTCACCGGCATAGCTAAAAAGGGGATCCATTTCGGCTTCAAAGTCAAAGACCTGCCCGGTTCGATAAAAGAGGTTGCCGATATCATCAGAAATTATGGCGGCCGCATGGCAAGCATACTCTCCTCTTATGAAAAAGTTCCGCAAGGATACCGCAATGTTTATATCCGAGCATACGGAATTGACAGGTCAAAATTCAAGAACCTGCTATCAGATCTGAATAATAAAGCCGAACTGCTGTACTATGTCGATCACACAGAAAACAAAAGAGAAATTTTTTAAAGGGAGATTTGCCATGAAGTTCAAAAAAATATTATTCCCGGTTGATCTTTCAGAAACATCTCCGAAAATAGTTCCCTTTGTAACATCCATGGCTGAAAAATTTGATTCAAAGGTGCATATCCTGTTTGTTGCCCGCGCCTTTCAATATTTTAAAGGCATCTATGTGCCACATCCTTCAATTAACAAATTTGAAGACGAGATTGCCGAAGGAGCCCGGAAAAGCCTTAAGGAATATACCAAAAAATATTTCAAAGATCCTGAAAGCATTATAACTGCTGTTGTTAAAGGTGATGCCGCAGAGCAGATTATCAAATACATTGAGGCACAAGGTATTGATCTTCTTATCATGGGCACACACGGAAGAAAGGGGCTTGACAAGGTAATCTTCGGATCTGTTGCCGAGAAGTTATCAAAAACAACACCGGTGCCGATAATGCTTGTTAATCCTTATAAAGTTAAATAGTTTCCGGATAGACATTGTTTTGATAGGAGGAACTTTATGAAGAATACAACAAAAGTTCTTGTTTCCATCGATGGATCTGACCAGTCTCTCGCTGCTGTCCGGTATATAGGAGGTGTTCTTAAACCCGAAAAGATAAAAATAGTTCTGTTTCATGTTGACCCTGCAATACCCGAATCCTTCTGGGATTTGGAAAAGAGTCCGGAATTTCGTTCCAAGCTGTCGCCGGTAAGAGCCTGGGCCACCCAGCAGAAAAAAATCATCAACGCCTCCATGAATAAAGCCTGCAAAATTCTTTATA
>Ga0268284_1001719_pt1 | contig 10680 bp, 5 predicted proteins | sample saktaG_14_FD_190137 | JGI IMG/M metagenome (GOLD analysis project Ga0268284, IMG submission 190137) | Saline water microbial communities from Sakinaw Lake, British Columbia, Canada - sak_2013_06_06_40m | ecosystem: Environmental > Aquatic > Non-marine Saline and Alkaline > Saline ... | reverse complement strand
GTCCATCCCGATGGCTCGAGCTATTTTGAAATCCCGGCCAACACGCCCGTTTCGCTGCAACCGCTCGATGCCGAGGGCAAGGCCCTGCAACTCAAACGCAGTTGGATGGTTGGCATGCCGGGCGAACGCGTCGCCTGCGTCGGTTGCCATGATGATCAGAACAACGGCGGCGTCGCCATCAAGCTGACAACCGCGCAGCAGCAGGCACCCGCCAAGCTCAAACCCTGGTATGGGGTGACCCGCGGCTTCAGTTTCATCCGCGAGGTCCAGCCGGTGCTCGACAAGTATTGCGTCGGCTGCCACAACGGCAAGGAGGCGGATCGCCCGCGCTTGGATGATAGCGGCGGCCACTTTCCGAATTCATACAATGCCCTGCATCCCTTTGTGCGCCGCAACGGCCCCGAGGGCGACTACCATGTTCTAACACCACTGGAGTTCCACACCGACACCAGCGACCTGGTGCAAATGCTCCGCAAGGGGCACCACAATGTGAAGTTGGATGCCGAGGCGTGGGACCGGCTCATCACCTGGATCGACCTGAATGTGCCGGCCCTGGGCACCTGGAAAGAGGTGGGCGGCATTCCTGCTGACTTTGAGAAACGCCGCTATGAAATGCGCAAGGAATACGCCGGAATTGACGAGGACATCGAGGCGATTCCCAATCCCTATGTGAAAACCGAAAAATTCATTCAGCCGCCGGCCATGCCGCCCAAACCGCCGGTGCCAACGGTGGCCAAATGGCCGATCCCGGCGGCCATGGCGCAACAGCTCCAGCAGAGTCTCGGCACCACCGCGATGAAGCTGGACTTGGGCGATGGCAAGTCGCTGGAAATGAAACGCATCCCGGCGGGTGAATTCGCCATGGGCGATGTCAACGGCTACCCCGACGAGTATCCTGTTAGCAAGGTCGCCATCCGCAAACCGTTCTGGATGGCCACCACCGAAATTTCACTCGAACAATACCAGCAGTTCAACGCCAAGCATGGCAACGGCTACTATGACATGCACTACAAGGACCAGGTCAAGCCGGGCTATCTGATGGATGTCCCCGGGTTTCCTGTCATCCGCGTTTCGTGGAACGAAGCCATGGCATTCTGCCGCTGGCTCTCACAAAAGACCGGCAAACAAGTCACCCTGCCCACCGAAGCGCAGTGGGAGTGGGCTGCCCGCGCCGGCAGCGCGGCTCCATTGTGGTATGGCGATCTGAATTCCAACTTTTCCAAGATGGCCAATCTGGGCGACGTTTCGCTCAAGAAACTCGCGGTCAGCGGCGTCGATCCGCAACCGATTCAGAACCCGGGCAAGGATGTGGATTTCGTGCCCAAAGACGAGCGCTTTGACGATGGCGTCCTGCACTTGGCACCTTGCGGTCATTACCAGGCCAACCCATGGGGACTCAAGGACATGGCCGGCAATGTGGCGGAGTGGACGCGCGATTCCTACCGCCCCTATCCCTACAAGCCCACCGCGGAGAAGGATGAAGCGTCATCCTCGGTGAAGAAGACGGTGCGCGGCGGCTCATGGTATGATAGGCCAAAGCACGCCCGTTCCGGCTTCCGCCAAAACTACCCGGCATGGCAGAAGGTGACCAACGTCGGATTCCGCGTGATCGTCGAAGATTGAGCTTCTGCCAGAACCACTTTCCCGACTGCGGCTCCGGCCCGCCTTGCCATGCGGCCAATCCCTGCCCGGAAATTTGCGGGCGGGGGACGTCTCCTGTAACTTCCCAGCATGCGTCAGCGGCCGATTTCTAACATCATCGCGGTGCACGGCGCGAGGTCGGGCAGGGCGAGGCCTTCGTTTTCCAGGACCTCGCGGGCCGCGCTGCCGGACCAGTCGGAGTCGAGGCGGTCGGTGAAAATCCAGATTGCATCGCCGGAGCGGCCGAGGAACAATTGGGCGTCTGGCGGGATGCGGATTTTCACTCCGTGCAGGCTGACGGAGCCGTGGAAATTGGCGACCACCAGAAACGCCTGGCCGGTTCTCGATTCGCGGCGCAGAAAGGCATAGAGCCAGTGGCCGGAAACCGTCTCGTCCCCTACCCTGCCGAACGCGGGGTTGTGTTTGTTAGCGTGATTGAGGCCGTAGAACTCGCCTGCGGTGAAGGCGCGGGCCCGGGTGGCGCGGAGGAGTTTGCCATACCAAACGCGCAGCGCTTGCTGGTCCGCGCCGAGCCGCCCGCCATCGAACTTGCCGCCGTTGACCCATTTCGCGAACTCGGGCATCGACCCGTAATCGAAGATCGAGGTCCGCGCGTCATCGCCGCCGAAGCCCTGCCCGCCTGCGGCAGGTTCACCCACTTCCTGACCGTGATAGAGCAGGATAGGCCCGCGACCCATGGCGAAGAGCACGGCGGATACCGGCTTGCCCACCTGCATGCCGATCCCGCCCCATTTTTTCGGGCTGGCGAGGCGCACTTCGTCGTGGTTTTCCGCGTAGTGCAGGGATTTGTGAAACCGCTTGCCGGTGAATGTCAGGGGATCGAGATCGTTGGCCCATTTGGGAGACTCGTAGATACCTTCTAACACATCATAGCCGGGATCGTCGTAAACCGCGTCGAAACCGGCGTCGATGAGTGCGTCGAGCACATGGCCGGCGGTGAGTTTCGCCGGGTCGTTGTCGTAGGCCTCGGCGCAGAAAAACACCCGCGGGTTGCGCAGGCGGCAACGTTTGAGCACCCAGCGCCAGAATTCCATGGGCACCATGTGTGCCATGTCCGCGCGGAAACCATCGACTCCCATGGCCTGCCAGTAGGCGAGGATTTCATCCATCGTGCGCCAGGTTTTCGGCACTTCGGCAGGCGCGGCCGCCGGTCCGGGCAGGTGCGAGGTGTCACGGCCGCGGGTGAAATCGTGACCGTAGTTGAGTTTGACCGTCTCATACCAATCGTGGATCGAGGGTTCCCAAGTCACCGCGTTGTTGCCCGTGACGCGGCCGAAGGTGGATTCCGGGCCAAAGCGTCCGGAACAGCCCGGCCGGCCGGCGCTCGGCAGTTTGAGCGGCGGGCCACCACCCGGGTGATCCGCTTGCAGATAGAAAAAATGGTTGTCGCGGCCGAAGAACACCCTGGGGTCATCACCCGCGCCGAATGACAGGTCCGGCCGGACGTCCGACGCGTAGGAGCGGGCGACGTGGTTGGGCACGAAGTCCATGATGACCTTGAACCCGTGGCCATGGCAGCGGTCTAACAACTCCTTGAATTCCTCCAGGCGGTGGTCGGGCTCCAGCGCGTAGTCCGGGCAGACATCGAAGCAATCCTTGACGGCATAAGGGCTGCCGGCGGTTCCTTTCAAAATATCCGGATCATCGGCGGGGCGGTTTGGATAGCTGGTGCCGCTCGCATGTTCGAGCACGCCGGTGAGCCAGAGGTGGGTGAAACCCAGTTGTTTGAGCGATTCGAGGGCGGCGGGCGTGAGGTCCGCGAATTTCCCGCAGCCGTTCTCCGCGAGCGTGCCATTGGGTTTCCGGGTTTCGCAGGTGTTGCCGAAGGTGCGCACCATGAGCTGGTAGATCACGGGGCGGGGCGCGTCATCGTCTCGGCACTTGAAACTCATCGGCCACAGCAAACCCCGGAAAAGACGCTTTGCCAAGTCATGGTTCACGAAGCTTTGGCCCAAACCAGCGCTCGGATCCGGCATTTCAGCGGTGCTTGTCCCGTTCCTCGCGCCACACGGCCAGCAGGTCGTAAAGCGCAAAGCCAAACACCCCGCAGGTGACCACCGCGCAGGCGCCCCACCACAGCAGGAACCACCACGGGTTCCGGGCCAGCATGCCATCCATCAGCCACAACCCTGCAGCCATCAGCAACAATGCCAGCAGCAGCATCCGTCCGATCACTTTGCGCCGCGCCGCGCGATCATGCAGAATCGCCCGCGCGAGCAACTTGCTGTCATTCCATCCGGTCTTGCCACCCGCCATGTGCCAAGTCCATCCCGTCTGCCGCCGCGTTCCAAGCATGAAATTGACCGGATGGAACAATCCGCAAACCAGGGGAATCAGCTCTCAATCAAGCAAAGATCCGCAACCGGCTTCGGATAATTTTTCCGCGCGACATACGACTTGGCATCGTCCACCATCTGCTGGGTAATGGTGTAGTGGTATTTGGCGTAATCATCCACCGTGATTTGGCCCACCCAGAAAAACCCCCACTGGTCGAAAAAGTCAGTTAGATCCAGTTTGGCCACATCGCAGCAGATCTTGACAAACTCGAACTGATCCTTGATCGCGTCGTCGCCGGTCCCCGCAGCGGGCCGGTGGCGCATCTCCTCCATCACGTCGGCATAGAAATCCGGCCTGCCGTTGTGCGAAAAGTAGAGCTGGAGTTGCCAGAAGGGCACCAGGCGGTCGAACACATCGGGGACATCGAGCAAAGACTTCCTGGGATTCGCCTCGATGATGTTCTTGCGGGCGGAGGCATAATTGTTCTGCGCCTTGAGGCGGCTCTCATTGCCCATGAGGCCGCCGGTATAGAGCGAGAAGATGTTATTGCTGACCTCCGTCATGCCGCCCCAGGTCATTTGACGCATTTGCAGTGCGTGGCCCACCTCGTGGCAAAAGCCCCAGCACGGGTCGCCGGCAATCACCACAGCCGGATCGGCCACCATGCGCATGGTGTCCTTGTTGCCGAAATACGCCACGCCATCGCCATCGCGGAACATATAGTAGTTGAAGTTCACACGTGCCAGGATGCGATTCACGGGCACCTTCTTATACTTCACCAAGCCCATCAGTGAATAGTGGTGATGGAGCATCGTGTCGTAGTTGTTGATCAGTTCCACGCCCTTGCCACGGGTGAACACGTTGAACCATTCCACCGGATAAGCCACCTGAATGTGTTTGCCGCGGGCGTCCATGATCGGCCCCACGGCATGATCCAACAGACGGTTCCAATCGTCGTTGGTATGCTTCGTGACATCGAAAAAACCATTCACCTTGCCCGTCGGGAAGTGAACGGTCACCTTGGGCGCATTCTCGGCATGGTCGTCGAAATAGCTCACATACGTGTTGCCGGGCTTCTCCACGAGGATCACGTTCAGGCCCTCCTTGAGCGCGATTTCCTGTTTGTGCAGGCCCCAGCCGTTGGGATCCTTTTCGGGTTTGATGCCTGCGGCCGGCTTGCGCATCCAGTCCGGAAGCAGCAGGGAGAGTTTCTTGTCCCCGGTGTTTCCCACCAATACCACGTTTTCGCCCGCCTCCAGATAAATGCCCGTGATGTTTTCGTAGCGGCTGAAACCATCGCCGAGTTTCAAGGTTCGGTCCAGTTCGCCGGGCGAGGGATATGCCTGATAGCTGGCCGCACGGTAGATTTTGTCATACGTGCCGTCCAGCAATCCGGAAGCCACCATTTTCAGCAGATCACTCTTGAAGCCGGCCAGGTCTAGTGACTTCACGCTCGTCTTCAACTCACTGCAACTGCCATCGGTGAAGAACCGCATGTCGGCCTTGAGCGCCTCGGCGTCGTTTGCGGCACCTCGGGCAAGCAGCGGGCATAACAGCAACGAAATCGACAGAATCAATCTTTGCATGGTTTTATCAGGTTAGGTCTGGGGTGTTTCATTGTTTCCTGTTGGGTGTCCAGCACAACAAGGCAGCAAATGGAAGATGTTTTCTCAAAGGGTCTTAGTCCGCATTTTGGTAGCCCAGGAACGGCACGCCGCCGACCGGGATTTCAAGGCGCTGTTTGCCCGCAAGCGGCAGTTTGGTTTTGTGGCGGCGTTCATAGAATGCGTCAACCACAGATACCGCAAAAATCGCCTGTCCTTGCACATGAGAACAGAAAACTTGCAGAATCCCCTGTTCCGTATGTGAAACGGTCACGGGGCAATGCCCGCGCCACAAAAAAGCGCCGCTCCGGGCTGCGGGGCGGCGCTGGGGATTTTCTAGCGGACCGTAAGCTTATTCGGCGGGTTTCGCTTCTTCCTTCACGTCCTCCTTGGCGGGGCCTTCGGCGGCTTTCTTCTTGCCGTCTTCAAGGCGCTTGCGGAAGCCGTCGATGCCGGGGATCATCGGGCTGTCCGGAGCGAAGGCCTTGGCCTCGTCCACCGCCTTGAGCGCGGCATCGAACTTGCCTTGCTGGGCGAAAATCACCGCGCGGGTCATCATCATTTGGAGGGTTTCCTCGGGCCCGAATCCACCTTCCTTGATGGTCTTGTCCACGAGCGCGAGGGCCCCGTCCATGTCCTGTTTGCCGGCGAGTTCCTGGAGCGCATTCTGGAAGTCCATCAGGCGCTTCTTGGACGCGGCCTTCTTGCCGAAGCCTGTTTCGTCCTTGGGATCGGCGGCTTTGATTTGTTCGGCAATGTCACCGTAGAAATTCGCCACCAGTTCGTCACTCAGTTTCATGGCCTCGAGTGCGGCGACGAGCGCCTTGGCTTTGGCCACGCCTTCGGTCTTGTCGGCGGTGGCGAACGCCTCGTCGCGTTTGGCCTTGTTGCCGCGCAGTTCATTGAGGTGGGTGACATATTTCTCGGGGCCGCCTTCTTGATAACCGGTGGTGGCGTAGGGCCGTCCCTCGGCATCGCACAGGAGAATCGTGGGATAGCCCTGCACGGCATATTTTTTCCCGAGTTCGGCGTTTTGCTTCTGGGTTTCTTCGCTGAGCTTCGATTTGTCTTTGGGGAAATCGATTTCAACGAGCACGAAGGTGTCCTTCACGCCGGCCTTGAACGGCTCGAGTTTGAAGACCTCGTCGTTGAGTTTGATGCACCAACCGCACCAGTCGGAACCGGTGAAATCGACGAGCAGGTCCTTCTTGGCTTCGGCCGCTTGTTTTTTGGAGGCCGCGAAGTCGGAAGACCAGTCTTTGCCGCCAGCCAAGGCGGCACCATGGAGCGCCACGATCGCAGCGCATAGTGTTGTGGTAATTTTGATAGGATTCATGCGGGCGGGAATAGTGGACCGCCAAACCTCCGGCGTCCAGAGAAATCTGCAGATATTCATGGCACGTATCCGAGCCATGGACCGAGCCATTTTTCCGCTTCGGCCAAAGTCATGCCCTTGCGCCGGGCATAGTCCTCAAGCTGGTCCTGCTGCAGCTCAGAAATGGCGAAATAATGGCTGTCGGGATGCGAAAAATACAGCCCGCATACCGCCGCGCCGGGGTGCATGGCGCAACTCTCTGTTAGAACCACGCCGGTTTGCTCCGACGCCCCGAGCAGTTCAAACAGGATGAGCTTTTCAGTGTGGTCCGGCTGCGCGGGGTATCCCGGCGCGGGCCGGATGCCGCGGTAGTTTTCGTGAATCAATTGCTCGGTGGTGAGTTCTTGCGCGGTCTCATAGCCCCACGCGACGCGGGCGCGGTGGTGCAGCAATTCGGCGAAGGCCTCGGCGAAACGGTCGGCCAGCGCCTTGACCATGATCGCACCATAGGGATCGTGCGCCGCGTCCAACTCGGCGGCGAGGTCGTCCGCACCATGGATGCCCACGACAAAGCCGCCGAGGTAATCCGCCGTGGCGGCGATCACCGGTCGCCGCGAGTCCTCTTGCGCTCCTCCTTCCCCCACAAACTTCCAATCCTCCAATCCGGCAGAGATGGGATTACGCAAAATGTATGCCCGCTGGTTCCAATAGTCGTCCGCGTCGCGGATGATCTGGTCGTAGGACTCCTTCTGCCAAAACGCACCCCGCAACCCTAACAGTTTATTGGCCTCTTTGGCCGCAGCGGATTTGATTCCCTGCATGATCTTCGCCAGGGAATGACCCTCCTTCGGGCGGATCATCAAATGCACGTGGTTTGACATCACGCACCAAGCTCCGAGATGGTAATGGTCACCATCAAAATGAAACAATGCGTCGCGAACCACACCGGCGATTTCAGGCTGTTTCATCCAGCATTTGCCATGCCCCGCATGGAGCGCCTTTTCCATGCGAAGGTGGTAGGAGTTTTCGAGTTCACGCCGGAGTCGCTCTGCAAGGCCGAAATCGCCTGAGTCCTCAGCTTGTTGGATTTTGGCGAGCAGTTGAGTCTTTTCCCGCTGATACTCACTGATCACGGATCGCGGGAGTGAATCTGTTAGTCGAAAGGTGACCGCGTAGGTCGCTCCATCCTGGTGCCAGTGTGGGAGCCGGCCGGCGTCCTTCTTTGTGATGGATTGCTCCGTTACGAGGAACGTCGGCTGGAGTCGCGGCGACCGGTGATCGCCGCTACCAGGCGCCACCCAGTCGGCGAGCGCGAGGTTGGGTTTGCCGGAGTCCTTTTTGAGTTGCTGGCGCAGGGTGTGGAAGCGGCAGCGTTCGGTGCTGCGGGATTCATCCGTCCAGACAATGATATCATCACCGTCCGCATTGGCGGGAAAGAACCCGCAGATGCCGCGGGCCTGGAAACGGCTAGCGGCCATGATGCGCTCGACCCAGCCGCGCGCGTCCTGATAGAGCCTGGCGGCCTCGGCGGCACCCTCCGGGTTTTTCGTTTTGAGAACCTGGTTTGCGCGGTCCCACACGCCGCGCAGTTCCCACGCATGGAAGAAGGGCGTCCAGTCGATGTAGTCCACCAGCTCGCGGAGATCCATATCTAACTTACAGGCGCCGGGCAAAATGCCCGGGCCACCTGTGGCGCGGGCATTCTGCCCGCAGCCCTCTTCTCTGAAATCTCCCATCCAATCCGTCTTATGCCTCAGGATATATGCCCGCTGATTGCAGAAATCATCCATGCCTCGAATCAGATGATCATAGCTCTCCTGCTGCCAGAAACCTCCTTGCCGACCAAGAATCCGGTTGGCCTTGCTCGCCGAGAACGATTTCCAGGACTTGAGAATCTCCGCCAACGCATGGTTTCCCAGCGGCCTGACGAGCGCATGGACATGATTGGGCATCACACACCAAGTCAGCAAGTCATAGCGTTCGCCGTCAAAGTGCTGCAAGGTGTTTGATACCATATCGGCAATCTCGGGGTTCCGCAGCCATGCTGGACCATGGCCTTCTTCCAGGGATTTCTCGATGATCTCCTGATAACATTCCATTTGACGCCTCCGCGCGTCCACGGCCAACGACTCGTCACCTTTTGATAGAGCCAGTTGCTCAAGGTCCTGCCATTGTTTTTTCTCTCCGAGATACCTGTGGAGCAACGCTTGTGGAATGGAATCCACAAGCCGGAAGGTGACCGCATAGGTCGCCTGGTCCTGCGTCCAATGCGGGAGCGTCCGTCGGGTTTTGTGGATCGGGCGGTTGTCCGATATGAAGGTCGGGTGTTTGGCTGGCGAGGCTCCGGGCAGGACACCAACAAACGCCGGCACCGGCGGCGTGTAGTTTGCCCAGTCGAACTGCGGCGCGGCGGCCCGGGCCTGTTCGAGCGTGAGGGTGGCCTTTTTCGGGCCACCGCTGAAATTTTCACGCAGCGTGTGTTGTTTGGCCCGGTTGTCCGCCACGAAGGCCTGCCGCTGGTCGTTGGATAGCAGCGAGGTGGTCACCGGCACCGAGCGCGAGGCGTCGAGCACATGGACCACGGGCCCGGAGTAATGCTCCGCGATCTTGATCGCGGTGTGCGCGGCGGAGGTCGTGGCCCCGCCCACTAACAATGGAAGCCTGAACCCGCGGTGCTCCATTTCCTTCGCAACGTGCACCATCTCATCGAGCGAGGGCGTGATCAATCCTGATAGACCGATCACGTCCGCGCCGAGTTCGATGGCCTTGTCGAGGATCTTGTCGCACGGGACCATGACCCCCAGATCGGTGACTTCGAAGCCGTTGCAGGCGAGCACCACGCCAACGATATTCTTGCCGATGTCATGGACGTCGCCCTTGACCGTGGCGATGAGAAACCGGCCGGCGGAGCGGCCGCGCTCGGCGAGTCGCAAGGCTTCCGCGTCACTGAGCGACGGATTCGCGGCTTGGATCGCCGCAATGTCAGAGCCGAGGAATTCGGCCTTTTCCGCCTCCATGAATGGCGTGAGCCAAGCGACCGCTTTTTTCATCACGCGCGCGGATTTGACCACCTGCGGCAGGAACATCTTGCCCGCGCCGAACAGGTCGCCGACCACCCCCATGCCATCCATCAGCGGACCTTCGATCACCTTGAGCGGACGGCCGTATTTCGCAAGCGCGGCCGAGGTGTCTTCGTCGATGAATTTGTCGATGCCCTTGAGCAGCGCGTGTTCCAGGCGTTGTTCGACCGGCCCGTCGCGCCACGCGAGATCCTCCTCGAGCTTCTTGCCGTCCTGGCCCTTGAAGCGCCCGGCCAGCTCTAACAAACGCTCGGTGGCGTCGGCGCGCCGGTTGAGCAACACATCCTCGACGCATTCCAGCAACTCCTTCGGGATTTCGTCGTAGACGTCGAGCATGCCGGCGTTGACGATGCCCATGTCCATGCCGGCGAGGCCCGCATGATAGAGGAAGGCCGAGTGCATCGCCTCGCGCACCACGTTGTTGCCGCGGAACGAGAATGAGATGTTGGAAACCCCGCCGGACACTTTGGCACCGGGAAGGTTCGCCTTGATCCAGCGGGTGGCGTTGATGAAATCCAACGCGTAGTTGTTATGCTCGTCGATGCCGGTGGCGACCGTCAGGACGTTGGGATCAAAGATGATGTCGTCCGGATTGAAGCCCACCTCGTCAACGAGGATCCGGTAGGCGAGCCCGCAGATGCGGATTTTTTCCTGATAGCTGGCGGCCTGGCCGTTTTCATCGAACGCCATCACCACCACCGCCGCGCCATAACGCATGACATGGCGCGCGCGGTCCTTGAAA
>Ga0268284_1001718_pt1 | contig 10683 bp, 3 predicted proteins | sample saktaG_14_FD_190137 | JGI IMG/M metagenome (GOLD analysis project Ga0268284, IMG submission 190137) | Saline water microbial communities from Sakinaw Lake, British Columbia, Canada - sak_2013_06_06_40m | ecosystem: Environmental > Aquatic > Non-marine Saline and Alkaline > Saline ... | reverse complement strand
CCAGGCATCCCCTGCCGGCTCTCCGTGCGGCGGATGCGCTTCACCGTTTACAGGCGTGCCGTTGCCGCCAAACGGCATGCAGAAGAAATCTCCGCGCAGCGGCTTCAATACGGGCACGGGGAGGTTCTCCAATTTCTCGTCATGCCACGGATTGATATAGTAGGGTTGCACAGGCATCCCGCTGGCACGGTAAAACCTCACCGGGGCCATGTGTGCGCCCAGTTGCGTGATAGCCAGTTCCACTTCATCATTACCCATCACCCACGCCGGCTGCGAGGCGACTGTTTCCACCTTTATCAATTTCTTGCTCATAGGATTTCCTTCCTGGGCTTGTCATGCCATGTCTGAAAAATAAAGTGCCGATTTCGTATGGGGCTGTTGGAGTTCACGCTACTCGCCCGCGTAGATCGATTTCATCTTCCAGCTTGTGACTTTATCCACCGCGACGTCCCCACCCTTGCTGAACAAACTGACAGTGAGATTCTCCGGGACGAACTTGGCGGCCGAGACGGCGGCCTGGCGATCATTGGCAAACACCTCAACGAGGTTCTTGTCGATGAATACCCGCAAGGTGAGGTCTTCGCCTTCCTTGAGTGCAAAAGGTGCGTTGACGGTTCCGACCCGCAAGGTCTTGCTTTCAGGAATATATGCAACCCTCACCCCGTTTTCGCCATTCTTATCGCATAGGACATCCAGGCCGAACTCCTTCGCCGCGGGTGATTTGATTACGACTTCCAGTTCAAGAGTATTGCCGTTGATCTCCTTGAGCCGCTGCACGGCATCGCTTTTCACCGTGATGCCATCTTCCTGTTTCTTGTCGTAGCGAAGCGTCTCGAGTTCCCGCAGCGGTCTGATCCGCAGCACTCCGTCGCCAGGGAGTTCCAGTTCGCGCGGCAGGGACTGGATGCCGCAGGGCGCCACGGGCAAATTCAGCAGCCAGGCCCACATCACGCGGCGGCCGTCTTTGGTCAGCACGGATTCCGGCGCAAAGTAATTGTTGCCGTTCCAGCTCATCATCGCTTGGAACTCCGGCAGATATTTTTCGTCCTTGAAATCACCGAGATAATAGCGGCAACCCAAGCCGTGGCTGATGCAGAGCAACATCCATTTGTTGCCGATTTTGAACATGTTGGCGCAGGAAATGTCCTCGCCCTTGGGCATGCCGATATTCGCCGGATAATCATCACTCAGCAGCGGCCCCATGAATGTCCAGTCCTTGAGGTCGGAAGACTTCATCAGGCTCGGGTTGCCGCCACCGCTGAGCGCATAGTACGTATCACCGTTGAGCCAGCAATCAGGATCCCAATTGTTGAACTTGGGTTCCTCCCCGGAGGCATCCTTGGGAATGATCGGCACAGGCTTGGTCCACTTCTCCAATGGGTCATCCAGGGCGAAAGCCAACTGGTTCCTGCCGGACCCCTGGCCGTGATAGATGATCGCCGGCCTGCCCTCTTTGGTGATGAAACCGGTGCCGCTGAACATGCCATGGCCGGTGAAGCGCGGAAAAAGCGTGGTCGGGTGCCACTTCCAGTGAACCAGATCCTTGCTCGATACATGGGCAAATGCGAACCCGTCCTTGTGGTTGTAGATGTAGTGCAGGTGATAGACGCCTTTCCAGTAAAACGCGCAGTTGGGGTCTCCGGGCATCGCGCCGCCGGGGCCGGGATGGAGCAGATGATAGGTCAGCCAGTCCGCCGGCGGATCGGCCGGCATGGCCGGAGTCGCGCCCCCATCCGCCATCTTCCGTGTGGCTGCTATCAATTCTCCGTTTTGCGAGAGAATCAGGCGACCGCCCTCGATCCTGGCTTCGCCAGCCAGGTTGTTGAAGGGAAAGCGCCCCATCCGGTCGGTCTCCTGGCCGTTGTCAAAGGTCCACCAGGCGTATGGCTTGATGGCGGACTCCTTGTTAGGTTCCAGTTTGCGGATCTCGTCGGCGGTGAGCGCCCGGTCGTAGATGCGCGCGTCGTCGATGGATCCCTGGAGGTTGTTACCGGAAGCTGTCCCCTGATGCCGCAGGCCGAAAACGGCGATGTTGTCCTTGGCGCCGAGCAGGTCGATGTTGTTGGCTTCGTAGGATGCATAGGGCTCGCCATTCCGATAGATGGAGATTTGGTTGCCTTGGTATGCAACCGCCATCTGGACCAGCGTCTTGTCGTCGGCCTTTTCACCGGGGTTGGCCTGCTGGTCGGCCTGGGTGCGGGCATACATCTCGCTGCCCGCCATCCACTTGCCGGTCTGCTTTTCACCGAAGACGATGCCGTCAAACTTGTCGCCCTGTTGGATCGTCAGCGCGCTGCCGCCCTGCTGGGTGGTGTTGGCGAGAGTGACCCAGCAGACCAGGGTCTTGTCGCTGGCCGCGGTGAGCGTGCCGGAAATTGCCAGTACCGCCGAAGCGGTGCACAAACTTGTGATGATCTTTTTCATGATGGTTCTATGGTTTGGCTCAAATTCGGTTTCCCTTGGCCGGGCATTACCGTGATGACGGTTTTGATCTTTCAAGTTCCTCGCGCCGCAATGGAATATTTTTATTCATTTGGCGGCGGGGGTCACGGCTTGATAAGTGGGACCCATGCGCAATTCATCAATCTCATTGCCGCCTTTGATATACGCTTCCACGTTGATGGAGAGGATATCGCTTTCGTTGTTATCCTCCTGGCGGTTCTGGATTGCGGCTTCGGAGTCGAGCGGCATCTTGCCGGGTGTCGGATTGACCCAGATGGTGAGCAGGTCTGGACCGTTCTGGAAGTCGGAACGCGTGACCACGAGATAGGTTTTGCCATCCTCGGCGGGCACCCCGGCGATGGCGTAACTCCCATACGACTTGCCGGTCGCGATGCGGTTGTAGGAAATGGTCGTGCTGTAGGTGTTCTTGACGGGACGAATGAGGAAACTGGTCCAGACTTCGGTGCTGGGCTTGCCGTAAGCGGAGGCAAGGTGACGCAACACCGAGGTATGGGTCGGGTTGCGTCCTTCGCTTTCATCATGAACGATTTCAAAGTGCGCCGATTTTCCCGTGGTCAGCAAACCCGGATAGGTCAGGCCAAAGGGGTTGATTTTGATAGGGACATTCGCCTGTTTCACGGACCATGCGTCTTTGAAACCGGATCCGCCATTGAGCGTGTCGAGGGCCGCGTCAGGTTGATAGTCAAACCCTTCATACGTCACGGGAACCGCAACGCCATCGCCGGTAAAACCCTCGGCGGAGACCTTGAGTTCCGAAACGCCAAAAGCATTCGCCGCTTGCACCCAGTAGAAAACCTTTTGCCCCGCCTTGACGGTGGTGTCGCGGTATTTGTTCAATTGCAATGCCAGTGAGGCGGGGATTTTGGGCGAGATGGCCTTGGCTTGAGCGGGGTCATTGCTGTCCGCACGGAAGACTTGATAGGATGAGGGGAAGTTATCGGTTTCGCTCCATGAAACCTCCACCGCATCCTTGAATCCGCCTTGCGTTGCGGTAACCCCCCCGACCGGACCTGAGACCACGGGGTTGGCGATCAAAACCACGGACCGCGGGAACAACACATCAAAAGCGGCCTTGGCCTTTTCATACGAACCTTTGGGATAAGGCCATGACTTCATATTCCATGCATGTTCGGCGTAATAGGGAATACAGGGAAGGACCATTTCCAAGTGTCCGTCGCCTTGTCGTTCGCCGGCGAAATCCCAGGTCGAGAGCAGGCTTCCCATGACCTGATCCGCATACTTGCTGCAATCGTCCGCGTTTGCAGCAATGGGCAAACCGAAGGGACTTTCCTTGCCAAAACGCGTGACAGCAAACTCATCATAAATCCATTTGCCTTGGGCGATGGCTTTCTTGAAAGTCCCGGGTTGGATATAGAGCGGTGTCCATGAGGTATTGCAAAGCTCATATCCTGCCGCCAGCAGGCCATCGGGGGTTCCGCCCCATGTCTTGCTATAGAAATCCACCACGATGTTTTTCCGGTGTGGTGTTAGGTCGGCATCACCGGGACCCGGGCCGTTCCAATACATCATCTTGATGTCGGGATTGTTCTCCATCAGGAATCCCAGCATTTTCACGGCCTCCTTGCCGTTGCAGCCGCCCTCGCCATAGACCGGTCCGATGTGATAGAAGGGCAGTTTGCCGCCTGGCCAGCTCTTGGCGAATTGATCGCGCGAGCGCTGGGTGACGACCTTGAGGAAATTCCACCACCGCGGATCCTCCGCGAGGTTGCCTTTGATCTCATATTTCCCCTTGCCGTCGATCTCATCCACGTAGTCGGCGAACTTGTCACTCGGGTTGAAATCCTTGATCAGGGCGGCCGGCCAGAACGGGTCGTTAGGCCGCATCTCGTTGTGGGGGACGAGACTCACGCCGCGCTCCGTGGCATAGGCGATCACGTCCTCCATCTCGTTTTTGCTCCAGGCCGAATTTTCCTGGAGGAGCTTGGGATCGGCACCATTGCTGGAATCCATCACGGATCCGACCCACAAGGCTTCCGCGGTATGCAATTGGAGCACGCGCACCTTGTAGAAGCGCATCAGGTCGATGCCCTTCTTGACCCACTGCGGCGAATGATAGGCCCCGCGAATGGAAAGTTGCAGGGCACGGAACGGCCGGTCGGCGGAGTCCACCACGGTCATGCGCTCGATTTTGAGAGCGTCCCCGTCGCGTTGCAGCGCCTGCAGCACGGTCATCATGCCCATTGCAACCGCCTGATAGGTTTTGCCCTCGACGATCACTCCTTTGTCCACGCTGATCCGATAGGCGTCAATCCCCTTGAACTCGGCGGCCGCGGGCGCCAGGCGCAACACAATGTCGCCCGCCACTGCGGGTGCCGGGTCGGCGGCCAGTTTCACGCCCTGCATCCGTTCAATGTCGGCGGCAAGGATTTTGGCCAGCGGCGCCAATTCGGCGCTCTGGGCCACGACGCGGTTGGTCGTTTTGAGGGCCAGGCTGCCGTTGCCGGGCGTGAGGGATTTCGGTTGCGGCAGGAGCGCCGGGGCCGCGTGACAGGGAAGCGTCGCCAAGGCAACGAGAACAATCATCACTCGAATGGGTGGTGTCATGGTGGTGTGGAATCTATGTCCCTTTCCTTTATGAATAGGCGGACGAAACGTCCACCCTCCTTACGCCGGCAGCACGAAAAAAGTGTCGAGGTTGCTAAAACCCGCTAAAACCGCGGAACCCGAGAAAAAGGCCGGAGGGCAGTGCTGCCCTCCGGCCTCCCGATAATCGGCGTTAGGGTGTGACCACCAGGCGGCAGAATTGCTTGGCCAAGGTGCCTGGGAACGTGTAAACGACCTGACCCGTCGGCGGATCCGTCGCAACAACGTCGCCCGGATCGGCTGGTGACCAGTCGCTGAGGTTGTCGGAGACCTGCACCTCGAAGGATGTGACGACTCCCACATGCGACCAGGTGACGGTCCTAACCGATCCGGCGGTCTCCACCGAAGGATTGGTGGCGAGGCCGTTCATGCCCATGAAGTAGGCAACGCCGTTGGAAACGCCGTCATTGTTATAATCTTCACCGGGTGTCCCGCCACCGGCGTAGGTGGCCGCCCAGGTGTCGAACGGCGATCCGGTGCCACCGGATACCACCACGCTGCCCAAGCCAAACACGAACGTGGAATTGGATGCCGTGTAGGTGCCGGGATCCATGACCGTGCCGTTCACTGTTAGCGAGCCCACCGTGAGCACGCCGCCGGTGCTGCTGCCGGTCTCCACCGAGGTGCCCGCAGCGAGATTCAGGCTGGCGATGGTGTCTGAGAAACCGGCGAGATTCAGCATGGCACTCGCGGTGGTGAGTGTGAGATCCGAGGCGTCATGGATCTGATCGCTGGCGGCCCACACCAATAATGACCAATTTTCGTCCAGGGTGATGGGTCCGCTGCAAAGAGCCTCGCCAGCCGTCTTGTTGAGGGTCACGATGCCGGACACGGTAGTCGGACCAGTATAGGTGTTGCCGGTGCCGCCGCCGACGACTCTGCCGGGGGGCGGGCCGGTGCTGCGGTAGACCACCACGCCGGTGCCGAAGATGGCACCGTTGGCGACCCGGTTCTCGTTGCCGCCGCTGTCGATGTAGAAGGTGTTTCCATTGAGGTTTATGGAATTCGTGAAACCTTCCGTCCAGAACGTCTGGGTCGTTCCAACCAATCTGGCGATCTCGCCGGCACCAACGACCTGGTCGATATGAACTCCTCCACTGGGATTCCCCGACTCCGCAGGAGTGGTTGCATTGCTAATATCCCGGCGATCCACGGTGGTGAAAGTCCACAACGGACCGACGGTTGGGCCTACGCCGTTTTTGGCAACGACCATCCACTTGTAGTCTGTCAGCGAGAGCACTTGGGGACTGACGGTGTATTCGCTGAGTAAGACATTCGCGGTCACCGGGGTGGTGCCAGGTACCGGATCCGGATCCGTGGCAAGCACTAGATAGACATCGTAGTTGGTGGCACCGGAACAATCGGCCCAATCGAGCTTGGGGAGAAAGGCCGGATGAACGGTGGTGGCCAAGTCCGCCGGGGCGGGAGTCGCCGGCACGGCAGGCACCGTCTCGATGATTGGCGGGCCGGAGGCACCCACTTCGATGTAGCCCGATCCCGTAACATAACCGTCGCCGGCAATATAGGCAACTTCATCTTGTTGGATGCCGTTGATGAACAGCCTGGCCACTTTGAGAATGCCGCCCGCACCGGTTTGCACCTGCGTGCCCGTCACCAGATAGAGCTCGTTGATCGTATCTGTATTGCCGTTCAGGTTCAGGAAGCCACCGGAATTCACCAGGGTCACGTCCGAGGCATCGTTGATCTGATTGCTGGCGACCCACACCAGACTCGACGCTCCATTCACCGTGATGGCTCCGTTCAGAGCGTCGCCGGACGTCTTTTCGAGGGAAATATTGCCAGTTGCGGCTATGACAGTCGTCCCGGTGTAGGTATTGCCGGTGCTGCCTTGGATGCGGATCGGGTTGGCTCCCCCATCCTGCAACCGCACGATGCCGTTGCCGGAGATCGGGCCGATGGCGTTCATGGTGTTGCCGCCGCCGCTGTCGATGATGAGCGTGTTTTCATTAAGGATCACGGGAACCGAGAAGCCACCGCTGCCCCAGTAGGTCATGGTTTCTCCCACCAATCTACCGATATTGCCCGTGCCAACCGTGGCGTTGATGAGGATCCCTTGCGTGATTCCTTGGGGTCCAGGGGTACTGATGGTACTGATGTTAAGGATCGGGGGGCCATGGACGATTTCCACGATATAGACCTTGGCGGTGCCCACCGCCGGAGTGACGGTATAAGCGACCGGACTGGTGAAATCATATGTGGTAGGACCACCGGATACTCTGTCGCACGTTGCACCATAAGATAAAGTGAAGGAGGGGGCCAGTGTCGTCAGACTTGTTTCAATCGGTATGTTGCCAATGGCAATGTCGGTTCCGTTAACGTTAAAGATGCCTGGATAGCCCGGCAGCCCGAATGACTTGATGTCCGCGCCGGTTCCGGCCATGCCGAAGCTGACGTTGTCAATCGTGTAAGTGTCGCCGGCGGCTGCGGAATTGTCATCCGCCCACAGCACATACATCGGGGTGGCGTCGGCCCAAGTGGAAGTGAGCGCCACGACCGCCGACAATGGCCCTGGAATGTCAGTGCAGAATTCGGGGATGGCCGTCCAACTGCCAGCCAGTCCGGTCAGGCTGTAGTAGCACCGGAGTCCTGCGAGTTCTTCGACGCCAGTCGCCGGCTTGCCGAAATCGTAGGAGATCTCCAAATTATCGATGCCTCCGCCCGAGGTGTTCTGTAGTTTTGCCAAGAGCAAACAGCCGTTGATGGCACCAGCGGTGGTGGGCCTGGACGTAAGAAGGAGCAGGGGGTTATTATGGCGGACAAGCACGTTCGCACTCGGTGGACTCGAACCAGAAGAGGTAAGCGCGGCGTTGATCCCCGCTGCGGTGAGTAACTGCACGGCAGCGTCCATCCCGGCGCTATCGGTAATATTACCAGCAGTGCCCGTCCACGACAAGGTGGACCACTCGGTGATGGCGGGTGTCGTACTGAAGGCCTGGACGCCGCTGCCGGTGGCGGTCACGTTGATGGCAGCCTGGGTGTTAGTCAGGCCGAGTCCCGCAGCCACCGCCAAAGCAAGGGCGAGGTGGTTGAAGGTAGTTCTTAGCGGGTTGATGAGATGGGTATGTTTCATGGGAATGCGAGTTTCATTTTTTGACACGGGTGCGATTTTTTTGGTTGGTTTTGCGGATTTGGGGCTTCGGGGGTCTGGGGAGTCTGCATGGAAGAGCCGGAATCGCCGTGGCCTGCGGATGTGGTTGCGCCGCCTGCGTATCCTTCTCTCCTGTACAACGGGACGAAATTAGGGGGTGCCACCGCTGGCACAAGGAAAAAATGGCGTTTTGAGATGTCCAGTGTTTGGACGTCTTTTCCGGCACGGATGAGCGATTGAAAATCGCGGATCGTAGTTTGATAGCGGTCTCGATGAGACCGCAGGAGCCCAGGCAAGCCGGCGAGTCCAGGCATGGGCGGATTCTTTGGCGGACCTTTGTTTGGCCTGCGCTCTCATCGAGAGCGCGCCACCTTGTGGATCGGATGGAGAGCACCAGGAAATGGCGATCCATGGCTCCGCTTTGGCAGGAAATTCAACGGCGCTCACAGACAGTTGCTACAGGAACCGAAAAAAAAGGCCGGAGGGCATTGCTGCCCTCCGGCCTCCGGATATTATCCGTTAGGGTGTGACCACCAGGCGGCAGAATTGCTTCGCTGAAGTGCCTGGGAACGTGTAAACGACCTGACCCGTCGGCGGAGCCGTCGCAACAACGTCGCCCGGATCGGCTGGTGACCAGTCGCTGAGGTTGTCGGAGACTTGAACCTCGAAGGATGCGACGACACCCACGTGCGACCAGGTGACGGTCCTAACCGATCCGGCGGTCGCCACCGAAGGATTGGTGGCGAGGCCGTTCATGCCCATGAAGTAGGCGACGCCGTTGGAAACGCCGTCATTGTTGTAATCCTCACCGGGTGTCCCGCCGCCGGCGTAGGTGGCCGCCCAAGTGTCGAACGGAGAGCCGGTGCCACCGGATACCACCACGCTGCCCGAGCCGGTCACGAATCCTTCGGCGGAGGTGTAGGTGCCGGGACCCTTGACGCCGCCATTAACCGTTAGATCGGTCACGGTGAGCACACCGCCGGTGCCGGTATCCACCGTGTCGCCGGTTTTGATCACAAGCCCGCTGAGGGTGTCACTGAAGCCACCCATTTCCAGATGGAAGGCTCCGGCGTCGGCGGTGCTGGTGATCGTCGAGGCATCGTTGATCTGGTCGCTCTTGAGGAGTTGGATGATAACGGTGTTTCCGACTGACGGAATGATGTTGATCGCGCCCGCCAAGGCGTCCACGCCGACGGTCTTGTTCAAAACGACGTGCCCTGATTCGATGGTGACGCTATCCGGGTTGTTGGCCAGCGTGCCGCCTAACTGGGGATCGGGCGACCAACTGGCATCGCCGCGTCCCTGGATACGGAGGGTGCCCGGCCCGCTGATCGCGCCATTGTAGGTTTGCGCGTTGCCGCCGCCGCTGTTGATCGTGAACTGGAAGCCGTTGAGGTTGATGTCCGACGCCGAGGTCGTGCCTCCATAAAATGTTTGCGCATTCCCGATCAAACGCGCGGGGCCCGCGCCGACGATCGCATCAAGAGATTTCGTCAGGGTTCCGCTGATGTCCCGGCGGTCCACAGTGCTGAATGTCCACTCCGGACCAGCCGTATCGCCGAGGATGTTCTTGGCGACCACCTGCCACTTGTAGTTCTCGAGCGAGAGCACCTGTGGGCTGACGGGGTATTCAGGTAGGGAGACATCCGTCGCGGTCGGGGTCACCGGTTTCGTCTCCGCGGCGAGCCAAAGATAGACATCGTAGCTGGTCGCTTCGAGAGCAGCAGCCCACGTGAGTTTGGCGAGGTAGGCCGGATTGACGTTGCTGTCCGTATCGGTCGGGGTGGGGTTGGCAGGAATGCCGGGCAGGTTGCCAATGACCGGCGGGCCGAAGTTATCCACATCGATGTAGCCCGAACCGGTGACAAACCCGCTGCTCGCGGTGTAGGCGCCTTTGGGCATGCTGACACCACCAACAGTGAGCGTAGTGACTTTCAAGACACCGTCGATGCCGGTGTCCACTGTATCTCCGATCTTGATATCAAGCCCGCTGATCGTCTCATTGAAGGCAGGCATTTCCAGATGGAAAGCACCGGCACCTGCTGTGCTGGTGATCGTCGAAGCATCGTTGATCTGGTCGCTCTGGAGCAGTTGGATGATAACGGTGTTTCCGACTGACGGAATGACGGTGATCGCGCCCGCCAAGGCGTCCACCCCGGCGGTCTTGTTCAATCGGATGCATCCCGAGTTGATGGTGACACCATCCGGACTGTTGGCAAGCGTGCCGCCTAACCGGATATCGGGATCCCAATTGGCACCGGCGCTTCCCTGCAAGAGGAGGCTGCCCGGTCCGGTGATCGCGCCATTGTAGGTTTGCCCGTTGCCGCCGCCGTTGTTGATGGTGAACTGGAAGCCGTTGAGGTCGAGGTTCGACACCGAGGTCGTGCCGTCCCAATGAGATTGCGCATTCCCGATCAAGCGCCCGGAGTTGCCCGCGCCGATGACCGTATCAAGGTTTTGGGTCAGGGTGCCGCTGATGTCGGTCACCCCGGGCGGTGCTTCATAGG
>Ga0268284_1001717_pt1 | contig 10689 bp, 8 predicted proteins | sample saktaG_14_FD_190137 | JGI IMG/M metagenome (GOLD analysis project Ga0268284, IMG submission 190137) | Saline water microbial communities from Sakinaw Lake, British Columbia, Canada - sak_2013_06_06_40m | ecosystem: Environmental > Aquatic > Non-marine Saline and Alkaline > Saline ... | reverse complement strand
GCAGTCCCTCATCCTTTATACCCAACGGCCTCTGGCCCCATCCCCCGGTTGCCAGGAATACCGCATCAAAATTATCCCTTATATCTTTCAGTGTCGAATCGTGGCCGATTTCAAACTGAAGCTTGAATTTAATACCCGTGCCCTGCAGGGCTTTTATCTGCCTGCGCACCAGGTTTTTAGGCAGGCGGTAATCCGGTATAGCATACATCAGCATGCCGCCTGCTTCTTCATGTTTATCGAAGACCGTAACTGAATAGCCCGACTGTCTGAGGTAATACGCCGCAGCCAGGCCGGCCGGCCCCGCTCCTACCACAGCTACCTTTTTTCCATTTTCTTTTTGGGGAGGACTCATTATCGACTCTGCATTATCCAGAATGTAGTCGCCCATGTACCGCTCAATACTTCTTATAGATACGGCTTCATCAAATTCGCTGCGGTTGCATTTTGTCTCGCATAAATGCGGACATATCCGGCCGGTCATAGCCGGGACCGGATTAGACGCAAGCAGCATTTCCACCGCCTTATCTATTTTTTTGTCCCTGATAAAGCTGAAATACGAGGGCACATCGACCTTCCCGGGGCACTCCGCCGAGCAGGGGGTTGTTGCCATTCTTGCTGCGCCAAAGATGGAATGGTAGCGGTTCTCCCCGGTTAAAGCATTACAAGTCCGGCCACCCTTTCTCAGACAGTGGAATGTGCACTCCGGATTGCGGTAATACCAACACCTCGGTTCCTGGCAGATATTGCCGGCGATCGTCCCCATGTTTCTGACGTGAGGCGTAGCAACACTGTGCGCTGCCATCGACAATAACTTGTATTTCTTCTTTACGGTTTCACTTTTTTCGATGGTGTGCAACCGGGTCAGCGCCCCTATCCTCAGCCCAAGATTATCTTCCTTGATATAGTCCAGTCCCGGGATGGTTTTGATGTTAACCACTAACTCGGGGTATTCAGGACGAACATTATCTTTCAGCACTCCCAGTAAGTCAGTGCCTCCGGCAATTGCGACTGCCTTCGTTCCGTACTTGCCCAATAAATTGCCTGCTTCTTCAAGGGAAGTGGCATTCTGATGTTTAAACGATCTTAAAGCAGCCATTTTGTTTAAATCCTTCCCAGTGCTGTTAATATTTTGTCCGGGGTGATTGGAATGTCATCTATCCTTACACCAATCGCGTTATAAATGGCATTTGCAATCGCACGGGGCCCGCAGGTCACAACCCCCTCTCCAATTCCACAGGCCCCATACTCTCCGGCCCCTTTCCATACCTCAAAAAGTACGGGCTCCACCTCCGGCATGTCTGCTATTGTCGGGATCTTATAATCTACCCAGTTGAAATCAAGCGGTACACCCGTTTTTTCATCATAGACTATTTCCTCAAATAGCGACTCGCCGACAGTCATACATTGGCCTCCGCACTGCTGCGCTTCAGCCCCGGAGGCAAACATGACGGTACCACAATCATTAAGGATGATCATCCTGAGTACTTGCGTTTTCCCGGTGTCAGTATCCACTTCGACCTCAGCAAACGTAGCTTGATAGGGCACGCCCGTTTTCCTGGCATTAGGCCTGCTGCCGGCCATGGCTACAATCGGCACCAGGTCCCCCTTTTGCAGAAGTCTTTTAACGGTAATGGATTTTTTCACCTGTGCCTTCAGGTATACTATTCCGTCCTCGATTACAATTTGATCTCGGCTGGCCTTGAAGTGCCTTGCCGCCAGCTTCATGACCTCTTCCCTGATTTTGGCTGCAGCCTCCAATAGCACTTCGGACTGCAGATAAGAAACGGCGCTATCGGTCTGGACGGTATCTTTGAGGCCGCTGTCCGTGTCCACAGTCGACGCCGACCTGATATCCTCAGGCCTTACACCAAGAAAACTCAAGGCCTCTGCGCAGCCCAGCACGTTGCAGGTATTGGAACCGGGCCCGCATTCCACTGTAGGGGCAAGCAGCACCACTGTACCATCGGGATTGAGTTTGATGCCTGCCTGAATTGTGCCGCGCCGCTGCTCCTGCCAGGCGGCATGCCAACCCGGGTGAAAAGAGAATCCGATCCCCCGTTTCTTCGAGACATCATAGGTACGACCTTTGCCAGGCTTATGCCGCTTGTCCCAACCAATCCTCCTGGCGCCTTCATGCAAAACAGCTTCCAGGCTCTTATCCGGTAACTTCTCCCATTTGTGCCCAAAATTCTTCAAGGCCAACTCTATAGGATCGATGCCGAGTTTCTCAGCCAGCGCGTCAACTGCCAGACCAAGTATCAGGTTAAACTGGTTATTACCTACACCTCTCATCATGCAACCGGGGATTTTGTTGGTATAGACTGCGTAAGATTCCATTTTTACATTGGGTATATGCGCGAATGAGACCTCCACAATCTCCTGCGGAACAAACTTTGTGGCAAAACATGTGTGGTCAGCATAGGCGCCCGCGTTCCCGATGGATTTAAAATAGCTTGAACTGATGGCGCCGTCTTTTCCGGACCCCATTTTGCAAGTATATATCATGGGTTGACGCGTATTGTGGAAACTTTCCCGCCGCGTATGTTTGAACTTCACGGGGCTGCCTGTCCGCTTCGCCAGCAAGGCAGTGTAAATAAAGAAAGGATCTTCTCCGGTATCTCCCCTCCCGAATTGACCACCGACAAACGGGCTGATCACTCTTACTTTGTTCTGCGGGACCTCCAGCATTTCACTGAGAAACATTCGAGTTTGATCAGCTTCGTATGAATTCGACCACACTGTAAGCTGGTCATCTTTCCATGACGCCAGGCAGCACCAATTATCCAGGGAGCACTGTGTGGCATTATGGTAAATTGCCTTAACTTCGATGTTTATATCTGCTTCGGCGAACCCTCTTTCCACATCTCCTATATTAACAAAGACATCTGCGCCGCCAACCGGTTCAGCCGGTAAAATATTGCTTTGTGAGATCTCAGGATGCAATACCGGCGCTCCCGGCTGCATAGACTCTATAGGGTCAAGCACAAAGGGCAATACTTCCCATTCGACTTTGATTAATCTTAATGCTTCTTCGCAGATGCGCTCACTTTTAGCCGCTACTACGGCGCCTACTTCGTCACCCACCCAGTATGCATGGCTGCCAAGTATCCTCCTGTCCCGCAACTTCTTCCACATCATGCGCTCATAGCTTACCGTATCCACTCCATCCGTCCAGCCGGCGTTCATTGCTTTCAATGAGACTATTTCAGGGTCCTTATAGGTCAATATGGCCTCAACGCCCGGCAGCTTCTCAGCTTTGCTTATGTCAATATTTTTGATGACTGCATGCGGATAGGGGCTGTGGAGCACTTTGGCATAAAGTATATTAGGCAGATGGCACTTTAATGTCATGTCATCGATAAACTCTGCCCGGCCGCTGGCTTTCTCCCAGCCATCAATCCGGGGACGGTAAGTCCCCAGGTATTTACGGTTTACACGGCGCTTAAATTGATTGCTCATGGTTTACTCTCTTGCCCGGATATTTTTTCGGCGGCGTGCTCGACCGCCTTTGCGATTGCAGCATAACAACCACAACGGCAGATATTGCCTGAAAGTGCATCTTTTATCTCTTGCGCTGTCGGGTCCGGGTTTTCATTGAGAAAAGCTTTGACTGTCATTACAAATCCAGGCGTACAGTAACCGCATTGAATGGCAGTGCCGTAGCCTGGTTCACTTTGTTCGGCGAAGGCCGCTATAACAGGGTCATCCTTGGCTAAACCCTCAATGGTTAAAATATCCTGTCCATCAGCATCAACCGCGAGCGTCATGCAAGAGAGAACAGCTTCTCCATTCAGTATTACTGTGCACGCTCCACAGGCGCCGTCATCGCAGGCTACTTTCAGTCCGCTGAGCCCCAATTTTTCACGCAGTAAATATGCCAGGGTATCAGCCTCTTCAATATCGTGGCCAATATAAAATTTATGCCATACACCATTGACCTTAAGCCTTATAATACGGTCTTCAGCGGACACACGGGGACCTTTTAAGGGCTGCTGCAGGGTCATGCCTCACCTCCTGGGATATTTGACTTACCTTCTTAATAACGTGGCCAATAGATTTTACCAGCATACTACACTAAGTTCATCATTTCAATAGCCTTTTAACGGGTGTTCCCATCCCGGTCCGTTGAAATCAGCCTGTATTGAATTGCCATTGTGTGCCCGTTGCCTCCTGTTAACTGCAATACATGATGGAGTCTGTTACTTCACCCACTTCACCCTGTTGTAAACTCCATCCCAGAACATGTATTCCAGCTTCATTGCAGTCACAAAGGCATCCTTCATTTTCAGTTTGTTTTCACCGATGGTTGCCTTCATATAATTCTCGGCCAGGTCGACAACTTTTTTCGTTCCGCTTTTCTCCCAGGCCACGGCCCCGTATTGGTCGATCCATGCCTGGTACTTGTTGCCCTGCACTTTTTCCACCTGCTTCATGTCAGTCCCGACCTGGTAGTAGACCCAGTGACAGGGCAGCGTTGCGCTCAACCCCACCTCAAATGGCTCGAGCGTCGCGGTCTTGACGAGGAAATCGTTGTAGAACTCCGTGCCCGGATAGGCTGTCGGGTCTGTCAACTCCTGGCTGGTTACATGGTACTTCCCGATATAGACTGCGTGAAGGGATACGATCTCGTTATCTATTTGCCCGATTATATTTGCCATGAACTGCGATGCGGCCTCGTCAGGGGCCCTGGCAAGCAGGATGCCATGGACCTTTTTATAATATTGAAGAAAATGATAATCCTGGATGATGAATTCCCTGAACACGTCCTCATCGAGTTTGCCGCTGAGCAGCTCCTGGTTAAACGGCAGGGCCAGGATCTTCTGATAGAACGGGTAATTCTCCTCCCACGTTTGCTGTAAAGTGAGCCCCGAAGGGCCGGTCTTGTCCGCGGCCACGCCGGGGGCGTCTATCTTGCCCGCATCGGGAAGGACCGGGGCGGTGCAGCCAACCACTACGGCGGACAGCATGCACAGTACCATCAATGCAACAATAAACAAATTCCGGTTTCTCATCACTCACCCCTGTCATGATTTCATATTTGGCCGGCTGATATTATACATGTTGGCCGCCGCGTTTTCCGACCTGCAAAGCCGGCCTGAATACATGATCCCGGCAATGACGGGCATCATTATTGGAACGTGTACGAGAGATCAAAGCTGATGCTTTTGTCACGCAATGTATTTATCAAGGGCGAGAAGGTCTCCACGTGAATAATGCTTTGCGAGGGGATGAACTCCATCACCCTGAGATATCCGTTCCCCCCTTTTTCATCACATTGGTAATCACTCATCAGGATGTTTAGAACATTACCGGATTCGCCGGTCTTAGTTATGGTTGATTCGGTACAGTCGTGACCGCAGAGTACCAGGAAAACGTTTTGATGTTGTTTTATCACCTGGTCCCAGAGCAGTTTCCCTCCCCGTGAAAACGCACCCTTGTTATTGATCATCGAGTGAGTCACCACGATCACGCGTCTCTCCGGATATTTCGTGATAGCGGCATTTGCCCAGTCAAACAGCATCGACAATTCAGCCGTAGGCTGTGTTAAATTGCCGAAATATCCGATGCTCAGAATAAGTAATTTTTGGCCCGAGATATCCACCAGCGAATAACTATTCTCATTTCCATTTTGCGGGTAATGACCACCGTACCACGAATATTTTTCGAACCCGGTGCAGGGAAAAACCGAATTGAAAAAAGTGTTGTCTATCTTCCCCTTTACAAGATTATCGTGGTTGCCCGGTAACACCGAGTATTTAAGTCCGTCAAGCAGGTCCATGGCGTTTTTGGCGTTTGTCCATTCAGCCTTGACCGGTTCTGAACCTTTGTGCTGTGAATCTGTGATATCGCCAAGATGCATTGTAAATGCAATGTTCTTTGAGACGGTGTTGTCCTTTATCCATTTAGTCTGTGCAGTAAACGTCGCGGGGAATGACTTCGAATATAACTGCGTATCAGGAAGAGCTACAATCGTGAATGGCTCTTTCGGGGCGACGGGTTGCGCAACAGGTACCTGCGCCGGTTGCGGCGCCGGCGGGATTTGAGCGGTTGTGCAGGAGGCGAAGCATATTAGAAAGACGAGGAGCGAGGAAAGCGTATACCGGATCATTCAATATTATATGCGATAACGCAAGGAGGTACTTGCGGTGGCACTCAAAATTGACAGTTGAAAAGGACCGCGGCGGCAGGCCAACTTTGGATATATTACCATTGAACGAACATCGGCATGACCACGTGGTCATAATTGTCGGTGCCCACGGGACGGATGACGCCCGGGTTGGATGGCGTGGACACTTCCAGCGATACCTGCGCCTGTTTGACTACGGCCAGTACGTCGGCAAGGTAGCGGGCGTTGAAGGCTATCTTGGCAGCTTCGCCGTCCACCAGCGCGTCTATCTCGCCTATGTTGTCGCCTATCTCGTCGGCGCGGGCGGAGATGGTTATCTTGCCGGCCTCCACCGTGACGCCCGGTGTAACTATCACTCTGGCTATGCCGCTGCCGTCACGGGCGAATATGGCGGCCATCTTGATGGCCCGCAGGAATTCGGCCACGTCGATGCGCGCCTTGGTGCCGTAGGTCTGGGGTATGAGCTGAGAATAGTTGGGGAAGTTGCCCTGTATAAGCTGCGAAACCATCTCGATGCCCTTGAGCTTGAAGAGCACCTGGCTCTTCTGTGAATTGAGCATTATCTCAATCTCCTGGTCATCGTTGCCCATCAGGCGGTTGAGCTCGTGGTAGGCCTTGGCCGGGATAATCATGGCGACTTTTTCTTTGACCGGTTCGATGAGGTTGGCGCGGTGCACGGCCAGCCTGAAGCCGTCGGCTGCGGCCATGGTGAGCTTGCTGCCTTCAAACTCGGTCTGCACGCCGGTCAGAACGGGACGCGACTCCTCGGTTGCAGCGGCGAAGGCCACCTGGCTGATGGCCTGCTTGAGGTCCTCAGCCTTCACTTTTGTACTGAAATCGTCACCCACCTGCGGGATAGGAGGGAAATCGGCCGCGTCCAGGCCATTGATACGGGCCTCGTAACGCCCGCATTTGAGCTCTAGTGTGTGATGCTTGAGGTCGAGGCTGATTATGTCGCTGGGCAGCGAGGCTACAAACTCGGTAAGCACGCGGGCAGGTATGGTGATGGAGCCCTCGTTCTCTATCTTGGCGCCGATCCAGCAGCTTATGGCTATCTCCAGGTTGGTGGCGGCCAGCTTGAGCTGCGACTGGTCGGTGGTTATCAATACATTCTGCGTGATGGGTAGCGTGGTCCGTGACGCCACTGCCCTGCCGATTATGCCGAGGCCCTTATTAAGATTTTCCTGCAGACACGACAGCTTCATAAAATTCCCCCCTTTCTATAGTTCCCAAAGTATACAATTACATTTTTTGTAAGTCAATGGCCTGAAATAGTATATGCTGTGTTGCGGTTAATGTAAACAACGATATATAGTGTTATAAATATTTTTATTTCCCGGCCGGACCAAGGAGGAAGCCATGCTGCCACTCAAAGGCTTGAAGGCCCTGGATTTCAGCCACGCTGCCGACGGCCCTACCTGCGGACTGCTATTGGCCCAGGCAGGGGCGGATGTCACCAAGATCGAACCCCTGCAAGGGGACCCCTACCGCCGCGGCCCGGCCTCATCGGCCTTCTTCAACGCCAACCGTAATAAGCGCGGCCTGGCGCTCAACCTGCAGTCACCTGAGGGCAAAGAGATCGCACATAAGCTGGCCTCGGCGGCCGATATTATCCTCGAGAGCTTCACACCAGGCGTTGCCGGGAGGCTGGGCATCGGATACGCCGAGATAAACGCGCTCAACCCCCGCATCATCTACTGCTCGGTCTCAGGCTTCGGCCAGGACGGGCCCTACAGCCAGCGCCCGGTCTATGACCCGCTCATACAGGCAATATCCGGCTTCATGGCCACCACGGGGGAGGAGGGACGACCCCCTGTGCGTGTGGCGCCCGGCGTAATCGGCCTGGGCACTGCCTTCATCGCGGCCTGGGGCATAGCGCTGGCCGTCATCGCACGGCAGCAGACAGGCAGGGGGCAACATATCGATGCGGCCTTCTTCGACACCGCCGTGTTTTTTATGGGCTTCATCCTCACGGGCTACTCCATCTCCGGCTTCACTTTGCCCAGGATGGGCTCGGCCAGCCCGGTCTTTGTACCCTACCAGTGCTTCGAGGCGGCCGACCGCTATGTCTTCATCGGCATAACACACGACCGCTTCTGGCAGGCCTTCTGTAGTGCGCTCGGACTTGAAAACCTGGGTAGCGATGAACGCTACCGGACCGCTGAAGGCCGGTTGCTGCACCGCGATGGACTGGTGGCTGAATTGGCCGCTCACTTAAAGAAACTCCCCGGCAGCGGGATACTGACCAGGCTGGAGGCTGCGGGTGTGCCCTGCGCCCCGGTCAAGGAGGTCCCCGAGGTCATCGCCGACCCGCAGGTGCTGGCACGCGGTATGCTATTGGATATGCAGTACCCGGGCACGGGCCATATGAAGCTGGCCGGGCCGCCCTTCAAAGCCTCTGGGATGGAAACGCCGCAGCCGGCCAGGGCGCCGCTATTGGGCGAGCACACGGAGGAGATACTGGCGGAACTCGGCTACAGCAAAGCGGCTATTGACTCGCTTGAGCATAAGGGGGTAATCTTAAAGGGGTAATTATGGAGATTATACCTGCCATCGACCTCAAGGGTGGGAAATGCGTGCGCCTTTACCAGGGCGACTACAGCAAGGAGACTGTCTTCTCGCATGACCCGGTGGCCACGGCGCTCAAGTGGCAGGAAAAAGGGGCCAAAAGGTTGCACCTGGTGGATCTGGATGGCGCCGCCGCCGGCGAGGTGCGCAATTCGCAGGCCATCGAAAATATCGTTAAAAACACCGGCCTGGCCGTGGAACTGGGCGGAGGCATCCGCCGCGAGGAGGTCGTGGAGCAGCTTATCAAACTGGGTGTGCAGCGGGTCATACTGGGTACTGTGGCGGTGGAACAGATGGAACTGACCAGGCGCATAATAAGGCGCTTCGGCGAGGCCATTGTTATCGGCATCGATGCCCGCGATTCCTACGTCACCACTCATGGCTGGCTGAAGGTCTCAGCCATGACGGTTCTTGAACTCAGCACCATGATGGCGGGCATCGGGGCCAGGCGCATTATTTATACGGATGTAAAGCGGGACGGCACGCTCACCGAGCCCAATTTCGAGGTCACCGCCGATCTGGTCAGGAAGCTCAAAATACCGGTCATCGCTTCGGGCGGCATCTCATCACAGGAGCACATCCGGAAGCTGGCCAAATTGGGCGTCGAAGGCGCTATCATCGGCAAAGCGCTATATACCGGCGACATCGACCTGGCCGAAGCTCTGGCAGCATCCTGATTATTCCTGACGGTTTTTATACAGGGAGCTATTATGTTGAAATTTGATGATAAGGGACTTATACCGGTTATCGTGCAGGACGTGAAGGACGGCACGGTACTGATGCTGGGCTATGCCAGCAAAGAGTCGCTGAAATTGACGCTTGAAAAGGGCGAGATGGTCTTCTGGAGCCGCAGCCGCCAGGAGCTCTGGCACAAAGGCGCCACCTCGGGTAACGTGCTGAGGGTGAAGTCCATCGCCAAAGACTGCGACTCGGACGCCCTTTTGGTCAAAGCCGAGCCGGCCGGGCCCACCTGCCACACCGGCGAGAGGAGCTGCTTTTTCACGGGGTTCAGCGAAAATGATTTAGCTTAGGGGCGGCCTCACTTCACCGAGTACACTTTGAAATTATCGAATATGTAGCGTGTTTCCGCGGAGCCGTCCGTGGTCACCACAAGCTGCAGGTTCAAGGGGTCCGTAACAGTCTGGTTATCAGTGAAAGATTGGAGCTTGCTGCCATTTGCGTATAGTTCGATTTGCGGGCCTGCGCAGACGATACCCAGCGTGTTGGTTTTATTGTCGGCCCAAAGGGCATCCGCAGGCATAGTCCCCATGAGAAAGCTCTGCTGTCCCTGCAGACGTTTGTAGCAGGTATAATTGCGGTCGCCCCAGATCAGGAAGCAGTACATGTCGCCACCCGCGCTCTTCCTGAAAATTATACCCATAGTGCTGTTTCCGTCCCCGGCCACCTGCCGGGCCTCAATTTCTGCCGCGAAATCCTGTGCCATCGTGTAGGCGCTGGAGGTTGCGGACTGGCCCTTCCGGGGATTTTTTGTCCATACCGCTAATTCGCCATTTTCATATGCGGACCCGCCATCGGCCGATGAATTTACCGGCCACCCGCTTCCGGTATCGCTGAAATCATCTTTCCAGAGCAGTGCCAGGGCCTTCGTTTTCAATATACGGGAATTTGCAAATAGAGGCGGGATTTTATTTATGTCCGTTGAAGAGGGGGAAGCAGGGTACTGCGTCCCGCCGGTAAAAAGCATAAAATCAGCAAACTTATATTTCGCTGCCGGGTTTTGCCAGGTGCCCAACTCGAGCGCAATATAGCCGCCGTCAAAAGGCATACCGGTGACTGTGTCAAGAAGATTGCCGTTAGCATACATCGCAATGCTGCCTGCGGAGCGGGCCACCTTCAGCTTATTTGGGACCGCGCCGCCTGTTATGTAAGCCGAACCGGTCCAGTCTTTGATCATAATCCACTGATCATTCAGCAGCTTCATCAGGCTATAAGTCCCGCTGCTGCTTTTCACTTTGAACAGATAGAAATTGCTG
>Ga0268284_1001715_pt1 | contig 10715 bp, 12 predicted proteins | sample saktaG_14_FD_190137 | JGI IMG/M metagenome (GOLD analysis project Ga0268284, IMG submission 190137) | Saline water microbial communities from Sakinaw Lake, British Columbia, Canada - sak_2013_06_06_40m | ecosystem: Environmental > Aquatic > Non-marine Saline and Alkaline > Saline ... | reverse complement strand
TCGATTTTCTTTTTTGAGGTCTGGTTTGTTGTAAAAATAACTTTTAGAATATTACCTTTACCGAGAAAATCACCATTGAGTTTCATTTTATCAGCATTAGAAATTATTCCCACTTTAATAGGTTCTGGTGTTTTGCCCAATTTTATTCTTCTTCTCTGTATGGCTTTTGTTTTAACAAGGAGTTTCGGATCATCTAGGATTAAAGAGTTACCGCCAAGCATAATTGCATCTGCAAGAAGCCTGTGTTCATTAACCATTTTCCTGTCGTCATTGGTAGCAATCTCTATCTGTTCTTTTTTGTAATTGCTTATTTTCCCGTCCAGCGACATTCCAGTGCTTAAAAAAATAAAAGGCCTTTTAATTTTTCCGTTCTTTTTCATATTTCTATTCTACCAAAAAATCGCCTTTTTGGCGACTCTAATTTGCTGGTCCTATGGGACGATGTTGGAACCTATTTAATTAGATAATAAAAACCTGCGTTTTTTATCTCATATTCTGGTTCAATTCCAGAACAAGTCATCAAAAATGCTTCATTAATCTGGCACAATAAAGCTTTATAAATTCGTTGAATATATACGACCAACCGTCTTTATTCATAAAATAATCTTCTCGCTTAAACCTACCCGAAGGTGCAGGATGTTTAATAAGTTCTGGATTCCAGTCAGAAGCAGCTTTAAATGTTAGATATGCTCTGCGCATTTGATAGGCAATTTGTATGAGAATAATTCTTTTTGGAAGTTCACTCTTTTGTCTTAAAAGCTCGATTGACTTAGTTGCATTTTCTACGGTATTTACTGCTTTTTTCTCGAGAATAATATCAGCAATTGGAACTCCTTCTTTTTCTGCTACTTGAGCAAAAATTTCAGCCTCTGTTATATTAACATCTTTTACATAAGATGGCTTTTGGCCAGTAAAAAGAATCTTGGGTGCCCAGTGTTCTTTATACAACCTAGCTGCTTCTTTTGGTCGCGTTTCTCCGCCACCACCAAAAACAAAAATTAAATCTGATTTCTGAAGTGGATCTGATTCACAAAGATAATCCCACAACGCATAAAGTTTTTCTTTTATTTTTCCTGAAATCCCAGCAACAATAGCCTCAAAGGTTTTGTCCACAATCGGCTGAATAGCTTTAACATTCAGATTATCTAAATCTAGCGATGAATAAGGATTATCGCTAAATCCTAAAGCTAAAATAGCTTCATGAAGAAGCTCAAATTTTATATCCTCCAAAGGAGCCCCTGCTTTGATCGCTCCTGCGACTTTCTTGAGGTATTCTTTGTCGGTCGCAAGAAATGGTTTATATGATTTTTTGTCATCCATAGTTTGGTTCGTATTTTATAGAGTGTACCTATCCTGATCCCTCGATAAAGAAACTGGACGGCTGGGGCTATGGGACGACGTTGGAATCTATTTTTTCTTGTTATTTTCAACAAACTTTAAATAAATCTCTCTTAATAATCTAGCATCATCCAAAGCATGGTGTTCTCTATATTTTGAAAAATCGATCCCAAATCTCTCACAAAATTTATTCTTATTTTTATCAAATTCTTCTGGATCAATTCCTGTAGCAAAAAGTATAGAAGCAAAATCGATTGGTATCCAGTTAAAAGGATCGTGCCCTGTCCCAAATAATTTATAAATATAAATCGCATCGAACTGATTAACATAAGCCAACATATACGGCTTTTTATCTCCAACAAACTTTTTAATTCTTTCCACAGATTCTTTCCTACTTACCTTTTCTTCTATCAAATAAAAAACTACGTTCTCTTTTACCCATTCATCAACTTCTCCATTGTATTCTAATTCCATATATAATTCCTCACCATTCAATTTAACCAAACCAATAGAAAGTATTTCCCCTTTGTATGGATTCAAACTTGAAAACTCTGTATCAAGAAAAATAATATTATTAGAAAATGAATTCATATATACTAACATTCTACCAAAAAATCGCCTCTTTGGCGATTTTAATTTGCTGGGGCTATGGAACGATGTTGAAACCTTTTTGTCCATAATGAATGCTTAAATTTCTTTTATATATTCAATTTCCTTTTTAATTAATTGAACCTCGTCGTTGTTATAAGCTACACATTCTAAAATAATAGGGACATTAATGTTTTTTAGATGGTTTAATAAATTTCTCATTTCCAGACTATCATATTTATGTAAAAACCAATGATCCTTTAGATCTCTATTAAGCATTGCCAGATGAATTTCAACCACTTTATCTTTAAATTTATCGACATACAAAGGAATATCATCAGAAGATATTGTGAGAGCATGAGCAAAATCAAATGTAAATTTAAGCTTTGAATTTTCTTTTAATATCTCTTCTATTTTATTCACACTGTTCCCCAGTGGTTCCCTCCAGTCTCCATTTTCAATTGAAGCTAAAAAATCATGGTCTGTAATTACTTGAATGTCTTCTATTTGATCTCTGTGAAAAACTACATTTTTTGCGTTAATTTGTTTATATAATTTCTCTATAGCTTCCAAAACATTTTTACTCTTTTGATTATTTCCATAAATAATTTCTTTCCACGATGCATGAATAGAGTTGAATTTTAAACTCTGTAAATAATCCAAATTCTCTTCATCTACGACAAAATCAAAAAGGTATTGTGGATAAGCAAAAGATAGCTCTATTCCATAAGGCGAGAACTCTTTTATTCTCTTAATCATCTCATTTCTATCATTTGTGAGACGATAAAGAAATCCAGTTGAAATACAAATAGGATTTTCCATAACATTTTTATTCTACCAATAACTCAATCTAGAGCCTGTTTTCCATTATATACTATCAACTTTGGATAAATCCCCATTAAGAATTATGGGATTTATAATCGCTACCTCTAAAGCATATTTCTGTGATTGATCAATTTCGTAGAGTAAATAAATCTTTTTATTTAAATAGTAAGCTAGACCAAGTTCCATTAAAACAGATGTTCCTATATATCCTTCAATTTTCTTATTAAGATAATTACAGACTAAAAAAGCATCGCTTTCCGCGATCTTATTAAAAAAGCTTCTCATAATATCATCTTTCAAACATAACTGAAGCTCCTCCTTAAAACTTTTCTTAATATTAGGATGATTAGCATAATCTTCTATATTATCAGTCAATAAAACACTATGCCCATTTCTTTCTAGCGTTTCTTTGGCTTCAAGTTGTTCTCGAGCGAAAGTCATACTTCCGCCAATTATAATTTTCATATTTTTATTCTACCATAAAATCGCCTCTTTGGCGATTTCGACGTTTTTTGATTGAAACTATTTGATTATAAATCAGGCAAATGAGAGAGTATAAAAAAAGTTCCTTTTTGTTTTATATCAACTAAATAAATTACCGTAACCATTCTAAAACAATTGGAAAATCTGTTTTAAATTTACTCCCATCTTCTTTAACCATTTTTTTTATTGTTGATAGATCATACCAAAATAAATTATCAATTCCTTTTTTATCATAGTTATTTATTTCTCTGTCGTAGGTTAATTTATAAACTTTCATAAAACAATTTACACCTTCTTTAGGAGTTATTTTTCCCAATTCAACTAATTTTTGATCTACGATTCCTAATTCCTCTTTTAACCCCCGAACAGCAGCATCATAATAGTCTTCCCCAGCTTGAACATGTTCGCCACAAGAAAAATCATAACATCCTGGAAAAATCCTTCTATCCATTGACCTTTTTGGTAAAAGCAATTCTTTTTTTGAATTAAAAATAAAAATATTCACAACTCTTACATTATGTTCTAACCCTCTCTTCCAAATATTCTCTCTCGTGTCTTTACTTTTAACATTGTCATTCTCGTCAACTATGTCTAAATATTCATCCTTCATATTATCTATATTTTACCAAAAAATCGCCTCCTTAGCGATTCCAGTTTGCTGGGGCTATGGAACGATGTTGGAACCTTTTTAGCTTTAAAAAACGTGTAATGCTAGATATAGAGCGTTTTTTAGCTTAATTATAAATGAAATAGTATAAAGGGACCTAATAAAATATCCTGCCTAAATATCTTGTTTGGAATCTTCGTAATCTTTTTCAATATAATCTTTATAAATCTTTTCGGTAGAAGGAAGAGCTTTCACAAAATCTAGATATTTCTCTATTAGTTCTTTTGCCAATCTTTTTCTTTCATCTCCTAAGGAAGTATTTGCTATTTTTGAGGGATCAATTCCTTTTTTAAGATTTTGAGCCGTAAACGTTGTTTTGATTACTAACTCTTGATATTGCTTATATAACTCTTCAAATTTTTGTTTTCGATTTTCCATATTTATAAATTTTTTGTGTATTTTTCAAAAGATTCGAATGGTTCTTCAAAGTTTGTTTTTCCAAGACATTTTAATTCTTCCATAACATTTTTGTGTTCTGGACTAACAATTGTTATAGGAATATCGTTTTTAAGAGTATCTTTAATTAAATCTCTAAACTTTATGTCTTCTTTTCTAATGGAACAACCTATGACAATTAACTCAGAAGTCTCTTGTAATATAGATTCTGCAAACTGCCAAATCTCTTTATATCTTTCTATTTTTTTATAATCTTTATAGTTCGCAAGTGGTGGAATTAGAGCTGGTTCATCATAGTCTAGCCCTGAACGGACAAAGTCTGTGTAAGAAATATCTTTGACTCCATCAAGCGGTAGAACCACCATGGGGCTTAGCCAAAATTTATTAGAATAAATTGATTGTGTAACAGTTTGAAAGATATTCTTTCCAGTATTTTCGTAAACAATTCCCCCCTTACAAGAATTAATCCAATTTATAGAACCATGAACTTTTACCACAGGAACACTTTTGGGATAATGTGGGCCTACAAAATAGTGATAATTGAGATTAACGCTCCGTAAAGCCAGTTCGAATAATATATCGTAATTTAGAGTTATTACCCCATACTTACAATTGTTGTAATAAAAAGCAATTCTTCTATAACTATCAAACTTTGGAGTGTAGAAGAACGCATAGTGCCTGAAAAGTTGATAAATAAAATAAAAAGATTGAGATAATGCAGACTGTAATTGCTGAACTCTTTTAAAATCATCAGACTTTTGTGGTTTTGTACTTATAAAATTATCGGCTAAATATTGCAAAAACTTCTCAATGTCACATCCTTGCTCAGATAAATTTTCATTTTTAAGATACTCCTTTAAGGTTGTGAATAAATCAGGAAAATCTTCTTCGGAAAATATTCCTAATTTAGTTCCTTTGGAAAAAAATTCTGTGGTTAATGGAGGCCATAATTCTTTTGGAAGACTTTCGTCATACCCATAAGAAGCTCCTGCTCCAAAAATATATGTTTTCATTTATAAATTGGTCAGATTAACAAATTTCAGCTCGATTGGGGCTATGGAACGATGTTGGAACCTTTTTGGCCTTAAAAATAACAATATAAGAGATTTAAAGCCATAAAGAGTTTAATAATTTATCAATATTTTTTAGTTTTAAGGTCCCCTTTATAACCATAAGAATTAAGAATTGCTTGCCACGTAATTTTTAATAACTCTTGCATAGATACATCTGATTTAATTGTTATTGGATTTTTTTCTGTTCCAATTCCTCCTCCAAATTTGAAATTTTCAAGTCCCTTAAATTCAATTCCGGCATCGTGAATAAAACTAGATCTTATTTGATACCAAAGATCATCAATAACATCAGAAAAGTTTTGATTTTTTTTATGTCTTGAACATTTCTCCAATGAATATCTTTTAGAAATATCTTCTTTGACCTCCTCTGATAGATTCTTTTCTAAAAATCTTTTTATGTTTTGTTTTTTATAAGGAAGATCATGGTTATTTCCCTTTACCGCAACTTCCAACATTCCAAACATTATAATAGTCATAAAGTGTGACCATGCTATTTTAGAAAAAAGAAGTTGGCCTTCGAATTCACCATTTAACATTTTTTTCATGGGACTTGCGTGTATTTCAAAATAATTTATTATCACTAAGAGAGTTTTCCTTTGTTTCTCCGTCATATTTTCCAGTACAGAGCAAAAATCTTCTATCATTTCATAACCAATATATTCATAGTCTACTCGTTCTGACTGCAATATAATAACATGTCCAAAATAGCCTCTTTTGGGACTAAGAATGTCTATCAGTTTTTTATTGAATTTTATTATATTATTTATCATGGGGCTATGGAACGATGTTGGAACCTTTTTGGCCTTTAAAAACATATTATGCTAGATATAGAACGTTTTCTAGCTTAATTATGAATTTAATATTTATCTAATTTTCTTATTTTTCCCCATTGGTCCAAAGCATTTATTACTAGAATAGGCCCCATAATAAATCCTCCAATCCAAATAGATGAATATTATTGTTATTTTTTATTCATTTAGAATTTCTTGACTGCATTTGGCTTAGATTCAATTCTTTCTTTTTCTAACTTAAAAATACTCAAATCTATCTCAAAATGTCCCCCAGTGGACCTCAACCACGAATCAATATTTTTAATAGTATTGAAAATATCATCTGCCAAGATATGAGCATAATCAGGATCAATACGAAAATAATTTAATAATTGACTCTCTTTGTCTTTATAAAAATCACCAAAATCATCAACTCGAGATTGATCTTTGCTCATCTTCTGCATTAGTAAATATCTACAAGGATATTCATTACCATTCGTAAACTTATCGCTATTGATGATACTATAAGAATCATCTCGTTCCTTTAAAGGTATATAAAAATTATCGCATTTCTGGAAATTATTAAGCAATCTTGTATTATCTATTAATTTTATTAATAAAATTATCTGTTCGTCTTTCAATCTAGATAAAATGAAAGAATTTTTTAATATGTCTTTTAAATAATCTGCATTGGTAACCCATCTTTTAAAAATTTGAAAGCCGAGATGTTTATGATTAATTAACAATTTTTCAATTTCTGCTTTACTAATATTGGAGAGATTATCATCTAACGGTCTATGAAAAGAGAAATGTACATGTTTGTCATAAACTATATGGCAAATTTGATCCCTAATGGAAATGATAGCTCTATCGACTTGTTGTTTTGCATAATTAAAAATTTCTTTATTTAATTTTTCTTGAGAGGCAATCCTTAATCTTTCATAGAAAAAATACAATAAAGGAACGGAGAACAATGTGCCAGCCATACTCATTAAAAGATTTTTTAAATTCTTACTATATATTGATAATAAGCAGAACAATAGCCCAATAATAATAGGAATTACATATGGATATATCGTTAAGATAATTTTGGAAAATTTATCTTTTTTATTTAGATCCATATTTTCTTTTATATAAAATTATAAAAACAACTTTCCATTTAATTATACGCTAGGCGACTCGAGATAGAACTATGGTGATTTAAGCTCTGTGATGTCTTTTTAACTATTTTTAGTTTAATATTTTGAAGAGTTTAAAGCATTTTAGAAAAGGTTAACTGACTTTTTTATTACTTTGTTTTTAATTCCCACCCATCTTCAGAATACTTAAATTTATAACTTCGTGTTTTGATTTTCCCTTCCGTTTTGTGTAGAAATTTTTTAAGCGCTTGGTCTAACTGTTTCACGTCTCCTGCAAGAACTTCTATTGACTGTTCATCAACTCTATATGGAAGGGTGTAGCTAATATCGTAACAGGTAGGATGCTTAAACCAAGTTCCTATCCAACTTCCAGTAAATATTTTTATTCCTTCAGGATGACTTTTTTGCGCTACACGCTTTATAGCTACAATTCCTTTTTTAAGTCCTAATTTCATAAGATCGTAACTTCCACACACAACTATACCAAGAACAAAGTCCTTGATGAGCATAAGGGGATCTGGTGTAAAACCAATCGGCGTGGGTTGAGGAAGATAATTTTCCAAGCTCTCTACTTCATTTATCCTAAGGTTTTTTGTTCTATCTATTAGCTCAATGTTTCGAATACCCTCAAACTCCTTCTTTAAAACCTCTCCTAGTTCCTTCTTTTCAAATGCTATTTCGATATATTTCATAACTTTTTTTATTTTTCTTATATTGTATATTCTGCTAATATTTTTGAGTAATCCATACCTTGTAACGGTAAATCTTTTAAAAGACCAACCTCAAAACCACTTTGCACCACATAATCGAGGATTGCTTTTTTACGTTTTGCCGTGCAAACATCTATGATCGGAAAAAAATATACAATCTTAAAATTACCTTTCGGGATTTCTTGCATAGACAACCAATTGATTAATGTTTGGAGAAGTTTAATTTCCATACCCTGTCCCCAATATTCTTCTTTCACGTACAAATCATTGATTTTTACGAACCCCTTCATCCAAAAAGCACTTATATTCATCCATCCAGTAATCATGTACTCTGAGTCAAAAATTTCAAAGGAGATTATACTGTCGCTTCCATCAATTAATCTAAAGCCGTACTCTGATTGCACTAACAAATAATAGTTTCTTCCTGCAAGCATGATTTCATCAAACACGAATGCCTTTTGAGGATACTTTCTAAAATATGAAATGCGTTGATATCCGTGTTTGATAGTGCGTTTTCGGCTATCTTTCCACGCCCTCAGTGGGATGAGCCGCCAGTTTCCATAGGTCATCTCGGACATGTTTCGATTTGAGGGAAATTTCCACTCGCCACAAGGAATCCAACCCACCCACGCCCGGATTCCTGCGAGATGATTAAACCCCCCATAGGTGTTTGTTCCGTCAATCATTTTGGAAAGTGCAAAATGGAAGCGCTGGGACAGACGAAAATAATAGCTATCACCCTGAGATCTCATCATATTGAATAATGTCTGAGTTACACAATCGTTAATCATAAAATATAGTCAAAATTTTTTGTTGCAAAACTTTTGTAGATTATTTTCAAATACACCTTGTGGAGAAATTAGGAACCGAATCCGTCTTGAGAACTTAGTTTTTCTTAATGAGGACAAATTTAGAAAAACTGAGTGCTGGGGGACGTGGATTCGAACCACTAGGGTTTTCCAATGCGGAGGGTGGAGGATTCGAACCTCCAAGCCCTTGCGGGCACCGCTTTTCGAGAGCGGCGCAATGCCATTCTGCCAACCCTCCAAAGAAGATTTTTTAATCAAATACTATTTTCTTAATTTTTTCAGTTATTGCTAATGGATCTTGATGCTGAAAAACGTTACGTCCTACAGCTATTCCTGTTGCCCCAGCTTTTATTACTGATTCTACTATATTCAAAAATTCTTCTTCCCCTATCTTTGAACCCCCGGACAAAACAACTTTTGTTTTGCCAGCTGATTGCACTGCTTTTCTAAATGTTTCTTCAGAACCAGAATATTTTATTTTTATCATATCAGCTCCTAATTCTAATCCAATTCTGGCAGCATAAGCTGTTATTTCCGGAGAAGTTTCATCTTCTACTGCTGAACCCCGAGGATATATCCAGGCAATTGCCGCCATTTTTAATTGATGGGCTTGTTCTTGAATTTTTCCAAAATCCGCTAACATTTTCTCTTCTTGTTTACTTCCTAAATAAATAGTATAGCCAACAGCCTTAGCTCCTAATCTTTTAGCATATTCTACTGAACAATTCATTGAAGAATAAGGATCAGCAGTTTGTGGAATATTAGTTTTACCATTAATTTTTAAAATGAGAGGAACGCTTCTTTGATATCTAGTGTCTGTATAATATTTTTCTGCAATTCCTTTTTGTAAAACAATACCCGTATATTCTCCTTTTATTGCCAAATCTAAAATATATTCTGGATCTATGCTTTTTCCTATTAAATCTTTTGGTCCATGTTCAAAGCCATGGTCATAAGCTAAAAATAAAGCTTTATCTTTATGTAAAAATGGCTGAAGAAAATTATTATTCATATTTTTGAATTTTTAAATTTTTAAATTGAGATTTTTTTAAATCTTTTTTATAAAGAATGCCTGGTTTAGTACCAATATATTTTACTACTGAACAAGCATTAGCATTTCCTACACGTATAGCCTCTTTAATTATTTTTTCATTTATTTCCTTTTGTTTAATAAATACAGATATAAACCCAGAAGCAAAAGCATCGCCAGCGCCAGTTGCATCCATTATCTTTTTTTTCTTATTAAAAATACCTGCTTTCCATAAAGCTTTTCCATCAGAAACACTAACACCGTTCTTCCCTTTTGTCATTACTACTATTCCCTTTACTAAATCATCTAATTTTTTAAAAATCTTCTTTTCTTTATTATAAGGGATACCTGTAAAATATGCTGCTTCTTCTTGATTACATATGAATATTTCAAATTTATCAATCCATTTTGGATTATCTTTTAGCCAATTCAATTCGTGTGATCCAGGATTAATAGCCAATTTAATATTTTTAGAAACAGCAAATTGAATTATCTCTTTTAAAATATTCTTTTCTTTTCCTAAAGATCCTATACATAACCAACGAGTTTGTATTTTTTTCCAAGGAATTTCCTGAACAGTTAAATTTTCAGCACAACCTTTATAAGAAAGAATCGTCCTTTCCCCTGAAGAAGTTAAAAAGATAACTGAATAAGCAGTAGGCACAGTATAATCTTTTTGAATAAATTGAGTATCTATATTTTCTTTTTTTTGCTCTTCTATGATTGTTTTTCCTGAAATATCATCACCAACACGGCAAATAATTGCGGTTTTTAATCCCTGCCGAGCAAAACTAACTGCAGTATTTGTAGCACTCCCTCCAGTAAGAAAATGAACTTTTGGAACTCTTATTTTAGCTCCTAAAGGAAGACAAATTCCTTTATTAGCT
>Ga0268284_1001714_pt1 | contig 10716 bp, 4 predicted proteins | sample saktaG_14_FD_190137 | JGI IMG/M metagenome (GOLD analysis project Ga0268284, IMG submission 190137) | Saline water microbial communities from Sakinaw Lake, British Columbia, Canada - sak_2013_06_06_40m | ecosystem: Environmental > Aquatic > Non-marine Saline and Alkaline > Saline ... | reverse complement strand
TTCGACTGTCTTCGCGCCGCTTTTCAGCGTCAGCACCCGGCCCTGCTTGTCAGCCTTGCGCGCGGGCAGTTTGAGCTTGAACACGCCCGCGCCATTCGCAACAGCATCGGTTTTGCTGCCCGCGAATTCCGCCGTGATCGTGTCACCAGCTCCAGCAGTGCCTAACAAAATTATCGGCTTGTCCCGCTGAAGAACCATGTTGTCGGTATAAAAGGGTGCGAGCTTGAACTCGCCTCCGTGAGCCAGAGAAAGAGAGAACACAAATACGAGAATCGGTAGCTGTTGCTTAATGGTTTTCATTTTTGGATTTTTTCTGCTTTTGTGATGAAGTTTATTGTTTGTCTTCCGGTAAAGGCGGCAGGCCAAGCGCGGACTCCCATGTCGGTACCGGACGGAAGTTAGGATGCTCTTTGTCTTGCAGGTTTCGCCGGCCGTAGTACGAGCCGTAATACTGCGCGTTGGTGTCCACCCAGTTGGATAGCTTGAGCAGCTCCGTAGGCTGGAGGCGAAGATCGCGATGCGTCTTTATCAGCTTTTGCAACCGCTCCTGAAGCGCCTGATCGCCTTGCAGCCGCACCTTGTCCGGTGCCAGCATCGCAATAAGCAGACTGTTATGCGAGCCGAGGCTCTTGGCGGGAAGATATCGGATATTGCCGGTCTTGGGATGATTCTCTCCGATCGTGGGTACGAGTCCTGGATTGCGGCGGTCCTGACGTCCGTCGCGACGCTCTGCGAGGAGATTCTCGTATGAGGCCGAGAAGAACTTCGTCAGTCTGCCGGAGAGATCAAGGCCGCCCTTTTTATCGGTCTCGTTGTGGCACTTGCCGCAGTGCCGGTCAAGGACTGGCTGCACGTCAAGGGGATAGTGCAACAGACGGTGACCTGTGGTCTCGCCCGGCTGCGGCCCGGGCAGCGACGGCGCGCGGCGCAAGGCTGAAGGCGTGCCGGAGGAACGCGGCGGGGCGGCATCCGGGGTCTCATGGCAACCCACGCAGGAGCGGGTCTCGCCCGGCATATAGTTCACGAACGTCCGCTCTGTCTGTACGGCGAGGCAGTTGGCATCCAATACCTGAAAGAAGATGTTGGCGTTGGCTGGCACCAGAAAATGCGCGCTCCCGTCCTTGTCCACCGGAACGATGCCGTGCTGCACCTTGAGTGCCAGCGCAGTGTCTTTCGAGACCACAGCGTGCTGCTGATCGTATTCGTCGGCGTTGAGGCGGCCGAGGCGGCGGGCGGCCCACGGCCGCGCAACCTGTTCAAGGACGCGGATGTACCGGATCGAGCCGCGCTCGACGCCTTCCAGTCCCTGATAGACATCGGTCACGATGCAGCGGGCCAGTTTACGTCCGGCCAGTCGCGTGTCGAACTCAGACGGATGCACCGCTGGACACCTGCGCGGCTTTACTGCCATCGGCTGCCAACTCGAAATCGCTGCATCGCGGTAAAACGTCTCGGTCTTGCCAGTCGCGTCAAGCAGGTAGAGACCATACCCGGCTGGGGCGTAACAGTTGCCGAACCCCCGAGGTTTGTGCGCGACCAGAAAATGGTTTTCGTCCAGCGGCCAGGGATCGCGGAAGAGCGGGCCGTTGCCGTCGCCATCCTGTCCCATCTGACCCGAGACAGGGTCGAGATAATGCCAGCCGCCCTCCTCCAGCACCTTGACCTGCGGCGTCATGTAGGTCATGGGCTCGTCCGTGCGGATCGGCTTACTCATGTCGATGCGCACAACCGTGCCCAGCGCATTCTGCGGATAGTGCGGACACCCGAGGAACACATACTTGCCCAGGACTCCGGGGATGGCGCGAGCCTGAATCATGGTGGTGGGGAAGGGAATGTCGTTGCCGTAAATTTCGGAGGACCCGCTGCCGTCGGGCCACATCGCCCAGATACACTTGGCCGCAACCGCACCTTTGTCAACGTACTCCCAGCGCGCGTACATGATCCGACCGTCCGGCAGGACAGCGGGCGTGAATTCACTCAAGGCTCCGAAGCTCAACTGCCGGAGATTCCCGCCCTTTGCATCCATGCGGTAGAGCGAGGTGGTCGTGAAGGCATCCCCGCCATGACAGAGTGTGCTGGTCTGGCAGCGCGTCGAGACAAAGGCGATCCCGCCGTCGGGCAAATAACACGGGTGCATGTCGTCGGTGCCGTTGTGATAGTCAAGGCGGTACTTCTTCACCAACGCGGCCTCGTTGTCCGGCGCCTGAAGGAGCTGCCGCAAGCCTTGTCCGTCGATTCCCACTTCGTAAATGCGGTAGCCCTCGTCATTGGAGCGCTTCCAATCGAAGACGATCTTCTTCGCGTCAAAGGACACGTCCAGCCTTCCGAACACGCCGCCCTCAAGTTCCTTGGCGAGCTGGCGCGTGGAGCCGTCCTGGAGAGAAAGGACAAAGATGCCGCCGCCGGGTTTCCATTGCGAGTTAAGAAACTCGGTGTAATAATGGTTGGAGGTGTAAGTGAAGCGCTTGATGAAGACGACCTCGTCCGTGCCAAGCATCGTGCGGAGCCGGGCACGCGTCGTTACTTGGTCCGGCTCTGCCTCGCCCAAGGCGACCGTGCTAGGCAGCAACACCAAAATCATCAGGCGCATCAGCCGTCTCATGAGGGTTCGCATATCGGCATTCTCCTCCACTTTCGTTGATTACCAAATACTTCGTAAGGTCCACACATCGACCGAGCCTGTCCCGTCCGTGAAGGCTTCGACCCCCACGTCCCCTATTGGCGCAACCAGCACCCGTGACACGGTCTGCTTGCCACCGTTGATAAAGATCTCCAGGATCGATTTGTCAAGAAACACCTGCAAGGAAAGGCTTTTCTTCACGCCCTCGGGCGCGACGGAAACATGCGTGCCGAAAACGTCGAGGTCCCCATTCTGGTAACGGATGACCAGCGCGCGCGCGCCGTCATCCGACCGGCGTACCCGCAAACCGCTGGCACCCTTGTCCGCGTTCTCGAACACGGCCTTGATCTCCAGTGTGTCGCCTCGGGCCGCCAGGAGCTTCGTCCCGGTCAGTCCGTTGATGCTGACATGTTTCCCACGGAGTTTGGCCAGCTCCGGCACGGGTGTCTGCACGGGATGGCCGTCTTCATTGAGCGTCAGCACGCGCGGCAATGCGAAACAGTTGTTCCAGCCCGTCCCCTTTGTGGGGTGGATCCACGAATAGAGGATGCGCCGTCCCTGGTCATCGATCGAGTAACTGACGGTCTTGTATTCTGCGGAACAGTCCAGACGGCCCTCTTTCGCTTTGGTGAACATCGCTGTCGCCGGATCGAACGTGCCGACAAAATACTGCGGCGGAGCGTCCCGCGTCATCGTGTACAGCCACTTCGACCCGAAGGGAATCATCTGCGGGCAGTCCCAGGCATACCCAGCCATCTTGCCTCGATACGTCCATTCGGTGAGCGCCGGATTCTTCGCCTCGTAGAGCGGCGCGACATCGCCGCCGACGCTGTCGCTGCCGGTAATTCCCAGCAACATGAAGGTGCGGCCATCGGCCTTGAAAAACGTGGGGTCCCGGATAAAATTACCCCAGCCGTAGCCGTCGATGTTGTTCGGCAGGGTCGGGCGCGTGACAGGATCGTCCGTCGTCTTGCCCCATTTGATGAACTCCTTGTCCAGAGGCTTGAGCATCACTTGACCGTTGAATCTTGCAGGGACGGAAAAATCCGGCCCAGCCCCTGAAACAGACGTGTACCACAACTGCCAGTTACCTTTATTGTCCTGCACAGCGCTCCCGGAGTAGCAGTGATGCTCCCCCTTGGCCACGTCCGGCCAAATCGCCACGGGCAGGCGCTCCCAGATCACGTTGTCCCGGCTGCGCGCATGGCCCCAGTGCATGTGCCCCCATTGGTTGCCGTAAGGGTTGAGCTGATAGAAGACGTGGTACCAGCCGTTCGCGAAGAACGCGCCGTTGGGATCGTTCATCCAGCGGGCTTCTGGCAGGAAGTGATAAACCGGCCGGCCAGGGTCGGCCTTAGCAACAGGCATCTCTTGCACCACACCCTCCCGCGCGTTCGCAACAGCCTGCGCATCATGACACAACTCCCCTGCTGCGTCCCGGCACCAGGCACCGGAAGCATACAGCAAGCATCCCGCCATGAGCCACGTCATCCGCTGTGAAGCGATAAAATACATATCAACTCTCTACCTCCGCACGACTATCCATTCCGCCGTCCCTATTTCACCGACTCTTGATCCGCGCCAGCTCGGCCGGGTTCACATTCCAGCCCTCGACCTGTAGAGAGACCTCGTCACCCGAGACGCTCTTCGCATTGAATTCAAGCGTCACCTGCTTGGTTTCGCCAGGCAGCAGGGAAACATAGTTGTCAGAATAAATGACTGGCGCGACCAACAGGCCCGAGCCCAGATCCACCAGCTTGAAGCGGGTCATCAGGGCCACACTCTTGTCGCTGCCGCGGGCATCGATTGTGACCTTGCAGACATCCTTGTCGCGAGCCTGGCTGACCGTCCCGGTCACCGCCACCCGCGCCATGTCACCCAAGTTCTGAAACTCGTTCCACGACCGGCTCTGCCAGTAGAAATTGTCGGAGAGCAGCCGCCCTTCGGGATCCTTCAGCGTGAGCTTGATGAAGTAGACCTTGGACACATCGTCTTTCGAGCGGGACTTCTCCGTGTCCGACTCGACCAGGTCGAGGCACTTGGTGACACGATTGGCCGGACAGTCCACAGACACGGTCTTCTTGAGATACTCCCGCCCGTCCATGTGAATCATGCGGACTTCGGCGGTCAGGCCGTTCAGCGCCTTCAAGCTGTTGTTGATCACCTTGACCTCACCGCTCTTGATGCTCCATTGGATATGCACCGGCTCGCACGCTTTCTTGCAGCCGAAGTAGCCTGCGGTCGGCTCGAGGTAGTAGTCGTAGATGTTGAAGGTGAGGCACGGCCAGACTGGGTTGCTCATCCAGATCAGCACGCCCGTGCCGTCGTTCCACATCTTGTCGTTCCAGCCTTCGAAGATCGCCTTGCCGGACTCCATGCTGACCATCTGCGCCTTGCGGCAGAAGTCTTCGACCCCGTTGGGCGTGCCATAGCAGGCGATCGCCCGTTCGGTGTCGCCGCACCAGCCCGCGTTATTTCCGGCATTGACCCATTCATGCGCGCCCCATCCCGGCTGCGTGATCGGCCAGAGATCCCGGCGCGGCATCATCCGCCGCACACTCTCCACGACCGGCACCGCCTTCAAGCCGACCTCGGCTCGCATGCCTTTGGACAAACTGAAATAGTACTGCGGCCCGCAATAGGTGTACGGCCCGTCACCCTCCATGGGCGGCTGCAAAATCGAGTTGGGCAGGAAATAGCGCGTGCCGTCGAGCTTCTCGGCCGCCTCCCGCATGCCGGGCTCCATCGCCCCGTGAGGGCCGTGCTCATTGGCCCCGCACCAGAGGATCACGCTGGCGTGGTTGCGGAAGCGGCGCACCCGGTCGCGCGCGTTCTCCACCACGATCTCGGGATAGACCACCGCATGCTCGTGATTGGCGCCGAATTCGTCCCACACCAGCAAGCCGTATTCGTCGCACAGCTCAAAGAAATCCTCCTTGGTGATGGCGCCCAAGGTGCTACGGATCAGCGTGAAATTCATCTCCTTCTCCATCCGCAGGCGCGCACGGAAGCCCTCGCGGTCCAGACGCAGCATCCCCTCGTCCATACACCAGTTGGATCCCTTGACCATGATCTTCTGACCATTGCACAGCAGGGTCAGCGGACGATTGGTCTCGTAGGAGAACTCGCGAATGCCGATCTTCTCGAACTTTTGATCCGACACCTTGCCGTCGTCGGTCTCGAAGCGCACCGCGAAATCGTACAGGTTCTGCTCGCCATACCCGTTGGGCCACCAGAGCTTCGGGTTGCGGAGAGCAAGCGCCGGCTGCGCGGTCTTATCGATGGACACCGTGATCGTCTGGCCTGCGCCGACGGTCACCTTCTGTGCGAAGGCCACCTCACCGATCTTGCCCCGCAGCGTGCCGTTGCGCGGCTGCTCAGACGTATTGCGCAGCTCGGTCTTCACGGTCAGGTCCGCCCGCGAGACATCCGGCAACGGCAGATCCGTAATGACGTAAGGATCGAGGATCGTGACATCGCCGCTGACGCTGAGATAGACCCGCTGCCAGATCCCCATGTTGCGGTCGCGCATGCACGGCGCCCAGTCCCAGCCGGCGGCGACAAGGAACGTCGGCGCATTCTCGCGGAAGGACTCGGCGGTGAACACCTTATCCAGCCGCTTGTCAAACGGCTCGCGCACGATGGGCATCGGGCGGATGAGCACGGCGATGGCGTTCTTTCCGCTGACCACCTTGTCCGTGACGTCGAAGCGTCCGCGGGTGAACGCGCCAGCCATCTTGCCCACAGCAGCACCGTTGACAAAGATTTCGGCCCGGTAGTTAATGCCGTCGAGATTCAGCCACACCCGCTTGCCGCGGTAGCTTTCCGGCAGGATCACCGCTTCATTCCGATACCACCAGTTCGTGCGGCAGAACGAGTCGGAAATGTCGGAGTTCTGATCGGCATACCAGGGGTCGGGGATCGCGCCCACGTTCAGATACGAAGTCAGAATCGTGCCAGGAACCGTGGCTGCCAGCCATTGGCTGTCGTTGTAGCCGCAGGTCGATATCTTGGCGGCATCGTCAGTGGTGAAACGCTGGCTGACGATTTTCCAGCCGCCGCGCAAATCCCAGAGTCCGTCCTTTGCCGGCGGCGCCAGGGGCGCCGGCTTGAAGACCGTCCCGCCGGTGCCGTAGACTTCGAACTCCGCCAGCACGATCCCCTCTGGCAAGCCCTGAAGGTTCTCGGGGCACCACAGCCGGACATACCGCGCCTTGACCGGCTTCAGCGGGATCTCCTCGACACCGCCCTTACTGTTCTCCGTGCCATAGACCGGCATCCACTGCTCGACCCGGCCAGTCTCTGGCGAGGGCGCTGAATTGGTTGACACGCCGATCTCGTACTTCACCGGATACGGCACCTCCCATTTCAAAACGATCTTGCTGATCAGGCATTCCGCCCCAAGGTCCACATAAATCCACGGCTGCTCCTCGCCTCTGCGGTGCCCCCCCAGACTGCGCCAGCGCGTATCCGTGTGGCCGTCGGTAGCCATGTGCCCGGTGTTGATATAGTCGCCCACCGTCGACGTATAGGCCGCACGGTTCAACGCCACATTGCGGACGGCTTCTTCCGCGTGAGTGGCGAGTGCTCCAACCAACTGCATCACAGACAAAATCACGATTACATTTCGGCCATTCATGCTCATCTCAGCTCCTCCATTTAATTAATATGTCCTATTATTTCATAAGTCTACCCAGCGCGTATATACGCAAAATTACCTATTGCGTCCGTTCGTCATTGGTCATGGGGAACGTACCTAACTAAAAAACAGAAGGCAGGCCGGAGCCTGCCTTCTGTCGCCTATTCAAAGGTCTTTCCTGATTCACTTAAAAGATGCTGATTATCGTGCCCTTCGGCTTGTTCTCGCTCAGGACGAACCCCGCCACACATCCTCCATGTAAGTACGGCCGGAAACTCTGGGTGTCGGATGTCGCAGTCCACTCCGCAGAAATGATCGCTGCACCACTACTGCCGCCGTAGTTAACGTCAGGGGAAACACTGCCACCTGATGAGAGATGATCCGTGCGCTGATCGGCTCTATAGAAGACCATCTGAAACCGATACTTCCCGCCAACCGTCAGGTTTCGCATGACGAAGCTGTGAACTTGTCCGCCATCAGTGAAGAAGTATTTGTAATCGTCAATGAGGTAGCCGAGCGGAAAAGCGGAAGGAACAGTCGGATAGTGAGCCTGAGATTGCAGGCGATCACTGTCTAGCCCGGTGCTTCCACCCGTGGTCGTCACCTGATAATACGTCCCGCTTCCAGTGACATCGGACTGGATTGTGAAGGGGACTCCGTTAAGCGTGTAGGCCCCGGCGGGCTTAGACGTGAAGTTGATCGCGGCCAGAATCGTGTCGGTGTTGAACAGATCGCTGCCGTCTTGGGCCATGTTGGTCTTGGTTGTCCAGGTAATGGCGGCGGCAGTCGGAGTTCCCGATTCACCGTTACTTTGATCGCCGTCTCCGGCTGCATTCACTGCCCGGATTTTCACCGTGTAGGACGTGCCAGCGGTCAGCCCACCGACGAGGATCGGGCTGGCGGTGGTGGCTGGCGAAACCGCCGTATAGTTGGCGCCATTGTCGACCGAAACCTTATAGTTTGAGATCGCCGCATAGCCGTCAGAAACGGGCGGGGTGAAAGCGATACTCAAGGTTCCGTTGCCAGGCGTGACACTTGTGATCGTGGGTGCCGAAGCGGTGGTGAACGGCGTTCCCGTCATGCTATCGCTGGGCGTGCCGTCCCCTGCGGAGTTCACCGCCAGAATCTTCACTGTGTATTCGGTGCCTGCGGTCAACCCGCTGATGAGAATCGGGCTTGCGGTTGTCCCGCTTTCCCGGAGGATAAATGTCGTGCCTCCATCCGTCGAAACCTTGTAGTTCGAGATCGTTGCGCCGCCATTCAAAGTAGGCGCCGTGAAGACCACGCTCAGAGTCAGGTTGCCAGGCGTGATGCCGGTGATCGTTGGTACCGAAGGTGTGGTCGCTGGCGTTCCTGTCACGTCTGCACTCGGAAGCCCTACGCCAACCGAGTTGACCGCCCGGATCACGACCGGGTACGCAGTGCCGTTGACCAACCCGCTGATGAGAATGGGGCTGCTCGTGGAGGCCGGTGAGACTGCCGTGTAGGTACTGCCATCGTCTGTTGAGTATTCGTAATTCGTTATCAGTTCGCCGCCATCAGAAATGGGTGCGGTGAAAGCCACGCTTAAAGTCGTGTTGCCGGGCGTAATGCCGGTGATCGTCGGCGCCAGAGGAGCGGTCGTGCCCGACGTGGGCGTTCCCGCCACAGCGGCGCTGGGCGTGCCATCGCCCACCGAGTTCACCGCACGTATCTTCACAAGATATTCTGTGTCGTTTGCCAGCTCGCTGATAAGGATCGGGCTGGACGTCTGGCCAGCGGATGTCCAATTCTCTCCATTGTCCGTCGAATACTTGTAATCCGTGATCGTCGCACCGCCGTTCGAACTCGGTGCCGTGAATGCCACGTTCAAAGTCCCGTCACCGGGAACGATGCCCGTGATCGTCGGCGCGGAGGGCGCGGCGGGGGTTATGTCGGACAGGACGAAACCAGCCCAGGCCCCTGCATGGCCATCCGGTATGGCTTCCTCGAAGGTCTGGGTGGTGGAACCGGCGGTCCAGCTCGCAGTGATCATGGCGGCTCCTTTGCTTCCACCGTAAGAGACTGACGGGGAGTTGCCTCCACCTGTCACATCCGTGAGCACACCCCCGCGACCACCGGCCTGCTCGAAAACAACCTGAAGCAAGTATTGGTGACCTAAAACCAGATTGTTCAGCACCAATTGCTGATGTTCGCTCCCATCGGTGTACAGGTAGATAACCTCGTTGATGAGCGGATATAAGGCAAAGCCGCCAGCGTTCGGATAGAACGTCTGACCCTCATAGTTGACGCGCCCCGGATCCGCATCCCACCCAGCCCGTCCCGTGTTCAAATTCAGCGCCCAATAGGTTCCGCTGCCGGTGAGCGAATTGCACACGCTAAAGTCGATCCCGTTGATCGTGGCGGCGGATGCGGATGGCGAGAAGTTGACCGCGGCCAAAATCGTGCCCGAGTTGTTCAAGTCGGTGCCGTCTGCGACCATGTTCTCTTTACTAGTCCAAGTAACTGTAGCCGCCATTACAGGCATGATTGTCATCATGCCCAGCGTCAGAGCACATGTAGCGCCCAACGCGCAGAAGCCTCTCGATGTCTTCCTTGTTCTCATGAATTCTCCTCTCATGTTTGTTTGTGTTTTAACTTCCTTGCCAGAGTTCCTGATCTGACAAATCCATTAACATGTTGCATATTATTCCATAAATCGACCCGATGCGTATATACGCAAAATTACCTATATGGCCGTTCCCCCGTTTGGGGTGGAAAAGGGGGCAGGGTTCCGCCTTCGCGATGCCTTCCACCTTCGCGAATACGGCTACGGTGGATAAAACGGCGGACAGGTCAGGGATTAAGAGTTGGGCGTTGAGCGTTAAGCGTTCAAACTTTTAACTCGTAATTTACTGTCCTTCGGATCAGACAGATGTCCCGTGCGAAGCAGGTAGCATGGGTCTCCGACCCTGCCGCGGCGCGTTCGGAGAACGTCGCCCTTGTTCTCGTATTCGTGCCTTTCGCGCTATTCGGATGCTAAAAATATTTTGACCGGTCTATAACTTCTTTTTAGGATAAACCGCAGATTGCCGAATTCTGAACCGCAGAATATCGAAGTCCCCCAACTCTCTTCTTCATGATTCGCTACTCATCATTTCGTCAGTGTCTTAGCAATCAATGATTCCAACTGCTGGCGCTCCGTGTCGGTCAAGGCGGCCTTATATAAAAAGACATCGCCGATCTGTCCGGTGAAGGATGTCCAGGCATCTGGCGCATAGCGACAAAGGGACAGGCTATCTGCATCGAAAATGTCGCCTGCCAAGCGACATCCTTCCCGATTAAATCTGATAATCTAGTGTCGTTCCCTCAGAACGGTGTTTGATTTTCAACTGATGTAGGCCTTCATATACGGACGCAGCACTTCGATTTCGAGACTCCAACGACGAGGGTTGCCGAGGCAATACCGTAGCCAGCGGATGAATTGGAGGCTGCGCTC
>Ga0268284_1001711_pt1 | contig 10719 bp, 6 predicted proteins | sample saktaG_14_FD_190137 | JGI IMG/M metagenome (GOLD analysis project Ga0268284, IMG submission 190137) | Saline water microbial communities from Sakinaw Lake, British Columbia, Canada - sak_2013_06_06_40m | ecosystem: Environmental > Aquatic > Non-marine Saline and Alkaline > Saline ... | reverse complement strand
TGTAAAGGCTGAAGTCGTCGGCAAGATCGGCGAAGCCCGTCCGAACGTGCTTGACCTGATCGTGAACAAGCAGGTGCACCTCGTGATCAATACGCCCAGCGCACGTCGCGATGCGATCAAGGACGATGCCTCGATCCGCAAGGCAGCGCTCAAGTACAAGATCCCGTATATGACGACCCTCGCGGCAGCACACGCCTCCGCGCTCGGAATCGCCGCCGCCCGCAAGGACGCCGGAGCCGTGAAGTCCATACAGGAATATCACGCGGAACTGAAATAACAATCTGAATATTGGTTATTCATCAAACATTGCATGCGCCAAAGAGCCCACCTCTTTGGCGCATTTGTTTTCAGCACCCGCATTCACGGTCGTCAAGAGCGCTTCATGATGCGTGTCGAACGCCCGTAATAGACGTATTTCTCTGTTCCATAAAGGTTACGTTCAAAGTGTGTATTTTTTACTCGTCCCTTGCATCAAAGTAAAGCCATCCTTTTATTCCGGTTTAAGGTATAAGTACGGGGACTATTTTTAACGCTCAACGCGGAACGTTTAACTCTGAACTTTTTAAACCTGAATTGCGTGTTGACATACTGAAAGGATATGGACTAAAATGTCCAACTTAAGAACGTTTTGATAACTTTCTTTTTAAGGCAGAGCGAGGAGTACGAGATGTTTCAACCGGTATCGAATAAGACTGATTTTCCGCAGATGGAGCTGGACATGCTGGCGTTTTGGGAAGCGCATGACACCTTCAAGAAGAGTTTGGCGAAAAATCGTGAAAAGCAAGATTATGTTTTTTATGACGGACCTCCCTTTGCCACAGGACTGCCGCACTATGGCCATTTGTTAGCCGGAACCATCAAGGACATTGTCCCCCGTTATCAAACCATGCGCGGTCATCATGTGGAACGCCGTTTTGGGTGGGACTGTCACGGACTGCCCATCGAAGCGCTTGCGCAGGAAGCATTGGGCGTGAGTGGCGCGCATGAGATTCGAACGCTCGGTATTGATGCCTTCAACGAACAATGCCGTTCCATGGTGCTCAAGTATGTGGGTGAGTGGCGTAAGACCGTGACCCGCATGGGGCGCTGGGTTGATTTTGATAACGATTACAAGACCATGGATCCGAATTTCATGGAGAGTATCTGGTGGGTCTTCAAGCAGCTTTGGGAGCAGAAGCGCGTCTATAAATCGTATCGCATTATGCCCTACAGTTGGAAGCTCAGTACACCGCTGAGCAACTTTGAGGCCGGAAACAACTACAAGGACGTGCAGGATCCTGCGATCACTGTGCGCGCGAAGGTGCTCACCGGCGCAGATGCTTCGTATGGCGAAACATATCTGCTGATTTGGACCACGACGCCGTGGACGCTCCCGGAAAACTTGGCTATCTGTTCGGGTCCTGAGATCGATTATATCATTGTGCGCGATACCGCAAACCAGGTCTGCTATGTGATGGCTGAGGCGCGTCTGGCCGCCTATTACAAGAAGGCTGAAGAGTACACGCTCGTTGCAAAGCTGAAAGGCGCGGATCTCAAGGGCTGGACTTATGAGCCGATTTTCCCGTACTTCTCAAAGTTTGCGGAGCAGGGGGCCTTCCGTGTGTTGAATGATGGATTCGTTAGCACAGGCGATGGCACAGGGCTTGTGCACATCGCTCCGGCGTATGGTGAGGATGACTTCCGCGTGAGCAAGGAAGGCGGCATTCATGTGATTGCTGATCCGCTGGATGCATCCTGTAACTTCACAGACCAACTGCCGGAGTATGCTGGGCGTTTTTGCAAGGATTGCGATAAGGATTTGATTCGCCGCCTGAAGCAGGAAGGCAAGCTGGTGCACCAGACAACCATTGTGCATAGTTATCCCTTCTGTGACCGTACGGATACACCGCTGGTGTATCGCGCGATTGAGGCGTGGTATGTGCGCGTTGAGGATCTGCATGACCGGCTCTCCGCAAACAATGATTCTGTTCACTGGATGCCGGCGTATGTGGGTGACAAGCGGTTTGGCAACTGGCTCAAGGAGGCGCGTGACTGGAACATCAGCCGTAATCGCTTCTGGGGCTCCTGTCTTCCTGTCTGGATCAACGAGAAGGACTCTGAGGACATGATTTGTGTCGGTTCGGTCGCCGAGCTTGAAACGTTGAGTGGCGAGAAGGTGACCGACCTTCATAAGCATTTTGTGGACAAGATCCTCATTCATAAGGATGGTAAGACCTATCGCCGGACTCCTGAAGTGCTCGACTGCTGGTTTGAATCAGGTGCGATGCCTTATGCACAACAGCATTATCCGTTTGAAGGGGTTGACAATTGCAAGCCCTTGCAAGCAGACTTCATTGCTGAAGGTCTTGACCAGACGCGTGGCTGGTTCTATACGCTGATGGTGTTGGGGACGTGCCTCTTCGACAAATCACCCTTCAAGAATGTGGTTGTGAATGGCTTGGTCTTGGCCGAAGATGGCAAGAAGATGTCCAAGCGTCTGAAGAATTATCCAGATCCCAACCACCTGCTGAATGACTATGGTGCAGACGCCTTGCGCCTTTACATGATTTATTCGCCTGTGGTGCGCGCTGAGAATCTGCGCTTCTCTGAAGGTGGCGTGAAACAAATCTTGCGTGACTTATTGATCCCGTGGTGGAACGCCTACAGCTTCTTTGTGACGTATGCGAACGTGGACGGATTCAACGAAATAGAGGTGGCAACACCCACAAGCACGAATGTGCTAGATCGCTGGATTGTTTCATCGCTGGAGACCCTCGTCAGCGAGGTGACCGAAGCCATGGACGATTATGATTTGCAGCGGTCCGTGCGTCCCTTTGTGAACGTTGTTGAAGACCTGACGAACTGGTATATCCGCCGTTCGCGTCGCCGCTTCTGGAAGTCTCAGAATGATGATGACAAGATGCACGCCTATCGCACACTGCGGTATGTGCTCGTGCAACTCAGCAAAGTTGCGGCTCCTTTTACACCCTTCATCAGTGAGGCGATTTATCGTAATCTCAAGGGCGCATCGATGCCGGAATCTGTGCATCTGTGCGACTTCCCGACAGCGAACGCTGCGGCGCGCGATCAGGAACTGGAACGCTGTATGGCGCTTGTGCAGACGGTCGTGAAGATGGGACGCCAGCTCCGTGCGGAAAATGATCTGAAGGTGCGTCAGCCGTTAGGAAACTTTTACATTGTCTCTGCAAATGTGGAGATCCTCAAGGCGTTTGTTGGTTATGAGGATCTGATTCAAGATGAGTTGAATGTGAAGGAAATCGTCTACGACTCAGATGAGACCAAGCTGGCGGATGTCACGGTGAAGGCGAACTTCAAGGCACTGGGGCCGAAGTGTGGCGCAAACATGAAGGGGGTCGCCGCGAAGATTGAGAAGTTTTCCGCTCAGCAGATACGCGATTTAATTGCCGAGTGTGTCATCGACGTGGATGGCAATGAAATCACGATTGCCGAAGTGGTCATCCAGCGTAAGCCGAAAGCGGGTATGGTCGTTGCGGCCGAGGGGGAAATCATTGTGGCGCTCGATACCGCACTGACACCTGAGCTGGTGCAGGAGGGCTTGGCGCGTGAGTTTGTGAGCCGCATTCAGAATTTGCGTAAGGAGTCTGATTTTGAGGTGACCCAGCGTATCGCCATTACTGTGGCAGGCGATGCTGATCTCCTTTCAGCCGTCACGAAATATGCGGATTATATCAAGGCTGAAACGCTCTGTGAAAAACTGGTGTTCTCTGATGCCCTGCAGGTGGAGCCTTGCGATCTGAATGGACATCAGGCCTGGATTCACGTTGGCAAGCATTATTAAACGCAAGATGAAATACGAAAAACAGATCGGGATGGCTCAAGGAATCGTTGTTGCGATCTTGGGCGGGTTTGCCTTGTCCATGGGGCAACGGACTCTCGTGATGGTGGCCGGCCAGACGGTCTACACAGTCGCTGGTTTCTGGGTTTCAATCATGTTTGGCTTAAGCGTGGGGGGAGGCTTAGCATTTTTTGCTCGGCGTAAATTGGGATGGAATGCGACGCTGCTCGCCTTCCTTTGTTTTCTGTTTGCTGGCTATCTGATTGCGCTATTAACCTTAGAACGGTTTACGAGGAATGGCTGGACGCATTTTCTGTTGAACGCAAATCGCTCTTGGGCTCTTTACCTTTTGCAGATTGCGAAGACGGCTTCGCTTTATATTGTGTTACCGCTTGTCTTTTTATCAGTGATGTTTTTCGGGAGGGGAAGATCACTACGGGCATCTGCGGTAAAGGCCTGTGCGCAGGCAGGCCTATGTGGGGTCGGCTTTTGCCTGGGTGGGATGATGCTGGCGATAACAGGGTTTTCTGCGGAAGCGGTGTTGCGCATGATCGCCGTTGGGTTTGCTGTGCTGTCGGGTGTTAATGTGATGAGGAAGTGCAAACACTTCTCTGCCGCGTGGGTATTCACGGCAGTGCTGCCACTCTTTATCGTCGTTGCCCTTGCGATTGCGGTGTTGCCGAGGGACTGGAAAAATCCACTTTCAGTCGATGGCTTTTTTGGACGTTTGGCATGTCGTGACAGTGGCTTCGCGCAAGGCTCGCCAACAGCCATCACCTCTACGCGCTTGCATACAGTGGCCCAGTATAACGATCCTGACTATGGCTGGGTGGGTGCCTTGGATGGACGTCCGTTGATTTTCGAACGACGGTTTGTTGCTTCCCGCACCATGACGGCCCTTGCTCCACTGATGATTCGGCCAGATGCTAAGAAGGTTCTGTTGCTGGGCGAGGAAGCCGGTGTCTATTTGTCGACGCTGGTGCGTATTGGGAGCGTTGAAGTTTTTGTTGATCCATCTGCGCGAGCAAGCATATCATTTGTGACAGGAAATAATTTATTTACGACCGACGAACAGGCGCGTTATCGTCCCGGCAACCTGAGCGACATGCATGGCAAATGGGATGTCGTCTTTGTTGCGCCACCGCCTGCTTGGGTGAAGGGAAGCCGACAACGGTTGTCAGCTTCTGCGCTGAAGCGATACCGTGATGCACTGGGTGAAGAGGGGGTGGTGGCCGTGCGCGTGGATGGCCGTGCCCTGTCCGAAACTGAATTTGTTGAATTGGCGCGCACATTTATGTCTGTTTTTAAAGGTGTCCAACTATGGAACACAGGTGCTGCTGACTGGGTGTTACTGGGCGGTGCAGGTGAACTCAAGGTGCCGTTGGATGTGTTGACGTCGTTTATGGAACGTAAGGATACCTTCCGCGAACTCGTCCGTGCAGGGAACATTACGCTGCCTGCCGCGCTTGCGTGTATGGTCTGCGATACACAAGGACTCAAGACGTGGGTACAGGAACGCGCCGGAAAATCGCCTGATTCAATATGGGATAGTCCTCTTCGCGTCATTCATGGCGAGAATTTGATGTCCATTGCATGTGAAAAAAACCGCCAGCCAAAGGCATCCTGGGTGCTGTCGGGACGGATGGATCTGGATTTGTATGTGGATATTTGGGATGTCATCAACACGGCTCGCGAAGCGCGCGGATTGGCGGTGCAATCTATGTCCGAAGGGATGCAGGCTAAACCAGATGCGTCCTTGTCTGCTGTACGTGCCTCTGCACAGGCCTCCAAGCAGGACGTGCTGATTTTGCAGATGATTGACCATATCGACATGGAAGCCCGTCGGCGTATTGCGATTGGAAACTATAAAGGCGCGCTGATGTGCTATGAAAATTTGATTTCCTTTGCATCAGGAACGGCGCGTTATCATCATGGGGCCGGCTATTGTCTTCGTGCGCTCGGTGAAGCGGAAAACGCCTATCTCGCCTTTGCGCGTGCAGCCGGGGGCGCCCCTGAGCAGGTGCAATACCGACTGGACTTGGCTCAGGCTGCATTGACAGCCGGGCATTATGAGGATGCGGATCATCAATATGAATATCTCCTTTCCAAAAAGGCCGATGACCCGCACGTCTTGTTCCTGTTTGCAAAGGGACTGGCTTTGAGGGGGCGTGGCAAGCGTGATTTCGCTCAGGCGATTAAGGTGGCTGAACGTGCATGTGTGCTGACGAAGTGGCAGAACATGGAGTATGCTTACGGCCTTGCAGACATTTATATTGATGCCGGACGAATCCCGGAGGGAATAGGGCTGAAGCGGCGTTTGAAAGAGGGCCGCATGGCGTCGAAGGAGAAATAATGATCTATCCGATTTTGAAATTTGGTGATGATGCGTTGAGACAGAAGGCCACGCCTGTTGCTGAAGTGACCGATGAGGTGCGTAAGCTGGTGCTGAATATGTTGGAAACCATGTATGCATCAAAGGGACTTGGCCTTGCAGCGGAACAGATTGGTCGCATGGAATGCATCTGCGTGATCGACGTGCCGACGGATGTTGAGAAAGAGGAGTGCCGAGCCGAGAACGCAACGATTACGATGCCGTTGGTTCTGATCAATCCTGAGATTTTGGCGAGTGAAGGGAAACAGCGCAACGAAGAGGGGTGTTTAAGTTTTCCGGAAATTAACGCGCCGATCACCCGCGCAAACCAAGTGACCGTCACGTATCTCGATATCAAGGGACATCGTCAGACGGCAACCGCCAAGGGGTTGCTTGCCCGCGCGATCCAGCATGAGGTTGACCATCTCAATGGAATATTGCTTGTGGATATGATGAGTCCGATGCAGAAACTTTCCGTTTCAGGTCAGCTCCGCCGACTGCAAGCCAAAGCAAAATAAGAATCTTTTTTGCTGAAGACGTTGGGTGAAGGGTATAGATGTAAAAGGGGGGATTCATGTTGAACAAGTATACTCTGGTTGCAACAGGCGTAATAGGCTTGTTTGTTTTATGCATATCTGCGCAGACAGCAGAGGTCAATGTGGCGTTGAAGACGTGGGGAAGTCGCGCAACGGCCTCGTCGTCGTATGCGGAGCCCGGCAACGACAATTACGGACCAGACAATGCGCTCGACGGGCGCTTTGCTGTACGGGAGATGGACAAATGGAACAGTGCCCAAGGCCAGCAGACCCCCTTTTGGTTGACCATTGATTTTGGACGTGAGCGAGTCATCCACAGGATCGTTGTCCGACATGACGATGGAGCCGTCACCTCGGATTTTAAACTCCAATGGGGCGATGGGAAAACCGAATGGAAAGATATTGTCTCGCCGATCGTATCCAATAAAGAGGCTGTCTCTACGCATGTATTTAATCCGCTCAACATGCGCTGTCTGCGTCTCTTCATTACCAAGGGCGAGCCCAACGGCAATGCGTATGCGCGTATCTTTGAAGTTGAGGCGTATGCAAAATCAGATACATTAGGGGCCGATGAGAAAAGCAGGGGCGACCTGTCTGCCGCATTCGCCTTGGAGCGCGCCATCAATAGCGGAAAATGGACAGAGGAGCAGTTCAAGCAAGCTACTGAACTTCTGAAGCATGATGATCTTTTTGTACGTGCACTTGCGGATTTTGCAGTATCAGAAGCTGTCGGACAAAAGAACAACGGACAAACTGTGGCGTGGACAGCCGAGCAGTTGAAGCATGAGCCTTGGTTTGCACCGTGGTCAGCAACGTCACATGAGCAAAAAATTGTCTATGATTATATCCGCCATCTCTTCTTGCAACATCAGGTAATGAATGTCGAGGTTATGGTGTCCGATATTGCTGAATGTACGGGACGCGGCATGCTGATGGCGAAGGGAGGCATGGACAAAGATGAACGTTTTGTCCGTTATTGCAATGAGCTTGCCTCCCTGCGCGATCAAATGAGTCAGGCCTCATTTGCTGATTGCCAGAAGATGTGGGTTCAGGCGCGTCATCTGTGGCGTCAGGCCGTGCTGCTTCAAAAAGGCGTTGATTTTGACAACGTCGTGCTTTATACGCGCTATGGCTTTCACCATAAACCCAATGTGTGCGGCATGATGACAGCATGGTCCCATAAACCTGGCGGTGATATCCTCTCGGTGAGCATCAAGGATGGCAAGGCAACGCCTGTCACAGAAGGCAAACTGGGGGCTGGACATTTTCAGGGCATGGATCTCTGGTATGATGCGGATAAGATCGTCTTCTCCTTTGCAACGCAACCAGTCTGGCCGGTCTTTCCCGACAATAAATATCCGACCAAATGGCCTGAGGCAGGGGCGAACAATGACAATTATGCGTATGAGTATCGAGAGACCATGGAGCCCCTCCATCTGTATGAAATTGATTTGAAGACGAAGAAGACGACGCAACTGACAGATCATAACTATTGGAGTGATACAGAGCCGGTCTACTTGCCGTCGGGGGAGATGGTCTTCTCATCAGACCGCTTTGGACATTCACCCTCCTGTGACAGCGTAAATAATGATCTCAGCGACCAGAATCTGTTTACGCTCACAGCGGATCGCAAGATGGTTCGGCGCTTAGCGAATCACAAGGACATAGATATGACTCCGCGTGTGTTGCCCAATGGCCTGATCGCGTATCTGCGCTGGGAATATCAGGAACGTAACTTTATGGATGTTCACTCCGTCTGGACGATCAAACCTGACGGGGCTATGGCGGACGCGCTCTTTAAGCAGCATCTCTTTCAGCCCCACGGAGTCCGTCAGGCAACTGGAATCGGTGATGGAACACGCATGATCGCTGTGGCGACAGGCCATCATAGCTTGCCGCAAGGTCCGCTGGTGTTGCTCAATCCAGCGACAGGCATCAATAGTCCTGAAGGCTTGGAAGTCTTGACCCAAGGTATGCGCGTCAATGAGGGCGGTGTACCTGGAAAATCTCCAGCAGAAGGCGGACGCAAAGAGGTGCCTGGTTTCTATACAGACCCCATCGCGCTTTCGCCCACCTGCTACATGGCTTCTTATGCGTTTTTGAGTCCTCCGGCACGCCATTATGGACATGAAGCTGGCGATGTCGACAGCAATGGCTACGGCGTTTACCTCGTGGATATTTATGGAAACAAGGAGTTGCTCTATCGTGATGTTTTTATGGGCGCGTATGCTGCGCAGCCTTTGCGTCCGCGCAAGAAACCGCCTGTGCTTGCAAAAACAACAGACCGCACCAAGAATTACGCCACCTGCGCAATCCCAGATATTTACAAAGGAGTCGAGGGCATACGCCGCGGCACCATCAAGTACATCCGTATCTCAGAGGCGCTCCCGTGGCCGCTTTTACCGCGCGAGGGTGTGAAACGCTGGGTCTCGGGATGGACCAATCAGGACAAGGGTGCGACGCGTTGGTGTCCGGTGCGTGTCATTGGCATAGTGCCGGTCGAGAAGGATGGCTCCGCCTATTTCAAGGTGCCGATTTCGGATAATGCCTCGGTCTATTTTCAGGCACTGGACAGCGATTTCATGGAGGTGCGGCGTATGCGCTCCAGCGTCTCCTTTGCACCTGGCGAGCAGCGGAGTTGCAATGGGTGTCATGAGACGCGCAACAATACAGAGGTGATGAATTCCGGTGTCGCGCTCACGGGCAAGCCTGCAGAGCCGGTACCGCCTGCATGGGGAGCTACGAAGCCCATCGACTTTGATCGCGACATCCAACCCATCTTCACCAAGAACTGCGTCTCCTGTCATGGCGGCGAGAAGCCGAAAGCGGAGTTGGATTTCTCTGCGGGCAAAGCCTTCCGGACGGTCCGCGATAAGAAACTGGTTGTCTTGTCAAATTCCTTCGGCGGCAACGGGGCGATCTCCGAACCCTATCAGTTCGGTTCGCCGGTCAGTCGCCTGACCAAAGCCATCCGCAGTGAAGCTCATCAGAAACGTGTGAAGCTCACGCAGGAGGAGTGGTTGCCCATGGTCACGTGGGTGGATGCCAACATTCCCTATACTGGCAAGATGTTCCACAAGCGCCTGCTGGACGGACGTAAGAATGTCTGGGCTGAATACGAATGGACCGATCCCTGGGCCTATCCGACCGAAGAGCCCGCCATGGGCGTGCGGGTGCCGAAAGGCATGATTCAGTAGGGGAAAGACGTGAAACTTGACGCTTGAAACTGGAAACTTGACTCACATAGCGCACAGGGAGGGCGGTCGGATCGACCGCCGGACGGCAAGGACGCCGTCCCTCCCAGATCCGCTATTCGGCTTTCCACACCAGCGCAATATTTCAAGACACCAATGATCTCTCGGTTTTTCGACAGGATAAACAGGATTTCCAGGATGGTGGTGTCGTGCCAGGTTAATTATGCTTATGCCCTGTTTGCTTCTCTTAATGATCCGGTAAGGTACTTATGCAGAATGCTTGATACGAGTGTCTGGTAGGGCAAGCCTTCTTCTGTGGCTTTGGTTTGAATGCCAAACAAATCCCGTTCTGATAAGCGGATGTTAATCCTCTTATTTTTTTGCATCGTATTGACTGCGTATTGTCTCAAACGTGCCATTTCTGCCTTCTTATTTTTGACCGACTTGAACTCGCCTTTGTCAAGTGCCTCGAGGATGTCCTTCTCCTCTTGATCAAGAATTATCTTTTTCATAACTACCTCCTAAGTATTTCCGTGTCGCCTTACGACTGGGGATGATGGTCTTCAGTTCGATTTCCTCGCCTTTCTGCTCATAAGGCACGAGATACACATAATCATTGATTCTTGCCACAGCAATTTTCTGCCCTGGATATTTTTCCTGATTGGGGTTGTCGATGACATCCAGCAAAGCGGCTTGTTCCAGGGTGTGATTCAAATTAGTTTGAAAATTCAAAAATATTTTACGAATCCTCTTGAGTGCGTGTTTTTTTTGTGATAAATTATTGTACTCACTAATGAGTACAATGTTTTAAACCCAAGGAGG
>Ga0268284_1001709_pt1 | contig 10728 bp, 12 predicted proteins | sample saktaG_14_FD_190137 | JGI IMG/M metagenome (GOLD analysis project Ga0268284, IMG submission 190137) | Saline water microbial communities from Sakinaw Lake, British Columbia, Canada - sak_2013_06_06_40m | ecosystem: Environmental > Aquatic > Non-marine Saline and Alkaline > Saline ... | reverse complement strand
CGTTGGTGGTGGGCCAGCTGGACTGGGCGCCGCAGCCGCTCTGGCGCAGATGGGCTACACGGTGGATATCTTCGAAGGTGGCGACCGTCTCGGCGGGATGATGAATCTGATCCCCCAACACCGCCTGGACAAGAAGGTGGTCGAGACGGATATTCAATTCCTCCTTTCGCTGGGAAACATCACAGTAAAAACTGGAATAAAAGTCGAAAATCCCAAAGAATTGCTCAAAAAGGGGTATGAGGCGGTATGCATTACAGCAGGTCTCTGGAAACCTATCGAACTCGGAATTGAGAACGAGGACTTGGCGATCAAGATGGTTGACCTGCTGTCCAAGCCAACTGCTTACAAGTTCGACGGTGACGTGGCGATCATCGGCGGCGGTGCGACCGCCATAGACTGCGCCATCACGGCCCAACAGTGTGGCGCGAAGCGTGTCGAGCTCTTTATGCTGGAAAAACTCTCTGAAATGCCACTGACTGCGAATGAACGAAAGGAATTGCTGGATTTTGACATCGAGGTGAACGGGCGTATCCGGATCAGCAAAATCATCAAGGATGGCGTGAGAGCATCCAGCTTTGAAACCCAGAAGGTTGAACTTCCCGGAGGAAAACCATTCAGCCCGGCGAACATCCGTAACGTGCCAGGGACAGAGGGGAAGCGCACTGGTTTCAGCGCGATCGTTGTTGCTATCGGGATGCGCACTGCTCTGCCACGCGAGCAGGGCGAGGGTCTGTTTTACGCCGGCGACATGCTGACCGGCCCGACGACTGTCGTCCAGGCAGTCGCGACTGGCAAGAACGTGGGGCTCGAAATTGATGCTTACCTCAAGCATGAAAAAAAACCAGTCATCGAGAAACCAACCAAGTCCTATTATGCCCTGCCCGGTTACAACCCGTTACCGGTTTCACTGGCAACCGATTTCTTCGGACGCCCGATCCACTCGCCGTTTCTCATTTCAGCATCCCCACCCACAGACGGGCTGGAACAGATGACCAAAGCCTACAAAGCCGGATGGGCCGGCGGTGTGATGAAGACCGCCTTCGATAACATCCCAATCCACATTCCGTCCGAATACATGTTTACCTTCAATCCGTACACCTACGCAAATTGCGATAATGTCTCTGGTCACCAGCTCAACCGCGTCTGCCGTGAGGTCGAGCAACTGGTCAAGAAGTGGCCCGACCGACTGACCATGGCCTCGACTGGTGGTCCGGTCACGGGCAAAGATGAGAGCGACGCGGCTGGATGGCAATCCAACACCAAAAAATTGGAAGCATCCGGGGTAATGGGTATCGAGTACTCGCTATCATGTCCCCAGGGTGGGGACGGTACAGAAGGCGACATCGTCTCACAGAATGCAGCTCTCACCGCAAAGATCATTGATTGGATCATGCAAGTCGGAGACCCAAACATCCCGAAGCTGTTCAAATTGACCGCTGCCGTCACATCACTCGCGCCTATCCTGCGTGCGATCCGTTTGGTGCTCGATAAGTATCCCAACAGCAAAGCCGGCATCACACTGGCGAATACTTTCCCCACACTGGCATTCCGTCCTGCCCAGGGCCGTGCCTGGGACGAGGGCATTGTTGTTGGAATGAGCGGTGAAGGTGTCACCCCCATCTCGTACCTGACGTTAGCGCAGGCTGTTCCGCAGGGTATTGAAATCTCCGGTAACGGCGGTCCGATGAATTACAAAGCCGCCATGGATTTCCTCGCCCTAGGCGTTAAGACCGTCCAGTTCTGCACGATCGTGATGAAGCATGGCTATGGCATCATCAGCGAACTCGAATCGGGTACCTCTTTCCTGATGCAGGATCGCGGCATCAAGTCCATGAAAGAACTGATTGGTATCGCCCAACCGAACCCTATCACCGATTTTATGGCACTGACACCGGTCAAGAAGATCTCAGACGCCAATCATGATATTTGCGTCTCGTGCGGCAATTGTGCCCGCTGTCCATACATGGCTATTACACTGGACAACAAGGGTTTTCCGCATACTGACCCAGCTCTCTGCATCGGCTGTTCGATCTGCGCCAAGAACTGCTTCGTCGGCGCTATTAGCATGCGAACACGCAGCGTCGAAGAACTTGCGTCTCTGATAGAAAACTAGATAAGAAAGGAATGACATGTCCACTCGGTTTGAAAAAGGAATAGTCGTCACTCTTGGAGAGAATAACCGCGTCCTTTGGAATGCGACGGTCGTCACTGAAGGGGAGCTTGTGGCTGCGGTGGGGGATGCTGATGAGATGAAGCGCCGCTTCCCAGATGCACAGTCAGTTGATTGCGCCGGGAAGATCATTCTACCCGGCTTCATCTGCACACATCATCACTTTTATTCAACAATGGCGCGTGGTATGTCCATCCCTGGAGAACCCGCCTCGAATTTCGTCGAGATCCTGGAGAGGCTCTGGTGGAAAGTGGACAAAGCGCTGGACGAAGAGGACATCACCCTTTCGGCGCAAATACCTCTGATCGAATGCATCCGCAATGGTACGACCACGGTTATTGATCATCACGCCTCCCCGTCCATGCGGAATGGCTCGCTTGACTTGATCGAGAACGCCGTCCGGCAGGCAGGTATTCGCGCTTCGCTCTGCTATGAAGTTTCCGACCGCAACATTGCCGGTGGTGGAATTGCGGAAAACGAGCGCTTTATCAAGAAGGTCGGCAAGGGCGATGGTCAGATTGCGGCTATGATGGGAATGCACGCCTCGTTCACCATGTCCGACGCGACCATTGATGAATGCGTCGGAATCGCCCGGGATGCGGGTGTTGGTTGTCATATCCATGTAGCTGAAGATGCCGCTGACCGCGAAGATTCCATAACTAAATATAAAATGCCGATCGTGAACCGTCTGCAAAAGTTAGATGTGGTAGGCGATCAGTCCATTTTCGTCCATTGCGTCCACATTGACGATTCTGAAATAGATATCCTCGCCTCGACCAAGACAAGTGTCGTTCACAATCCCGAATCGAATATGAATAATGCTGTCGGCGTCACTCCGCTGTTGAAGTTGTTGAAAAAAGGCGTGCTGGTCGGCCTTGGTACTGATGGCATGGGCTCAGATATGCTAGCTCAAATGCGCTGCGCCTACCTGCTGCACCGGCTTGCCAACCATGACCCACGCGTAGCTTTCTTAGAAGCACCGCAACTCCTTCTGCAGAACAATGCGGAGATTGCAAAGCGGCAGTTCGGCCTACGGTTGGGAGAGATTAACGAAGGCTATCCAGCTGATCTTGCCATCATTGACTACCTGCCTCCCACCCCACTCAATGAAGCGAATTTTCTCGGGCATCTCATCTTTGGTCTGGTGGACGCGATAGTTGACACAACAGTCTGCAAAGGTAAAATTCTAATGAAGGGAAAGCAGATCTTGAGCATGGACGAAGATCGCATCGCTGCCCGTTCGCGCGAAATTACCCCGAAGATGTGGAAACGGCTTCAGGAGCTCCAGTAAATCCAATACATCCTGCAGGTTCAGACCAGCGGGAGGAGAAAGGAAGAATTGATATGGAACGCGTTGCACTTTATCTGCAAGATTCGCACGATCTCCGCGATGGCTTAAATTTCGTCAAATATGCGGAAAGTAAAGGCTTTGAAGCTGTCTGGCAAGCTGAAAGTCGTTTGGCGCGTGACGCCATCGTGCCAATGGCAGCATTTGCTGCAGTAACCGAGCGCATCATGGTCGGCTCGGCAGTTATTAACAACTGGTCGCGCAATATCGGCCTGCTGGCAGCCACATTCCTCACACTGGATGACCTGGCTCCAGACCGCATCATTTGTGGCATAGGCGCTTGGTGGGATCCGTTGGCGAAGAACCTGGGCATTGATCGCAAAAAACCGCTAACCGCCATGAAAGAGACGGTCCTCATTCTACGCCGCCTGTTGAACATGGAGCGTGTTACTTTCGATGGAGAATTTATACACGTCAATGACCTCCAGCTGGACGTGGAGCATGGTCAACGGGGGCCGCGCCACGTGCCGATCATGATCGGCGCGACTGGCGACAAGATGATGGAGCTGGCAGGTGAGATCGCCGACGGCGTTGTTTTAAACTACTGCACCTCGCCCGAACAAAACGACCACGCTCTAGAATTACTGGAGAAAGGTGCCAAGAAGAGTAACCGTAGCTTGGAAGATATCGACCGCCCGCAGCTAATCGTCTGCTCTGTGGATCACGATCACGACAAGGCGATTGACTCCACCCGTGCGCTGTTGTGCCAATACCTGGCACAACAGCCTCACATCGCTAAATCATCCGGTGTAAATGATGAAGTTGTCAAGAAGATCCAATCCATTTTAGGCTGGCCTGCCACCAAGGAACAGATCGACAAGGCCAAGCATTTAGTGCCCGTAGATCTAATCACCAGAATTACCGCCTCCGGCACGCCCGAGGAAGCGCGAGCATGTGTAAACGAGTACCGCAAGCACGGCTGCACTTGCCCTATTTTGTACTCCGCGGGCGGAGATATAAAGCTGTTGTTGGACACGTTCGCACAATAAACCGGAGAAGAAAACACTATTGCCAATTATTCAGTTCTATGTCGCATGATAACTATCCTGAAATCCATCCTGATATCGTGGAGTTGTTCTCTTACGAAATCGAACGATAGACGCACAATCTAAACATGATTCCTTCAGAATCCGAAGTGACCGGCTAGGTGCTGAAAGCGCAGGGCAGAGTCTTCCTGCACCTAGCATATGTTCCATTACCATACTCTGCAAATAAATCATGAACATCGCTTCCCGCAGCTTGATACACCCGTGGACTATTCACACATACCATCCTGGCATATCGGCGGTTCATGATCTCGGGTCATGCTGCCCAATGGTCCATTTTTGAGGCCAACCTGAACAGCCTGCAGCCTGACCTGGTGATCGTCCAGGCCGACATCGCTCCGGATCCGGAATCGTTGATCCACTGTTTGCAAAAGATCTCGGCATGGCAGGGGGTGGCCATTGTGGTCTTGCCATTGGTACAAAAAGATTACCAGGGAGCCTTTAGCAAGGTCGATACCGTGCGCGGGGTGTTCGTGGCACCTGTACTGTGTGGTTGGATGGAATGGCAGTGATGAGTTGTCTGGTGCCAGCTGAAAGAGCGGATGGCTGTCAGGTTGTAACAATAGAGGGGCTGGTCAATTCAAGTGGGCAGCTTCATCCGATACAAGATGCTTTTATGCAAGAAGGTGCCGTACAATGTGGTTATTGCACACCTGGTTTCTTGATGACAACTGCGAACCTGTTACAGGAAATTCCACACCCCACCAAAGAGCAGGTCGAAAATGCTTTGAGTGGTAACTTATGCCGATGTACTGGTTATTATTCGATCGTGAGAGCTGTGGAGCATGTTATAAGCGATAATAATTCATAGAAAGTTACATATTTACAAGCTTTACAGCTTAAAGAAGTGATTATCTAAAAAACACTCCCCGAAAGGGGGAGTGTGGCATACTGGTGTATGGAAATTGTTTTTGTAATTTATACCCTATAAACAGGTAAATTGGTTTGAATTCAGTTATATTATCTCTATTTAATAGGCTCAAACCGCCGGCCTAAATTTACGAACGTAGGGAGTGCTGTGCATACCCGTATATCCGACTCGGTCCGCGCGGGAAAAGTTTTCATCGCATTGTGGTAATCCATCGACTTGCTACACCGATGTAAGGTGTGTCAGCCGGCTGGCTTTCAGTAAAAGTCGCAATGCCTCATTGACCGATTCGTCGTCAGGAAAAGCTTCCGCAATGTCTGGAGCAAGCACAATCACATTGCTGCCTATCCTGCGCTGCGGATCAAAACGGCCGCGCGGCATGATAGGCATTGTCGAGAGGTCATATTCCTCGTTCAAATTATAATCATCGGGCGTGTTGATAGAATTTTTCTTCATTTTTAGTTGCCTTTCGTGCGCTGATAATGCGAACGCTTCCTGCTTGGTCCGTGTGCGCCACCATCAAAAGGTGGCTTTTATTGGAAAGCCCAATAGTGATGTACCTTTCTTCTTCAATTGAATGTTCCACATCCAGAAATGTAATGTATTCCGGGTCGTCAAAAATTGTACTGGCCTCTTCAAAACTGACCGCATGTTTTTGCAAATTGCGATCAGCTTTATCGGGATTCCATTCAAAATTTGCTTTCATGAACACTCCATCTAAACATTATACAATAAAAGTACCCTGACTGTTTCAGTCGGGGCGTAGGGCTGCAAACGGAGTGTGTGCGCGTGTTTGATCTACGCCTGCATCAGCATCTGTAACTTATCCCCATACATGTGCCTAGATCCCCTAAGTGATGCTCACATGATTCGCGCGCGAGATGTATTTTTAATTTCTTGAGACCGTTTTCCCATGATCAAATCGGCTGGAATTCCCAACCCAATGTGTAAACGCCGTATCATTTCCAGTGAAAGTCCGCGTTTTCGATTGAAAATCTCTGAAACCCGTTCCTTGCTCCCCAGGTATGCGATCAAATCTGATCGGATAAGCCCGCGGCTTTCCATGTAATATTCCAGGACCTGCACCGGGTCATCCGGTTCGGGAATTGGGAAGTTTTTAGTCTCATATGCCTCAACCAGGGTTACCAACACATCCATCCGGTCACCCTCGGGGGTGCCGGGCTGAGACTCCATTAGTTTATCGATTTGTTCTAAAGCAGCTTTGTAATCATCTTCGCTGCGAATGGGTTTGATTTCCATTTTTATACTCCTTATATCGTATTTACATCTATTCGTTCGTATTCTTCATGGGTTCCAACAAATCGGATGTAAACCACACCATGTTGATAAATGACAACGACCACCAACCGGTAATGATTGCCCTTGATATTAAACACAACACGGTTGTTAGCCACCAAGCTGGCGTTCTGGTAAACTGCTTTAATATCTGCCGGAGTGTTCCAGACAGCGTGTTCCACATCATGGAACCAGGTTTGCAATGCAATGGATGAATCCGGGTGTTTTTCCCAGAATTCCCGTAAAGTACGCCGGCTGATGATTCTCATGAAAAGATTATATCATGGGTGTTACCGTTTTGGTAACGATTGCCTCAACCAGGGTCACCATCATATCCATCCGGTCACCCTCGGGGGTGCCGGGCTGAGACTCCATGGCAGAGATATTTCGTAATGGATTTAAAAAATTTCTTCCAAGAATCAACTATATCCTCGGCTGAAACTTAAACCCGTAGATCGGAAATGTGCTACAAAAGACAACTCTTAGTGCAGATTGATCATATCATTGTTATTTGGTCTGCTTTATGATAGCGAAGGTACTATGTGATCGAGCGAAACTCTCAACACTTTTGCAATGGTTGATAAAACTTTCAGTGAACCTTTGCGTTTATTGGTTTCCAACTGGGATAAATACGGAACGCTAATTCCAATATTTTCCGCCATTTCATGCTGAGATAAACCGCGATATTCTCGCCAAATCTTTATAGGATTACCACCATCAAGAATGGCGTAAATAACTTCGCTGGGAATCAATTCGTCATCGCCATGCTTCAAAGCTGCTTTTGCGCTATCATAATCCTCAACATCCTGCGCCATTTCAGCCTTTTCAACAAGTTGCATATAAGTATCGTAGGGGATAACAGCCCATTCTGGCTTATCACCTTGTTTGATAATTTGTACGGTCATCGGTACACCTCGCCTCTGGGGGCAATTTTCATAACAATAATTACAATTTGATCTTTGTTGATCTCATAAATCACGCGCCAATCACCAACCCGAAAACGGTAACCTGATCTGCCTTGAAGCTTCTTGGCATTTGGGTTTGATGCGAAAGGATCGTTGGCGATTTGTGCCAACTTTTCCCGAATCAGGTTGGCTGTGTTTCGGGGCATTCTGAGCAAAGCTTTTGCAGCCTGTGTGGTGTAGGTGATTCTGTACACGCTCTAATATTAGCACAAAGCTAATAAAAAAACAATAATTATTTGCTTGATGCGTGAAGAGCAGGCAACGGAGGAGTCCAGCAGCTGGATTGGCGAGACTCTTCTTATTTTAGCGCCAGATCTGGCAAACCACCATAGAATCAAAAAAAAGCAATCTATCTCTGGAGAGCGTCTTATCTTTCAGAATTTTTTTTCTTTATATTCGAAGAGCCGGTCGAATATTTTACCCGTTCACCAACATCCCGTGCTCATCAAAAACAATATTTCAATACAGTTCCATCAGTTTATATTGTCCCCCTAGGATAAACCCTTTTCAATTGCTATACTCAATAAGACTTACAACTTAATAATTTTCAATCGTTGGCCGGACCCTACCTTCTGGAACTGCACGCCCAAGGCGCGCAGGCATGTGTGTCCGGTTTTTGTATTTAATCCTTGCAAGGAGGACGTATGACGATCTTGATCCCGGTGGTGGGTCTTTTATGTACCACGCTAGTCCTTTTGCTTTGGTATCCAAAGCAGATCAAAACAGGCAGGTTGGCTGCTCTTTATACAGTCGATTCCACCCGTGAATTGTCATCCCTTGATTCAAAATCCTTGGACTATAAATTGCTGGCCTCCGGTTTGAACCTGCGTCCCGTCACCTTTCGCCTGCTGAGTGTTTCAGCCGGTATTTGCGGAATGGCCATCTCCTGGTTGTTCCTACCCGGTTTGCCAGCCATGGTGATCGGCGCGATCCTGGTCTATATTCCCGCAGCCTGGCTGAATGATCGTGTCAAAAGTCGCGGCCGGGTCATCGACCAGCTGCTGCCCATCGCCATTGGGCGCACCGCTGCAGGCTTACTGGCCGGTGGATCCGTACCGGATGTGCTCCAGCAGGTGGGTGAGTCGTTGGAGTTGGAAAAAACCAATCCGCTCACCCCGGAGTTTGTCCTGGCCGCGTCCGAGATGCGCATCAAGGACCGGCGCGAAGCATTGCGTGGCCTAGCTGCGCGCAGCCCATCAGTCTCCCTGGCTAACCTGGCGCAACTGCTGGAAGGCTATGCCGAATCAGGAGGACGTGCCTATTCCGGTGTTCTCATGGATATCTCCAGCCGGGTTCAGCAGATCCTGATTGCCCGCAACCGTGCCCAGGCTAAAGCTGGCGATTCATTAGTGTCTGCCAAAGTACTGCCGGCCGTGCTGATCTTTATCCTGTTCTATCTCAGCCAGGATCCGATGGTGCGTTCTTCTTTGAATGCCTTCCCTGTTCAAGTGGTGATCGGGGGAACGATGGCTGCCATGGTGGCCGGGTATTTCATCATCCGCTCGATGATCATGGAGGCCGTCTAGATGACCGCTCTCATATACATGACCGGTATCGCCGTTTTTGCCCTGGTCATCTACCTGACCCTTGAACTGGCACCGGCTGCACCCACCGGGCGATTGTCCGAAATTCTCACCCCGGCAGATGGCGTTGTTCTAAATGGCTGGCGCAAATCCCTGTCTCCCCTGGACAAGCCGGTTTCCAGATGGACGCCGGCTGGTTTTCTGAGAAAAACACACGCCGACCTATACTGGGCGCACATGGGCGAGCGCTGGCAGGATTGGAATGAAGTCCAGTTCACATCATTTCGTGTAGCTTTAGCTGTAGCCGGGTTTGGCCTGGCCATGCTGGTGACAGTAGAACCGGTGCTGGCCCTGGTGGGTGGATTGATCGGGTTCCAATATCCAGTCCTATCCATGGCTGGCGCAGCCCGTCGCTACCGGCGGGCATTCATTGCCCAGCTGCCCGAATATGTGCAATTGGTATCCGCCCAGATGTCAGCCAATGTCTCCATGGAAGAAGCCCTGCGGCGTACCGCCCAGGCCCAGAGCCTGGTGGGAAAGTGGATGCGCTGGGTGCTGCAGATGGGGCAGGGGCGTGACCTGATCGACCAGATGCAGCGCGAAGCCCAGGAATCACTTCTCCCGGAACTGATCGGCATGTCGGTGCAGCTGGAATTCATCCGGAAAGGCACTGCCCAGCAGGAATTGATGGGACAGCTGGCCACCAGTATCGCGGCGGATTATATCGGCAGTGCCGAACAGCGCGCTGAGAAGGTTGGCTCAGAACTGGTCATCCCCATGGTGATCTTCTACTTCCTGCCTTTCCTGGTGACCCTGCTGGCAGTGATCGGCTGGCCGATCGTTCAGAACCTGGGGGCGATGTGATCCGTAAAGATTGCCTGCGGGACCTGGCAGGTTTTGGTTTCTTCCTGTTTGCCACGCTGGTGTCTGTCCTGTCCGCCTGGGGGCAGCCTTCCATCCTGGCCTGGTTGTATGCCATTCACAACGGACTGTTGGCTTACTTCTACACCCGGCGCAAGCCAGCCAGGAATTATGATCGCACCGGTCTATGGCTGGGATTGATCGCAGCCTACCTGCCATTCATGTCAACCAGCAACCAGGTGCGTTGGTACCTGCTGGTACCCGCGCTGGCAGGCTATGCCTTGATCTTATGGTCGCTGATCACCCTGGGACCACGCTTTGGAATAGCGCCTGCTGATCGCGGTTTGACGGCGCGTGGTCCATACCGGTTCCTGCGTCACCCCATGTACCTGGGGGAGTTGATGTTTCGTCTGGTCATGATCCTGGCTTCGCCGCAGGTGTTCTCTGTCATTTTGCTGTGCCTGGTGCTGGTCTTCATTCAATGTTGGCGCATCCTGCGCGAAGAAAAGAGGCTCAATGGATATGCCTGTTATACGCGCCTTGTACCCTGGCGTTTGGTTCCTGGACTCTGGTGAAAAATGACTCGAAACTTTTCAAATATGTGCTTTGGATTGGCAATTGGATGTTCGCTGCTGATGAGTTCTTTCCATG
>Ga0268284_1001708_pt1 | contig 10730 bp, 8 predicted proteins | sample saktaG_14_FD_190137 | JGI IMG/M metagenome (GOLD analysis project Ga0268284, IMG submission 190137) | Saline water microbial communities from Sakinaw Lake, British Columbia, Canada - sak_2013_06_06_40m | ecosystem: Environmental > Aquatic > Non-marine Saline and Alkaline > Saline ... | reverse complement strand
GGATAGTTGATCCACTGGGTTAGATCTGGCGGAGGATTTTTTTCCGTTAAAGTGTTAGAATGAAGTAGTGCTGGTTGATCGGACGGTGTGCCGACACCGTCTGTTTTTGAACAAACGTTTAAACCAACCAACACTATGAAAAGAAATAACGGCATTAAGGCCCCGGTGCAAGCCGGGATTGAGGATTTCAAGGGAGTTTTCCAGGACCGGATCCGCACGATGGTGCGGCAGGGGATTCTGGACATCATCGCGCAGGAGGTCACGGATTTGTGTGGTGAGATTCACCACCCGAATGGCGGGATTTACCAGCGCGCGGGCACGGAACCAGTGACGATCAAGACCAGTTCGGGCAAGGAACGCATCGCGAAACGGCGGGTCCGCGTGATGCAGGCAGACGGCACGAAATGCGAGGTGGTTCTCAACAGCTACGAGGAAATCCGGCGTTGCAAGGGGATTTTCGACGAGATTCTGGAGGGCATGACCCACGGGACATCCAGCGCGGGCGTGGGCAGGATGACCGGGACAAGCAAGGGCACCGTCGCCACCGCGTGGAAGGCGCGCAGCAACGAGCTGCTCACGGCGTTCCGCACGCGGGATCTAACCGGGATCGACGTTCTGGCGATGTATGTTGACGGCATCTTCCTGGGTGGAGAGCGCTGCGTGGTGGTGGCCATGGCGATCGACACGAAGGGATACAAACATCTGTTGGATTTCGAGGAGGGAAGCAGCGAGAGCGCGGAGGTGGTGCGTGGTTTGTTAGGCAGGATCGCCAGGCGCGGGCTGGTGGTGGGGCGTGACCGGCGGGTGCTGGTGCTGCGCGACGGCAGCGCGGCCATCGCCAAGGCGGTGAGCGAGTTCTGGCCCGACGCGGTGCAGCAGGAGTGCCTGGTGCATGTGGAGCGGGTGGTGTGCGCGAAGCTCTCCCACAAGCACAAGTCCGGGTTTGTGGAGCGGATGAATGTGCTGCGGGGAGTACAGGGAAAGGATGCCGGGGAAGAGGCTTTTGATGATGTGCTGAAGTATGTGAAAGAGCGGAATTACGCCGCTTTTGAGGCACTGGAGACGCGGCGGGATGCCATCCTGGCGTTTCACCGGCTCAATGTGCCCGCGACGCTCAATGTGACGTTCCTGAGCACCAATCACATTGAGAATGTGATGGGAAACGCCAGGGGCACCATCGGGCGCGTCTGCCGCTGGCACGATGACACCAACCAGGTGGCACGCTGGATGGGAGTGGCCCTGCTGCGGGCCCAGAGCGGCTTCAGGCGGGTGCGTGGCCACGGGCAACTCGGCGAGCTTGCCGCCGCACTGGGTCGGACGCAGTCGGTCTAACAGGTGACGTCCGTCGCCGGAAAGTTGCTCACAGGAACCCGCGGCTCCGACGAGCTGTTTCCTTCGGGCCCATTCTCGCCGCGGAACCCTGTGAACAACTTTCCTCGCAGCTCTTGCCACCTTGCTCAACCGGGGAGGCCGGGCAACCCGCGTTCCACGCCCGGCTCCGGCGGCTCGTCGCTGCGCTCCTCGCCGCCGGAGCCGGGCGTGGAGCGCGGGAGGTGAAGAAAAATCACGCCCGCCGGGAAGAATTTCCTTCCCAACCGGCGCCGCAACCGCCATCTCTCATCCCGTTAGCCAGCCCTTCGGGCTTCTAGCAGATTAACGGAAAATTGAACGTCCCCAACTTGACGCACTACAAAGCGAAGTGAACACCCTCAAACTCCTTCAAACAGAAGCCGCCGCCGAACTCGACGCCCTGCTGCCTGCCATCCTTGACCGCGCGTTCAAGGGCGAACTCTAACATGCAAACCCGTCATGCCAATTCATCACGCCATCTGGAAAATCGGTGAGAAGCCGACGGCTCTGAGCCTGACCAAGCTCACCACCGAACAGGAACTTGAGGATATGATTGTGCGCGAACCTGCCATCCTCTCGACCGAGTGGATGCTGATTGGCCGTCAGGAGCCGACTCCGTTTGGAGGCCGCCTCGACCTGCTTGCCATCGCCCCGGACGCTTCCTTGGTGCTCGTTGAACTGAAACGCGACAAGACCCCGAGGGAAATCGTGGCGCAGGCTCTCGATTATGCGTCATGGGTTGAGCAACTCACGGGAGACCAGATCTCCCGCATTTACCGCCGTTTCGCCGGGGAAGACAGCAATCTGGATGACGCTTTCAAAAAACGGTTTGGCGTCGAACTGGATGAGGATGCCTTGAACGCATCCCACCAAATCATCCTGGTGGCGTCGGAACTCGACCTTTCCACGGAGCGCATCCTGAACTATCTTAATGCGAAAGACATCGCCATCAACGCGCTATTCTTCCAGGTGTTCCGGCACGGCGACGACAAGCTTCTCAGCCGCGCCTGGTTGATCGACCCCGGCGAGACGCAGGCCAATGCCACGACGGCTACAAAATCGCACGGACCCAAGGAGCCGTGGAACGGTGAGTTTTACGTTTCCTTCGGCGACGTGAATTCCCGATCATGGGAGGACGCACGCAAATACGGATTTATCAGCGCCGGTGGAGGGACTTGGTATAGCCAGACTCTCAAGCTACTCTCACCAGGGGACCGCATTTGGGTCAAGATTCCGAAGACCGGCTATGTCGGTGTTGGACGCGTCATGGATCCAGTGCGCTCAGTCAACGAATTCACCGTGGAAGTGGATGGCGTGCAGCGGCCCTGCCTTGAGGTTCTTCATCACGCGACCCTCTACAAACAATTCGCCGACGATCCGGAAAAGGCTGAATACTTTGTGAAGGTCGAATGGCTTGACACCCTCGACCGCCAGAACGCTTTCCAAGAAACCGGCCTTTTCGGCAACCAGAACACAGTCTGCCAACCCACCGCCGCCGTATGGCGTCACACCTTCGAGCGGCTGAAAACCGTGTTCAAGAAGTGGGATTCCTGAGATTCCCCGCCACCAACGATTGACCATGGCCTTCACCAAAACCGAAACCGCCCACATTGAGGATGCCATGGTGGCGTTTCTCGCAAAACACCGTCCGCCGGAGACTCTGCGTGCCAATTTGGACATTGCCTATCGGATCAAGGCGCAAAGCGTTATCATATATGAACTGCGCCCAATTTGGGACGATTCGAGCGAGATCATCGAGGAGCCGGTCGCAAAGGCGACCTACGTGCGCCGCGAAAGCCGGTGGCGGATCTATTGGCAGCGCTCGGACATGAAGTGGCACTACTACTACCCCCAGGCTGAGGCTTTGTTCTTCGAGGAATTCCTCGTGCTGGTGGAGGACGACGCGGAAGCGTGCTTCTGGGGCTGAGATTTTTGCAACGCATCGTGGGCGTTTGGATGCCTTCATTTCAGACGCCCATTTTTCCCGGTGATTTGCATGCTTGGATTCCCCGGAAATGAATTCATGGGCACGGCGTGTTTGGCGCGGTGGACACGGGGATTCCATGTTCGGCCAGGAGGCGTTCAATTTTTGCAACTGTACCTGTGTATGGTTTCGTCTGGCCCTTTTCGGCCTGACTCCAGCAGTCCTTGCTCACGCCGGCTTTGCGTGCGGCGGTAGGCATGCTAATGCGCAGCCGTCGGCGCAGGATGATCATCCGGTCCCGCAGCAATCCTGAGCGTGGGTTACAAGGTGGGAATTTCGTGATGGTTTTGGGAAGTCGCTTGAGTCGCTCCGTGCCCCAACCGGTCTCCCTGATGACGTTGTAGAGCCGCTTGTGACCGTTCTTGAGTGAACTGAAAGAGAGGCGGATTCCGTCGCGTTCCAACAGATCAAGGTCATGTTGGACGTCGGCCTCGTCACGGTAAATCTCCGTGGCCACCGCCCTGAGGTCAATGCCCTCGCTGACCGCGAGCTTTTTCAACGATCCGAAATGATTTGTTACTATTCGCCAACTGTTGGTGTTTTTGTGAAAGATGGCATCGAGTTTTCTCTTGCGCTCCCGCCCCTTGAGGCATTCAAGCGCGCGGACCTCCTCTACCAGGGAGGTCGTTAGCGCACTCTGAAAGATGGCCCGTGAGCTGATTTCTTCGTGCTTCAATCCAACCGCGCGACTCGCCGCCTCCGGGCTTTTGAAAAAGCGGATCATAGCCGTTCTCAGGGGATTGGACATCTGCCGCTTCCAATCCTCTTGCTTGAGCTTCGCGAAATTGCGCAACCCGTCGACAACCATTGTCCGGGTCCATTGCCTATAGGGGGGCTTCGCCCGCTCCACGAATGGGTCCAATCCGGCAGCTCGCAGGGCGGAGTCCCATGATCCGAAAAGCACTTGACCGGTTATCCACAGCCGGTTGCCATGGGTGAAGAGATGTTTGAAATTCACATTGTGACCTTCCTCATGCAGCCGAGTGATCCAGTCGATCACGTAGTGGCGGCTCCATAGCTGCTCCCAATGGGAAATGCCGACAATCGGTGCTCCTTTGAATCTGGCGGCCCGGAATGATTCGGATGAAATCTCGCGGTCGGAACCGAATTTCCGACGGTATTCCTCGCCCGACATGTCATGACATTTCCTGAGGTGCCATCCCAGGGCCGGCATCAACCGCCCGCAGACCGCGCATCCGACCATCTCCTCGTGAGTCTGGACGATCTTGTAAGGATCCACTCCGGCGTCGATCAAGCTCCTGCGCCAACCCCGCGGATTGGGGCCGGTGAACGCCAGTTTGATTAGATCGGGCCGTTCACGCGTCACGGCATGCAGGTTCAGAGCTTGTCCGCTCGCCGCCCGTGACCGGATCCATTCTGTGAGGTTCATGGTTTCGCGGCGAATCTTGTGCTGCGCCCGTCCGGCAACTCAAGACGAAACCCAGCGGGTCACCTGACGGGCATTGTCACTCCGCGATACCGATCCGGTAAAACCGCTGCGGGATGTCGGCGGGAAGGGTGATTGTATGATGGCTGGATGTATCGAAACCCGAAGTATCGCCGTTTATGTCCCCCCACCACCATGAGCCGACCGGCTGATATCGAAGCAGTGGCGTGGGTTCGGTGACCCAGTGAATCAAGTCCGGACTCGATTGAAGGGTGCCGGAGGCGGGCGATGGCAAATACGGGATTTGCAGTAAGCGGTTTGCCTGCGCTCTCACCCTGCTGACTGACCATGCGAACTTCAATGAGGGCGGACAGGATGTGCGGTCGAGAGGGTTTGTGCCGAAGGTGTATTCCATGAAATTGCTCGCACCATCGCCATCGGCATCCGCAGCGGGTACGGCCAGTGGCGGTGGCAGGTTCTTCGCCCGCGCCCATGCTGCGAAACGGTTAGCTGGTGAAATGAGCCGCACGTCATCAACCCAGCCTTGCAAGTCTCCGATCGAAGCATCCGTGATCGACTCCCCCCAAAACACGCTATACCGGGTCATCAGGCGGAATGTCACCTCATGCCGTCCTTCAGGCACGCGCACCGCACCATCCTGCCATGAGCCAGTGGCATTTGCGTCGATTCGCAATTCTTCATTACCACCGACCTCAACCGCGAGAAAATGTCCGATAGGCACCGGATTCATCCCGCCTCCGCCAATCTCGATCACCGAGTTGACGCTGGAACTGGCGCGAACCGCCGGTTGCGGCGTGACCGGGTATCCGGTGAAGCACCGTCCACGGAACTCCAGCACCACAGGTCCCGTCACCATGGCACGCAACTGGCGCGATCCTGAAACCGCGCGAACCGACTCGGTCCAGGAGCCATCCCTCTCCCGATATGCCACCGGTTGCCACGGCAGATGTTCCGGTGTGTCACTGGTACTTGTTAGAACCAGACCCGGATCAAGCGCGGCGGCCTGCGACAGGCTGCGGGCGGCGCTCCTACTGATTTGCAGGCCGTCTAACCACGCCTCGCCGGGTGTGGAATCACCAGCTTGCGCGTCGGCGGCGTGGGTCCATTCGATCACATGGGTTCCCGAGTTGATGGCGAATTCAATCCTGCTCCAAGCCGCACCCGGTTCCGGCACTGGAAGGATGCCGCCATCAAGGGACATGCGTAGCGTTCCCGGCCCCGTCCTTTTCCACCAGCAACTCAGCCGGGACGGGCCGGTCAGGGTGAGGGTGACGGGGTGGCTTTCGCCCGGTTGACTCAATATCGACCATGCGCAATCGTTGCCGGTCTTGGCCAACCGGTCGGAGATTCCGAACCATCCGTTAGGTGCCAGTGGTCGTGGCGATTCAATGGCGTTTTCGAGGGTCTTCGCAGATCTGGCATCAAACGCGAGGGAATCGAGCAAAGGCGGGTCAGCGGGCGTGTCCCCTTCGTCTCCCGGCGCATAGGTCCAACGCGAAAATCCGCCCGGATGAAGTATGCTGATGTGGTCGTGCCAACCCGCCTGATCGCTCCAGAGTTCTTGCCGATACCATTCCTCGTTTTCCACCGTCCACCCATAGCATGGCGCATCAGGACGCCCCCAACGGACGGTTAGTTTTCCGGTTTTGTTAAGGTCGAAAAAGCACAGCGACGTCTGTGGTCCCGGTTGCCATGCATCGTCATGTCCCGCGTTCACCAGGCAACCGCCCTGATCGCCGGATTCCAATGCGAACAACGCGGGCGCGTCGAGTGCCTGGGCCAACGGCGTGATGCCACGAACCACACACACGGCACCGATCCGCCAAACCGCATCGAAAGCGACCGGTGATTCCATTGGGGGCGATACTTCTCCGGGCACCGGGGTTTCGCATGTCCATCGCACGAGATGAACGCCCTTGGGCAAGGTCAGTCGCATGCGCTGCCACGAGTGGCTATTGAACGTAACCGTTTTCACGCCGTCGATCTCCAAGCTGTATAGCGGACGATCCGCCCACCAGTTCACGTCGAGGGCCGAGTCCCAGCTCAGTTCACACGGGCCGGTGACCACGGTCGCAAGCCAGCTGGTTTTACCCGCAGGGGCGCGCAGCAGCACCGCTGGTCCGCCACTCCGACCGATAGTGGTAAACCCTTCGGCCTGGTTCTGGTTGCCAGTCCACCAGAGATTCCGGTTCAAACCGCTGGCCTTGGCCAAAGTCGTCTTTGGCAGGGGAATCCAACTCACCGCATCCACCGCACAGGCAATCCACTCCAAGCCGCTGTCCATCGGATGACGAAACGTGAGGCGGATGCGATGTGCGCCATTGCCGGTAATCCATTGCGCCGGCCAGCTTGTTCCGCCGATAGCCACCGGCTTGCCGTCGATGGTGAGCGACCAATAATGCCATAGGTATTCCGGGAGGTGCATGCCGGCCGCGTCCCTCAACCAGAAATCAAAAAGACCCGGGCCGTTCACGGTAGCTTCCAGCCATGATTCCTCGCCGGGTTTGAGCGCCACATAGGCCGCTGTGCCATTGACCGCCCCCTCGTTGTCGCGTCCGATGAACGGGATGCCGGGGGAAGTTTTCCAAGTAACCATGGGCGGTGCATCCAGTGCCGCCGAGAGCGGGTAAACAGGCCACACCTCCCAAGTGACATCTCTAACACCGAGCCATTCGTTAGGCACCGCCATCCCTTCCGACGCGCTCACAATCCACTCCAAGGTTACCGGCGACCCCACGGGAATCATGAACTCGATGACTTCGTCATCAGACTGCCATTGGAGGACATTGCGTTGTTTGCCATTTACCCGGAACTCACCCCGCGCCCGGATCAACCCGAGATCCTTCCAGCGGAAAGAAATCCTGCCCGGACCCGTGACCACCGTGCTGAGGCGGGAGCTTTCGCCATTCACCAGTGGCGGGGAGACAGCCACCGCGCCGCCTTGGGAGTTCTCGACCAGTCCTTGCCACGGGTGCGTCGGATCGTTGATCCAATTCAAGGCCGGTGCGCCAAGCGCCTGACCGAGGGAGATCACCTCAGACGGGGTGAATTGGATTCCGTCCAGCGCGGTGAGAGCCACATCTTCCGTCCGTCCAGCAACCGACCACTCGTACAACCAATCGCCGGGTGGCAACCAGACTGTTTCCTGTTGCCAGCCAGCAGCGACGGATGGCCATCGAACCCGCAGGTCACCGCCAGTGTTTGGAACCCTGAAACGCCAGGTCGCCGGGTCGTGGCCTGAAATCGGTTTCCCGGCATACCACCAGAAACGCACCTCGCCCGGACCAGTGAAATGGGTTCTAATCTGATATTCGGAATACCATTCTGACGACCCCGGATCCACCGCCGGTGCTTGCAGGGCCGTACCGCCATCGCGGCTGAAATCGGTTGACGACGTCCAATCGACAGGCACTGAGACCGCCGACGGATAGTCCAGCGCCGCCATCGCCCGACCACCGGCAGGCAACGGTTTGACCACGATTTTGCCCAGGAAAGCCACAAATTCCGTGGAATAATATGAGGCCTTGGGCGGACGTGCCCGCCATCGCACGGTATGAGATCCCGCCGGGACTTCGATCCGCACCTTGCGCGAGATGGCATATCCGTCCGTCATATCAACTTCCTTGCCGTCGATGAGGACAACGAAATTCAACTCATCGCTCTCTGATTTCCAACAGAAATTTAATTCCGCCGGACCTTGGACCGGCATTTCAAGCCACGAATCACCTTCATCGAGCGACGTTGCTATCCGTCCGCCGTATCCGGACAGTTCGGGATACGGCGCGATGGTCCACAGGTCCGCACCTCCGGCGGAGATCGATCCCTCGGCCAAGCCGAGAGCAGCCGCCAGAGTGGTTGGCGGCATAATGAATTCCACCCGGTCGATCCTCGTGGTCGGGCTGCCTGACAGGCTCAATTCGGCTTCGCCCTCCGGCAATGTCCAACACAAGTCATCCCATCCGGCAGGTGCCGGATCTTGCGCGCGCACGGCCCACTGATAGGTTCCCCCATAATTGACTGATGGCGTCTGGCCCTGGGAGCGGATTTTCAATAGGACCGGCCCTGTGACCACGGTGCTGATCCTCGTGCCATAGGACATCACCACCACCGATCCACCGTAGGCGGTGGCTTCAGCCGCGCCATAGGGACTCACCAAACCGTCCGATTCTTTCGTGACAATCCATTCCCGTCCGGGCGTGTCAAGCGCGGTGGCCAGCGGCACTGTTTCCGCCGCTGCCAGTCCGCACGTCATACCCACAACCATGAATACCAGCCATTTCATACATGTTATTCCTTATTACGGCATCCCTCCCACAAGCAGGGAAATTCAAGCACGACTCCAGCGGACAACCAAGCGTAATACGGAGCGGGGGCGGTACGGGCAGGCAGCTACGCGGGCGGCTCCACTTCCACGCACCGCGTGTCCGCAGTCCGTCCGTTACGTCTCCGGGTATTTTTCAAAGACAACCACGGTGAATCACCACCGCGAGCCATCGACCCTATCTGGCCTGGCACCGGGAGGAAGTTTTTCAGTTTGGTCCCAAACCCAAGCATGCTTTCACCGTATGCGCCATTCCTTGAAGCTTGGCCCGGAGACTACATCTCCTCCGTCGCCGCGAGGCGTTCGAACTCGGCGAGCATTTCCGCATGGCGGTTGGCGAGGAAGCGCTTGATCCTGGAATTTTCAAGAAGCTTGCGAACGTATGCCCGAAGAACCGTCAGGTTGAGCATTTTGTCGCCATAGCTCACCTCGCTGGCTTTGGCGTCGCGTTCGAGATTCGCCATTTCAAATTCCATCCGCGCCAGTTCCTCGCGTGATATTCGCTTGTTCACCTTGACTGCCTCGGGCTCGACGAGCATGTCCTTGGGTGTTCCTAGCAGAAGCGCCTCGGCATAACCCTTGGTGTAATTGTTCGCACTGATCATCAATTCAGCGATTTCGACCTGGCGCATCGCCAGCACCTTGCGCATGACTTTGAGCGTGCCCGGACAAATTTGCTTGTCCTTGAGCAATTCGACGGCTTCCGGGCTGATTCCCTTGAGCATGTTGAGCCACTCCCTGATGTCACTCACGCTTTTGTGCAGGGCGGATGCAATCCGGTCCACCGAAACCCCATGATTCACGGCCTTGACAATCATACTATGTTCCTGAATCGGTGGAAGTCGACTGATGCGGGCGTTGTAGGTGAAACTCTCGTCTTCGAGGGAAATGAGACACTCGACCTCGGGAATGCCCAGCTTCCGCAAGGCATGGAGCCGGTAGTGTCCGTCCATCAATAGATAGAAACCTTCGTTCCCTTTCTGTGGATATACCATCAGGGGTTCAACCACGCCGATTTCCCGGATGGACGAGACAATGATCCGATAGCGGTGCATGTTGTCGGGGTCTTTGATGATGCGTATGGGAAGGATTTTGTCGAGCGGCAGGATGATGCGCCTTTTCTCAAATCCGATGATTGGATTGCTCATGCCACGCTCCTTTCCAGTCCGATCTTATCCGCCAGAAAGGACGGCATGCTGTCCAGTCTCTCGGCACGCAGCAGATTGGTAAAATCCTCATCATTGGCAAGTTGGCGGAACGCAGTCGTAATGAACATGAGGTGGGCGTCGCAGATCTTGGCTTTGCGGATCAGCGTCCTCTGCCGCTGACTTTCCTTCTTGAATGCCTTCACCAGTCCGTCCGATGTGGACCACTCTTTCTTCGGTTGAATTTCCACGGAATGCAGGCCTTTGCCAATCGAATTGCGTTGCGTGAGCAACCGTCGCACGACCCTGATGGCCGCTTGGTTGAGTTTCCCCTCCTCGTAGGCCCGCAGCAACTCGCGTTGGGCCTCGGGGTTTTTGGTCCTGGAAATGTCGATGGCAGAGCCGGATCGGCAAAACGGAGCCAGGGGCTTAATTAGTTTGAGGCGGTGTTCAGGTTGGTGAGAATCCACCAACACAACACCATGTCAAAAAAGAGAACAAGAAGGCGTTTTAGCGCCGAAT
>Ga0268284_1001707_pt1 | contig 10731 bp, 7 predicted proteins | sample saktaG_14_FD_190137 | JGI IMG/M metagenome (GOLD analysis project Ga0268284, IMG submission 190137) | Saline water microbial communities from Sakinaw Lake, British Columbia, Canada - sak_2013_06_06_40m | ecosystem: Environmental > Aquatic > Non-marine Saline and Alkaline > Saline ... | reverse complement strand
TCAAAAATAGTTAATTTCGTGATTGACTATTTTGCCCCCCCCCCGCATAATATATGCCAATCGTAGGTGCTGGAATGTTTCTGGCAAATCCTATGGGATGCTAGTGAAAAATATACTGTAATCCCCGGGCAAAAATTCATCTCCCGTCACACCATTGGTGGGTGCCATCCAGCTTGAGATATTTATACTCCCTGTCATCTTTCCGCCAGCAGGCAGCATCACAATTCTTTGACACCTCATACGATTCCCCTGGCTGTAGGGAACGGGCTTGCCGTCGCTCGCTAACATATAGCCGGGAATTATGGCCCCCGAACCAAAGCCAACGGACCAGACATAAGCATCTTTGCTTCCTCTATTCTTTACAGTGTAGTCCACAAAGATCGGAAGATCTACATAATATGATAACTTTGGTGTGACAATAAGCTCGATGTCTGACCCAACATGGTAAAGCCTAACCAATAACACCATTATCGCGACTATTATTCCTACTGCTGATATAATTTTGAGGCTCTTCATTGCACTCTCATGCTTTTAAACGGCATACGCACTCATCATCATGGTGTTTTCTTCCCCTTCCGTGTGCGGTAAGTGACACGTCTTTGCGCCTGCCGCCATGCTTGGATGCGGTCACAATTTGTGACCGCATCGGCACACAACTTGATATCACAATTTGTGATATCAAGTTTGTAACTTCTTGCGGTTCAACAATAAACACAAATTCACATTTACCCAGCCATGAGCCCAGCAACCGCTGCGCCGATCACAGGCGATTCGTCCACCTTGATGAGGTCGTAGGAGATGCCACGGGGCTTCAACAGGGCTGCCAGCTCGTGCTGCACGCGATTCTGGAAGTCAGCAGTCAGCGTCTTATAGTAGGTTGAGCCATCCACGTTCACGCAGACCGGACGCTGCGGATCTTTTCCTTCGCCTGTCTTGAGGATCGCGGAAGCCAGATTAACCGCCGTCAGCACAGCAGCCCGCGCATAGACAGGTGTGCACAATTGCTTGACCATCGCACGGTCAGCATCCGTAAACGATTCGACCATGAAGGGATTGTCCGCCTGCGGCTTGCCACCACAGACCGCATCCAGATCCATATTTGAAAGCTTGCCCCATGTTTGGATCGTCGCAACGGCCGAGGCTGAGAAGAGATTCTTCTTCGCTGCCGCTTTGAGCACCTCGAGGCCGATACGGCCGAGATAAGCGCCTGAAATCATCTTCTCAAAGACATAATGGCCGCAGTCATGGGTCTGCGCATCCATCGCCTGATCGAATGCCGATTGTGTCACGCGACTGAATCCGCCGGATTCAACATTGATAACCTGAGACTCCTGGCTGTTCAAGTCGCTGCGTTTGGTGATGCGCGCATTGCGCTCCACATAAGCCGTATTCGTCCCGGTCCCCAAGATAAACCCCACATACGCGCTATACGCCTTGGCCACGCCTGCGCTCTTGCCTACCAGCAACGTCGCAACGGTGTCATTCAAAATAATGGCCTTGCGCTTAAATCCGCGTTTAGCCAATTGGTCCTGCAAACCGGAACCGATCAGCGTGCCGACCACAGAGGGAACCTCGATCTGCTTAGTCCAGTGAATGAGCTTCGCATCGCATGTCGGCGTGATTTCCGCGGGATAAGAGAAGCAGAAACCGATGGTGTCGGACGTTGCGATCACTGGCATGAGAAAGTCTGCGAAGGCATCGTAAAACGCTTCAGCCGAGAGTTCCCCTGTCGTCCCGGGCATGGGCCTCTTCAAGAATGAACCGATGGATGCCATGCCTCGCTCATCAATTGTGACCACGGCTGCCCGCAAATTCGTCCCGCCCGCATCCAGCACAACCACGGGCATGTCTGTCTTCACAGGCTTGTCAATCGTGATAAAGGACGGAATCATCATCAGGCTGGAGCGCTTGCCAGCCAACCCGGCATCCATCTCCTCGATGAAGGATGCGAGCAAGGCCGCGCGATCAATTCCCTCAACATCCAGGCCGTTTTCCTTCAAAAATGTGTCTGTGTCCATAATATACCCCTTATCGCTAGAACCCGAAGTTGCCGCCCACACGTGAGCGCCCCGGCTGCACTAAGTCACGGAAAGGGGGAGGCAAATTCTGCTGCTGCCACAAGGGCTGGAAACGGGCATCCGTACGCAACTGATTGCGCGTGGTTTCACCGCCTAACTCCACGGCTCGACGCCAAGCGTCATACCCTTCGTTGCTCTTGTTTTGTGTGATGCTCAGCCAGCCGATTTCAACCCAGCCCTTCGACTCACGAGGCGCAAGCGTCACAAAACGCCGGAAGGCATTCATCGCCAGATCCGGACGACGCACGCTATTCAACAGCGTACCCAGTTGAAAAAGACATTCTGCTGGCGCCTTGTCGTTATTGAGCACCATGCCGCTCAACTGTGACAACTCGTTTTGAAGATTCAACCGCGCATAGATCGACAGCAACTCCATGATGTCATTGAGATCTGCGCCCGCACCTAATTTCGCCTGGAGTTCCGTACGACGTTTATCACAGGTCTCAATGTCATTGATCTGATCCAGAAACCCCTTTGCGCTCGTATTGTATTCGTCAATCTTCAGATAGGCGGCAATCAACTGACGCGCATCCGCATAGCGGCGCTGATTCATGCAGAGCTCCGCTAAGCGGAAATTACCCTCCGGACTTTCCGGACACAATTCAACAGACTGACGAAACGCATATTCCGCTTCCGTCATCATGCCGCGATACAGATAAAGGCCTGCAATCGCAGAACGCATCTTGGAGAAGGATTTCTTTGCGTCGGCATTGCGACGGAATTCTTCACGAGCGGTAAATTCCTTGGTCAACTTATCCCAATAAGCTTTGTCCTTTGCGACAATATCCTGCCACAGTTTTGGATTCTGCTGCGGCGAAGGCAGCACATCCTTCTCAATCTTCATAATGACGCCTGCTGGACTCAGATAGGGGTACATCCACTGGATGACGTAACTCTCTTCAACGTAGAACGCATGATTGGTCTTGTTCCAGTCAAAAATATACTTGGCCAAAATACCATTGATCTCCATCACGGCCAAAGCGCCTGTCACTTGCACGCGGCCGTTTTCAATGACAATATCCCCGCGGTTCGGACGCGCCCCGCTTTGGACCTCTGACACGAATTGCTGAAAGGCCCGTGCACTGTCATCCGGGGACGGAATGCGAATCGGCGTTTTCGGGAAATCATTTTTGCGATCCAAGGCGTTCCAGCCCCACTTGAAGACACTCCGCTGCCAAGGACTGAATTTCTCCAGCGTCTTGGGGTCTTCCGGATTGGGCCGGCTATAGTCGTAATGATCGCGGATGTAGTTCATGTAGGTACCATCCGCCAAGGCATTCTGCGTAATGATGTAGACATCCGAACGATCAAAATCACGACCCTTTGATTCTGGCAGATTCGGACTTTGATAGCGATGCTGCGGCTTCACGCGGCTTTCGCAGAAGATCATGTAGGTCGGCACAAAACGCCCCGGATCTGTTCCCCCGTACAAGACTGCATCCTTCTCCATGTCTGGATATCCGCCGCCCGGACAGAACATGCGATAGCCGAACTGATATCCGAAGTCATGCGTCGTGAGCGAGCAGAGGCTCCAGTTCTTCGCATACGGAATGTAGGGCAAGGCCAGCAACGCAAGACAGGCCACATAGACGAGCGCCTTGGGGATCGTCCGCCAAACCGAGAGGACAAACGCAAAGGTCATCGCAATGCCATAGCCAATCAGCATCGCATAAAAACCATGTGCAGGCGCAAAGAACTTAATCGTGATTTCCTGTTCCTGACGATCAAGCTTGGGATTGATAATCATGATCAGGCCAAGGCTGGAGGCCAGGAAGGCCGCCCATACGAAAATCCCCCACGAACGTCCCGGCCATTCCAAATAGAGCCAGAAGACGATCAGCAGGCACAGGAGCGTTGAGAGTCCGAAACCCCAACCGATCAACTGCCAGGAAAAGCCCAGCGGCAACTTCAAGACGACCGTGCGCAGAATAGAAATTGAAAGCATGGACACCGGTATCGCAGCCAACCACACCATCAAAATCCAAAAATACTTTTTGGCATTTTGAGTGAGCTGTTTGATCATCCATCCGGTCGACACAAGCAAGGTGATCAAGCCAAACAGACACAGCACCAACGAATACTGACGAACCAGGCCACGCACAAAGACAAAAATCTGAATCCCGAAGATGGGGCTGCAGGGATCCGCCATTTGGAGCTTCTCATATTGGCCACGCGTAATCGCATGTAGGAATCCCTCCTTCGTGGAGGCAAACCCCCAGTTCATGGGCGGATTGGTGGATGCGGCGATCGGCATGTACAGATACAGCGCACAACCGCACAAGATGAGACCCGTATAAATGAACGCATAGCGCGGACTGACCCAGCCCGCCTTGAATCCGGCAATCAGCAAGACCGCACCTGCCACGGACAGCGCAATGATTCGAGGAACCATGGCACCCTCGGCACGCAGCCAAGCAAAGAGTGAAAAGACTGCGGCCAAACTGAACAACACGGCCACTGTCAAATCCCAGAATGTGGTCAGGGATGTCATCATCAACTGGAAGGACTTCACTTTGACTTTTGCTGCAAGCTGTTCCTCGCGCTCCTGGAAGAACTTATCCAAGCCCAATGCCAGCGTTCCCGCGACCAGCGCCAAGGCCATCACCGCCACGGTCTGATGGTTCGTCATGCTCAGTCCATAAGTCAGCAAGGAGGCATATAGAAATCCTTTGCGCCGAGGCTGCACCATCCAGGCGAAGAAGAAACAGGCGATCAGAATAAATGAGAAGGCGTTCAATACGCGCATTTCTGAGACGCTCGCCCAGAGCCAAACACCCCGGTTAAAGCCGAAAAGCAGGGATGCGCTCGTACCGACAGACAAGGCAATCCAGTGCAACAATCGGTCGTCGCTCTTCTTCGACCACGGGAGCGTATGGAGCAACACACGCGTACTGCGCGTCATCATCAGCGTCATCACGCCGACGGTCAAGCCGCCGGTAAAGACGGACATCATGCCGATACGCCAAGCCGGATTGCCAAAGGGAATAATGAAATGACTCCAAATATATCCCAGGAAGGCCCACAGCGGATAGCCGGGCGGATGAGGGACTCCGAAGGTAAAGGCACCCGTCACCAATTCGCCGGAGTCTTGCAACGTCACTTCAGGCGCCATGTTCCGCATAAACACAAACGTCGAAAAGAGAAAAGACAACGCCGAGGCAATCCAGTCTTCTATTTTAAAGAAATGCCTCGCCGAGTCTTTCCCAGAATCTTCCTGACTATCTATCGAATTCTTAAGTTGATCACTCATCGTTCATTCATCCTTATTTCACGGTCGCCCCAGCCATTGCACCTGCATCAGGCGAGACAACAAATAATGCGCCATCCGGATTGCCCGCCGCCAAAATCATGCCTTCGGACATACCAAACTTCATTTTGCGGGCCGCAAGGTTCGCAACCATCACCACCTGACGTCCCACGAGCGTCGCAGGGTCATACGCTTTGCGGATGCCCGCAAACACCTGACGCGGCTTCGCCTCGCCAATATCCAGCATCACCTTCAGCAGCTTGTCAGCGCCTTCGACATATTCGGCGCTCACCACAGTCGCCACGCGTAAATCGGTCTTGGCGAAGGTGTCATAGTCGATGGTTTCCTTGATCGGGTCGATGGAATCGACGGATGACCTGCCGGTCACCCCTACAGGCTGCGCCACTGGCGCAGCCTTGCTCGCCTCGATCATCTTCTCCACAACCACCGCATCGACACGCGTGGCCAGATATTCGTAGGGATGAATGGCCACGTTTTCAATCGCCTTCGCTAAATCTGTCCATTGATAAGCCTGCTCGCCAAAAAGTTTAGCCACGCGTTCGGAATAGACCGGCAATATCGGCTGTAAGTAAATCGCCAGCACACGGAAGATGTTTAGCACGGAGGTCATCACCTGGCGCGCGGCTTCCAAATCCGTTTTCACGAGCGCCCAAGGAGCCTTCGCATCAAAGTACTGGTTGGCCGCATCTGCGATGTCGCGAATCTCGACCATAACCTTTCCGAAATCTCGGGCTTCATAATACGCGGCCACCGCTTCAGCGCGGCCACAGGCCACCTGCCACAAGGTGCGGCCTTCTGCATCCATCACGCCCGTCTGGCCGCCCAGACTCTTGTGCAGCATCTGCGCGCCACGCGAGGCCAGATTGGTAATCTTGCCGACCAAGTCGGAATTCACGCGATTCACAAAATCACCCAAGTTCATATCAAGATCGTCCGTCGTCCCATTCAGCTTGCAGGCGTAATAGAACCGCAGGTCTTGCGGATTCAGATAATCCAGATATGTGCGCGCCTTGACGAAGGTGCCTTTGGACTTGCTCATCTTTTCGCCATTGACTGTCAGGAAGCCATGCACAAAAACCTGGTTCGGTGTCTTGATGCCTGCCACCTTCAACATGGTCGGCCAGAAGAGACAGTGAAAGCGGACGATGTCCTTGCCAATGAAATGATAAAGCTCGGCTTCCGGATTATTCCACCAAGCGTCAATGTCCTGTCCGTGGTCAGCGCACCATTTCTGAAGGGATGCCAAGTAACCGATCGGCGCATCCACCCACACATAGAAAAACTTACCAGGATGGCCCGGAATTTCAAAACCAAAGTAAGGTGCGTCGCGCGAAATACACCAACCGCGTAACGGTTCGTTGAACCATTCCAGCAACTTGTGAGCCACGTCAGATGCCGTATGCTTCGGAATCCAAGCCTTCAGGAAATCACGGAACGGTTCGAGCTCAAAGAAGAGATGTTCGCTGTTACGCAGAACGGGCTTCGAGCCGCAGGTCACACAGGTCGCGTCTTTAAGCTCCTCTGCAGGATAGGTCTGGCCGCAGGCATCACAGGCATCACCATACTGGTTTTCCGCGCCGCATTTGGGACAGGTCCCCTTGACAAACCGGTCGGGCAAAAACATGGCATCGTGCTCGCAATAGAGTTGGGGCAATTCGTGAACCGTGATGGCTCCGCTCTTCTTCATTGCTTCAAAAATACGGTTGCTGAAGGTCTGGTTCTCTTCTGAATTCGTGGAATAGTAGTTATCAAAGCGAATCTGGAAGTCCGCAAAATCCTTGGTGTGTTGCTCATGGCTACGAGCGATTAGCGTCTCCGGGGAGATGCCCTCGGCACGTGCACGCAACATGATGGGCGTGCCGTGCGTATCGTCTGCGCAAATATAGAGGCAGTCATGGTTACGCATCTTTTGAAAACGTACCCAGAAATCGGTTTGCAGGTACTCCACCAGATGACCAATATGAATATCGCCATTTGCGTAGGGCAAGGCCGATGTCACCACTATTTTTCGCTTTGTATTCACACTGAAGATATCCTTTTAGATAAATATTAAAGTATATAGAAATTGACCTAAAAACTCAATTCGATAATGTTTCTAAAACAAATCGTCCTTGACTGTCCTCGTTTAGCTTGTTCCTTATGTCCTTTTTGGTTATATTATTTTCCTTTTTAAACAAGCGAGGGCAATATGAAATACGACAAAAACCATGCGTTGATCCAAAGTGAAATCCCTGGGCTTCCCCCACCCCGTCGTGGCAAGGTGCGCGACTTGTATGACTTAGGCGACAGCCTGCTGCTCGTGGCCTCGGACCGCATCAGCGCCTTTGACGTGATTATGCCCAATGGCATCCCAGACAAAGGACGTATCCTGAATACCCTGAGCATGTTCTGGTTTGACTTGCTGAAATGGATGCCGAACCACATCATCACCGCGAATGTGGATCAGTATCCAGCCGCCTTGCAGGGCGTAAAAGAGGATCTGCGCGGACGTTCCATGCTCGTCAAGAAGGTCTCGATCGTCCCCTTCGAATGTATTGTCCGAGGCTACCTCACAGGCTCCGGGTACAAGGAATATCAGAAGAGCGGCACCGTCAACGAACAGAAACTGCGCGCAGGCTACCAGAATGGCTCCAAGCTCGATGTCGCGCTCTTTACGCCCAGCACCAAAGCGGAACAGGGCGAGCATGATCTGCCAATTTCTCTCGTGGATATGGCAGCCCAGATCGGCGAAAAGCAGACCCAGGAACTTGCGGACATCTCACTCCGCTGCTATTCCAATGCGGCCGACTATGCCGCGCAACACGGGATCATCATCGCGGACACCAAGTTTGAGTTCGGCGTGGACACCCAAGGCAAGTTCATCCTCGCGGATGAAGTGCTGACCCCGGACTCCAGCCGCTTCTGGCCACAGGAAAGCTACGCCGTCGGAAGCAATCCGCCCAGCCTAGACAAACAGTTCGTGCGCGACTGGCTCGACAGCGTGAAGTTCAACCACCAGCCGCCAGCCCCAGTCCTTCCAGATGATGTCGTCACAAAGACACGTGAAAAATATGTCGCAGCGTTCGAGACACTGACCAAACAGAAGTTTGTTTAGTGGTTGCTCGGAAATAATTAAGGTTGCGACGAGACGCCATTGAGGATAAGGCCGATCGGGGTGCATTGCTTGAAGACCATGCGCCCCAGACCTTGGTCTTCTTTGTCTTCTGGCGACTTCTGGCCTTCCACGCGTGAAATAAGCCCCACCACATTACCACAGGTATCCATTACCGGACCGCCGCTCGCGCCTCGTCCAAATTCAGCCGTAATCTCCAGCCACTCGGTCACACTCAAACTCGGCTTTCCATTATTCTCTCCCGGTGCCGAGAGCATTCTGCCCTTACCGTACCGCGCCACATTCCCCTTGCCAAAGGAAAAGAAATGTTCATTGGGATGACTCACCAGAAAGACCTCAGAGCCTACTGACACATTGCCCTTCAAGGGAAGCGGTTTAAGCTTCAGCTCCGGGATACGGATCAAGGCCCAGTCCTCAACCTGATTAGCCGCCAGGACTTCCGTGACCCCCGCGACCTTGCCATCCGCTGTGATGGCGACCATCCCGAGCGAATTGGTCATGCTGGAAACCACATGATGGTTCGTCAGGAAAACACCATCTTCTGAAACCGCAAAGCCTGCGCCCGTGCTTAAATGCAGGTTATTACACTTCCCGCACAGAAAAACAGAGCCCATAATCACAACACTCGACCGGGCATACTCATACTGTTCACGCTCAGGAAGGATGTGGGAATTGGTCTTCGTAAATGTCACCTTGGTTGTCTGACGATTCAATTGACTTCGCAACGTCTCGCCCGGAGTCAGCGTCTTAGCTTCAAGCCTCTTTTTGGCTTCCAACACGAGTTGCTCCTTCATCGCCTGGTCATCAATGGCTCCCTTGAGAATCCCCTCTTTCGAGCCTAGCGAAGCCAATTCGTTCCCATCTGTCTTGCACCCCTGAATCAGGAGTCCAACCGTCACCACCATCAATCCCATCACATTCTTTCTAACCTGCATACGCATGATCCCCTCTTTGCTTCAAGCTTACTGTTCAACGCTAACCGTATCCACCGACAAATCGAACGTCACCTTAAAATACTTGAAAATCTCTTTATTAACAGGGTCCAGATACCCAAGCGGACATGTCTCTGGGGCTATCTTCAGTTCCATAGCGTCTCGCAGGCGCATCACACCTTTTCCAGAAATCTTGGTCAGCAACGCCGAGGGATCAAGATAGCGCTTGTTTGGGTTCTCAATCAAAGGAGCGAAGACACGCGCATTATTTTCACGGATAATAACGACATCGCTTCCTGATTGCGGCACTAAGGTCATAGGCCACCGCTGTTCTGCTGCGCGATAATTAGTGAGTGCGCTCTTTAACGCCATGCATGTCGCTTGAATACGCGTATCTCCAGGAAGCTTTTTTGATTTCAACACAGCTCCGATAGCCAACGAAGCAAGTATAGCCATCACGAGGATAGTCATCATCAACTCAATCAATGTAAAACCTGTTTTTGTTTTCATGAGCCCCGCGCTTCCTCATCCATCAAAACGGAATGGCCTGAATAGTAGCAGGTGTATCGCCTCTTGACAAGCGTACACCTAATTTCACGCGGACCGCACATGGGGACAGACAAGATATCAAAAGCACGCCGACGGTTCGCACAGGGGGACAGACAAGGTATCGAAAGTGCAATGGTTTGGATTGCCGTCGGCTCAGGGTTATAAGCAGGTTGCCTTTCTATAGTTACACAGGCACATCACGGCATGTGCAGGCAAGAGAAGATAGACGCTTGAAGTGAAATAGTGTGTTTTTTGGGAAAACAACTACGCCCGGGGACGTGATTTTCCTCCACGGTTCTTATAGGTGCAACTTATTTTCGGCTGATCAGTTATGCGAGAAGCGAGACGGTAACCGGCTCCACCCGCAGGTCGCGAGCAGTGCAGAACCCCCCGTCCAGGCAGAAGCGCATCCTGCGCGCGCCGGTTTTGCGCTTCACACCGAAGTGGGTGCGGTTCCGCTCGAAGACGGACTCCACGAACACCCTGCTGCCGAACGCCAGACCGTCCCGGAAGTAACGGACGCGGCAGCGCAGGAGGTCGGGCAGCGGCATCCTGCCGCCGCGTTCGATCACCTCACGCGCTTCTTCCGGCGAAAACCCAGAGCGCTGGAGCCTGCCTGCTTCGTCTCGGCGTTCCTCGCCATGGGTGTAGAGGGAGGCGCGGTAGGTAGCCATAGCGTCTGCTCGGTCCGTTTTTTGCGTCTGCTTCCCGAAGGACTGGAGGGCGAGAATGCCCTGCCGCGCCGGCGCAGAACCGCCACAAGCCTCGCCATAGCCGCTCCAGCGGTACTCC
>Ga0268284_1001706_pt1 | contig 10733 bp, 4 predicted proteins | sample saktaG_14_FD_190137 | JGI IMG/M metagenome (GOLD analysis project Ga0268284, IMG submission 190137) | Saline water microbial communities from Sakinaw Lake, British Columbia, Canada - sak_2013_06_06_40m | ecosystem: Environmental > Aquatic > Non-marine Saline and Alkaline > Saline ... | reverse complement strand
GGATGCCCGAAAAGATGCTTTAGAACTTTTGATGAGCGATCATGTGGGAGATTGTGAAGCTCCCTGTACTCTGGGATGTCCAGCGGATATGAATATTCCTTTAATGAACCGATTAATTGCCAAGGGTGAATTTACAAAAGCCATTGAAGTTGTTAAAAAAGAGATTGCTTTACCATATATTTTGGGCTATATCTGTCCTGCACCCTGCGAAAAAGTTTGCCGCAGAAATTCAGTTGATAAACCAGTTCAGATTTGCCAGTTAAAAAAATTTGTTGCTGCCGAGGATCTTCATGGTACTACAACCTATTATCCTGAAAAACAACCTAATTCAGAGAAAAAGGTGGCGATTATTGGCAGTGGCCCGGCAGGCTTGGCTGCAGCATTTTATTTATTGAAAGCAGGTCATGATTGTACAATTTTTGATAAAAATGAGCTGGCAGGCGGATCACTAAGGGTTCTGAAATTAGATAAGCCTTTGCCAATTGAAGTTTTGGATTCTGAAATCAACTATTTAAAGACTTATGGAGCTGAATTTAATCTTGGTGCAAAAATAGATTCAGCATTCATCACTCAACATTTAAGAATTAATTTTGATGCAATAATCTTAGCAACAGGAACTTTTAATCAGTCAAATTTAAAAATTGATGGTCTTGAATCAAACGATAAAGGAATTATCATCAATCCAAATACTTTTGAAACATCTATTCCCGGACTATTTGCTTGTGGTAGTGCAGTCAAAACATTAAGGATGGCAGTGCGTTCAGTTGCCCAAGGCAAAGAAACGGCTCGTTCAGTTGATCGATTCCTTCGGGTAGAACAGATGGTAAAAACATCCAAAATGTTTAATTCAAAATTTGGGAAACTTGCTGAAGAAGAAGTTAAGGAATATTTGAAGGAGTCACCAAATAAAGCTATTGAAAATAAAATTTATGAGGGCTTAGATCCTTTTCAGTTAGCTGATGCGCAAAAGGAAGCCAATCGTTGTATGCATTGCGATTGCAGGAAGATAGATAATTGTTTGTTACGAATCCATTCGGATACTTACCGAATTGATCGCAGAAAATATTTATTGGGAGAACGGAATAAGCTCAGTAAACATTTTAAACAGAATGTGATTGTTTACGAACCTGAAAAGTGCATCAAATGTGGGTTATGCGTTGAAATCACAAATAAGCATAAAGAAGAATTCGGCTTAACTTTTATTGGTCGTGGATTTGATGTCAGGATAAAAGTCCCGTTCGGAAAATCGATGGATAAAGCATTAACTTCGACAGCCATCGAATGTGCGAATGCATGCCCTACGGGAGCGATCTCGTTAATTGATTCATTTTGATTGAATGAGAAAAGATAAAAATATTAATTCTGTCATTTCGATCCCGACCAAGTCGGGAGAGAAATCCCAACCTGAAAACGAATCGAAGAGATTTCTCACCGCCAAGAGTCGATTCGAAATGACAATAGCATTTTTCTTTTTAATTGCCATTTTATTTAGTTTTTCAAAAATCAGTTTTAGCCAAAATAGCAATTGTTGGCCCTCATTTCGTGCAAATCAGGAACTAACCGGATTTACGCCCGTCTCTATTGGAAATTCTTTTAAACTGCAATGGTTCTTTAAAACAGGAGATGCGATCAAATCTTCACCGGTTGTATGTTATAATCAAATATATATCGGATCGAATGATGGATTTTTGTACTCACTTTCGTTAGATGGAAAACTGATTTGGAAATTTAATGCAGGAAACTCCATTGAAGCTGCCCCGTTAATTTTGGATAATACCATCTATTTCGGAACATTACAGGGTGATTTTTTTGCGATTGAAGCGAAGACAGGCAAATTGAAGTGGAAGTATCAAACCGATGGTCAAATCTCGGGTTCAGCAGGATGGATTTATTCTCCTGATAGAAAAGAAAAATGGGTGATGGTAGGGAGTTACGATTTTTTCCTCCATTGTATAAATGCCCGAACAGGTAAATTGATCTGGAAATTTGAAGCCGATAACTACATCAATGGAGCTCCGGCAACGAATGGAGAAATTGCCATTTTTGGGGGTTGTGATGGTTTCTTGCACATGATCAATGTTGCTGATGGAAAAGAAAAAGATAAAATTGATGTGGGCACTTATATTGCCTCTTCTGCAGCTATTAGAGATAATATTGCATTTTATGGTAATTATGATGGCGGTTTTTTTAGTACCGATTTAAAGACAAAGGAAACCTTATGGGAATATAAAGCAGGCCCTTTCCTTGGCTCACCTGCTGTTACTGAAGATAAAGTAGTCATAGGTTCTCAGGATAAAAATATTTATTGCTTTGATCAAAAAACCGGTAAAGTTTTATGGAGTTTTAAAACACAAAGAAAAATTGACGGTTCGGCTGTGATAGCAGACGATAAAGTGGTTTTTGGTTCCGGCGACGGAAGGGTTTATGTACTTAGTTTGAAAACGGGTGAGAAAATCTGGTCGTATGAAATCGGAAGTCCGATAACCAGTACACCTGCCGTTTTGAAAGATAAAATTATATTTGGAGTCGAGGATGGCAGCGTTTATTGTTTTAGTTCATTAATTAAAAATTGAAATTTAATCCATAATGAAGATTGTAAATATCGTTCCCGGATTTGGTGGGTCTTTCTATTGCGGAAATTGTTTAAGGGACAGTTCCTATGTTAAGTCACTTAAGGAGGCAGGACATGATGCTGTTACCTTACCAATATATTTGCCTTTAACCTTGAATGGTGAAAAACAATCTGATGCACCTGTGTTTTATGGGGCTATCAATATTTATCTCAAGCAAAAATTTCCTTTTCTTCGGAAAATGCCGAATTGGATGGAGACCTTTTTTAATTCTCCATTCCTGATGAAATATGCGGCAAAGAAGGCAGGTTCTACCCGAGCACATGGCTTGGAAGAAATGACCATCTCTATGCTTAAAGGACATGAAGGCTATCAAAAGGAAGAACTTGAGCATCTTATCGATTTTTTAAAGCATCATGAAAAGCCTGATATTGTTCATCTATCAAACGCATTATTAATGGGCTTGGCGAGAAAAATAAAGGATGAGTTGAACATTCCAGTAGTTTGTTCTTTACAGGATGAAGATGTCTGGATTGATGCCATGGACGATTCCTATCAAAAAAAACTTTGGGATTTATTCAGTGAAAAAGCCAAAGACATTGATGCTTTTATCGCGGTAAGCCATTTTTATGGAGCGGTGATGAAAAAGCGCATGAATATCCCGAATGATAAATTATCAGTGATTCACGTTGGAATCGATTTGGAGGTTTTTGAGATGTCTGCTCCGGCATTCAATCCGCCTGTAATTGGATTTATGTCGCGTATGAACGAGGAAAATGGCTTCGAGGTATTAATTGATGCTTTTATCAAATTAAAATCAAAACTGGCTTTTAAGGACGTGAAATTAAGATGTTCCGGTGGGCAAACTGGTGATGATAAAAAGTTTATCCAACGTCAGGTAAACAAATTGAAAAAGCTCAATTTTATTGATGATGTAGAATTTGTTGAAGAATATCGCGAAAAATATCTGAATCAGTTTTTCCAGCCCTTAACTTTGTTATCGGTTCCAGTGCTAAGCGGAGAGGCATTCGGTTTGTATCAGATTGAATCATTGGCTTGCGGTGTTCCTTTGGTTCAACCGGCACTTGGGGCATTTCCTGAAATAATTGAAGCCACGAAAGGCGGGGTAACTTATGCCCCAAATAATTCAGGAAATTTAGCTAAGAAACTCGAAGAAGTTTTAAGTGATCCGGAAAAGGTTAAAAAAATGAGTAAATTGGGAAGGGAAAATGTCGAGAAGCATTTTAATAGTCGGATACTTATTCGGAAAATGATGGCGATTTATGAGAAGGTTGTGATGAGTGATGAATGAAAAGTGAAAAGTGAAAAGTATTGTTACTATCTACTAAATTCTGACTACTGACTACTGAATTCTGTTTTCTAAATCTAATATCTAAAATCTAAAATTCCATGATCAAACTCGATAAAATCAGTAAACATTATCAAAATGCCAGCGGTCAGCTTATTCACAAGGTATTGAATGATATTTCTTTTGAGATCAAGAAAGGAGATTCATTAGCTATTGTTGGACCTTCAGGATGTGGTAAAAGTACTTTGTTGAATTTAATCGGCACGCTTGATTTGCCAACATCAGGTAAGATCATTTTTGATAGCATTGAGATTAGTACTTTAGATGATAAAAAATTGTCGGCACTGCGAAATCAAAAAATCGGTTTTGTTTTTCAGATGCACCACTTATTACCCCAATTGAATGTGTTGGAGAATGTATTGTTGCCTGCAATAGCAAATTCATCTAAAAAGCAATTAAAAACAATATCTGAAAAAGCAATTCAATTACTTTCGGAGGTAGGGCTGGAAGAGCATCTTTCTAAATTCCCGGGGCAGTTATCAGGAGGAGAATGTCAAAGAGTAGCTGTGGTGAGGGCACTTATCAACGAACCGGATATTATTTTGGCGGATGAACCTACAGGCTCTCTCGATCATGAATCAGCAGAACAAATTGGAAATTTATTGGTTGACTTTCAAAGCAAAAAAAATATGGCATTGGTGGTGGTTACTCATTCACTCGATCTGGCTAATAAAATGAAAACACGATACTCTCTGTTAAATGGTCAACTTAATCAACTGAAATAAACGGATGTCAATCGCAAAATTCATACTGAGAAGTCTTTGGTATTTCAAGAAACAACATCTTGCCATTTTGCTTGGAACCATGCTCAGTACAGCCATTTTAACAGGAGCATTGATCATTGGTGATTCTGTAAATTACAGTCTCAATCAGATTGTTAAAAAAAGGTTGGGAAATATTGAGTTTGCATTAATCACCGGTGATCGATTTGTTCGGAATGAATTGGCTGATGATTTTGGCAAGAACTTACATTTAAAAACAGCAGCAATTTTAAGTGTGAAAGGTATTTCAATAAATCCTGAAACAAATGCCAGAGTGAACAAAAGCTTTGTTTATGGCATCGATGATTCATTTTGGAGTTTGTCAAATCTGGAAGCTATTTCCTTAACTAAAGACGAGGCTATCATCAGTAGGAATTTAGCTCAGAAATTGTTGTTAAAAGTTGGAGATCAGTTTTTACTAAGAGTTGAAAAGGTGGGTTTTATTCCGCTAAATGCACCATTTATAGATGAGGAGCAAGCATCTGTTGCCCTGCGGTTGACGGTTAAAGAAATAGTTGATGCCGAAAAAATGGGCCGATTTAGTTTGAAAAGCAATCAGGTTGCACCCGATAATATTTTTATTTCTCGCGAATATTTGTGTGATCGATTGGAATTGAAAGGTTACGCGAATACAATTTTGATTGAGGGTTCAAAATATAAAACAGTTTCAACTGAATTTTTAAATCGAAAATTAGGCGAATTATGGACCATGGCAGATGCCGGTTTAATCCTTAAAGAAATTCAGGAGAAAGATCAATATGAGATTTTATCCAAACGAATTTTTATGGATGAATCGACCGTGGAATCCCTATCAAGTCTTCAATCTAAAAGTGAAAAAATACTGACTTACCTCGTTAATTCATTGCACTTTAATGGTAAAGCCACCCCTTATTCTTTTGTAACAGCATCCTCATTTTTATTTAGTAATGAGCGACTAAAAGGGAATGAAATTGTAGTCAATTCATGGCAGGCTAAAGATTTGGGACTTTCCATTTCTGATTCCTTAACCCTCGATTATTTTACGATTGGCCCATTACGAACTTTAGTCGAAAAATCAGCTTCATTTGTGGTGAAGCAAATTGTTGAAACCGGGAAAAATGGTTTGGATAATTCATTAATGCCGGCCTTTCCTGGATTAGCAGATGCGAATAGTTGCAGCGATTGGGAAACCAGTATTCCGATTGATCTTACTCTGATTAAGGATGAAGATGAAGATTATTGGAATAAATTTAAAGGGACTCCTAAGGCTTACATTTCATTAGAGAAAGGTGCAGCATTATGGAAGAGTAGCTTTGGAACGTACACTGCAATGCGCTTTGATAAAAAAGGTGTTGATGCAAAGGAATTTGAAAGTCAGGTTCTAGCAAAACTTAAACCAATTGATATTGGGATGCAATTTATTCCGGTTCGGGAGCAAGGTTCACAGGCAGCGAATAATGGGGTTGGTTTTGGAGAGCTCTTTTTAAGCTTAAGTTTCTTTGTGATTGTGGCAGGCGTTTTACTTACAACCTTGCTTTATTCTTTAAATGCGGAGTCACGTAAGTCAGAATCCGGTCTTTTATCCGCTGTCGGCTTTACCAGAAAACAGGTATTGAAAATCCAGTTTTTCGAATCCTTTTTCATTGCATTAATTGGTGGAATTCTTGGTGCTTTTCTGGGTGTTTTGTACAATTATGGCATCATGCAGGGGATTCAATCAATTTGGTCGGATATTGTTCGAACCAATGATTTGGAAGTTTATATTAAACCAGCAACAATCGTTACAGGTGCCTTCAGTGGGTTGGTAATTGCCCTTTTGGTTGTTTTTTTTGTTGCCAGAAAAAAATTAAAAGTCACCGTGATAAATCTGCTAAAAAATGTGGTGACTCCAGAATTGAAAATTAATAAAACTCAGTTTTGGCTTAAATTTTCAACTTTTACCGGTTTAGGAGGCAGTTTGTTTTTGTTAATTTATTCCATTTTTATTGTCACTGAAATGAATCCGGGTCTGTTGATGATGGCGGGAGCTTTATTTATGTTTGGAGGAATTACTTTATCAAAGTGGGTGTTAAGTAAATCATTATATAGTTCTTCTACTAATCCCCTTGGAATAAAAATGCTTGCTCTTAAAAATGCCGCATTGAATCAGGGTAGGAGTATAGCTGTGATTGCATTACTGGCCTTGGGTTCGTTTACTATCCTGATTACTGGGGCTAATCGAAAAACATTTTACGGCTTGGACAATTCCAATGCTTCCGGAACGGGTGGATACTTGCTGTGGGCAGAATCGACCATGCCCATTTTGAATGATTTGAACAACCTTACTAAAGAGGAACTGAAATCAGATATCAGTTTTGTACAGTTTCATAATTTGGAAGGGGATGATGCCAGCTGCCTGAATCTCAATTTGGTAAACAAGCCTCAGTTACTTGGAGTAAACAGTAAGGTTTTTGATCAGAAGCAGGCTTTTTCGTTTGCACAGTTGGCGAAAGAGGTTGATAAAAACCATCCTTGGCTGGCTTTAAAGGATTCACCCGAAGTAAGAGTAATCCCGGCTTATGTTGATTTAACAGTGTTAACCTGGGGGCTGAAGAAAAAAGTAGGTGATACGCTTTTGTATTTAAGCGAAAGTGGAGAACCTTTATCTCTGGTCGTCAAAGGAGGATTAAACAGTTCAATTTTTCAGGGGAATGTTTTAATTGAAGATGAGTTATTCAGAAAGTATTATCCTTCGATCGGTGGATCTAAAATTATGCTCATTGATGCACCTGCCGATCAGCAAAAGGAAATCGAAAGCTATCTCAGCGATAATTTTACAGATTTTGGAATTGAAATCAACTCTACTACTAATCGATTAGCAGAGTTTAATTCTGTGACAAACACCTACCTCACTGTTTTTATGGTGCTGGGCGGATTGGGTGTTTTAATTGGTACGATTGGTTTAGGTATTGTTTTACTCCGAAATTTATTAGATCGTAGACACGAAATTGCTTTGATGCAATCCTTGGGCTTTAATAAATCGACTATCCTTAAAATCATTTTTTTTGAAAACTTTGTGCTACTTGTTACCGGTTTAGTAATTGGTATTTTGGCTGCATTTATCGGAATACTGCCATCCTTACTATCCTCTGCTTTTGACATTTCGGGTGGATTTGTATTCATTATTCTCACCGCTGTTTTCATCAGTGGAGTTGCGTGGATTTATTTCCCGGCACGATTTAGTTTGAAAAGATATTTGATACAGTCTTTATCTGGGGAATAAGTTTATTGGGAATTTCGATACTTCCCAACTTCGTTGGAAAACTCAATGCCCTTATACTGCACACTGAGTGCGAAGCGTATCGAAGGGTGCAGTTCAAGTACGGGCTTTCGAAACTTTCCGCTATAGCGGAAAACTCAATGCCCATAACATTCTGACCTTTTTGTCATTCCTGCGCATGCAGGAATCTCCTAATTGTTTAAGATTCCGGTATTTCGACTCAGCTCAATATAAATATTTCGCTACGCTTCAACCGGAATGATAGCCTACTTCTGTCATTCCGAACAAAGTGAGGAATCTCATTCCTGCAAAGGGATTTCTCAGTCGCTTGGCTCCTTCGAAATGACAGTTTGCATTAAAAAAGAAAAACCCTGCGAGCGTTTTAACCGCTCGCAGGGTTAAGATTTCAATCAAAAAAATCTTAAGAAAGAACTACTTCACCAACTCATATCCATTTTCAAATCCTTTATCAACAGCAGGAATTCCTTCTTTCATCCATTTTGGCATAGGTGCGCCTTTTAGGAAATGATCGAAAAATTGTGCCATTCGAATTTGGAAATCATATTTATCCCTAACCAGCAATGGCCAGTGATCAGCTTCATTATAATTGAGCAACCAGGCCTGTTTTCCCATTCTGCGTAAAGCGGTGAAATATTCAATTCCCTGATACCAGGGAACTGCACCATCGTCATCATTATGCATTATTAAGATAGGAGTTTGTACTTTGTCCATGGTGAAAATGGGTGAATTCTCGATATACCTTAGTGGAGATTCCCAAATGGATTTTCCAATTCGGCTCTGAGAGTGTTCATATTGAAATGATCTATTCAAACCGGAACCCCATCGGATACCACCATAAGCACTGAACATATTAACAACCGCAGCACCTGATTCAATGGCTGCAAAAATATTGGTTCGGGTAGCCAGGTAAGCAACCTGATAACCTCCCCAACTATGACCTTGTCCGGCAATATGATTTTCTTCCACAAAACCTTTTTCAATCAACGAAGTGATGCCGGGCATAATGCAATTGAAAGCATCTTCGCCGGGATAGCCGGTTTTATAATAAATATCAGGATTGAAAACCAAATATCCGTTACTTGTGTAATAATGATAATCTACGGTTGAACGATGCGCTTCGGGCATTCGGTAGCTGTATAAGTCCTGAGAATTTTTTTCATAGAAATTGACTATGAGTGGATACTTTTTATTCGGATCGAAGTTTTCGGGTTTGTGCAAGGTTCCCTGTAATTTTCTACCATCCAATGACGTCCAATTAACCAATTCAGCACTTCCCCACAAGAAATCTTTTTGCTGTGGATTGGCATCACTGATTTGCTTGGAATTCTTAAAATTAAGATCGCTTAATAAAATATTTGGATATACTTGAAAGTTCTCTTTGGTATAGAGAACTACTTCAGCATCTTTTGCCTTGATCAATCGTCCGAAACTATATTTACCGCTGATTAATTCTTTGGGCTCTGCTGCTTTTTTTAGTAAAGTTTTATAATAGCCTTCTACTCGACTGATCTCATTATGACCAGATAGATAGGCTGTTTTCTTAGCATCAATTCCTTCGGACGAACCACCTCTGAATCCACGGCTTACATTTTCTAAATCAATTAAACGATAGGTTATTTGCAAATTTTTACCGTTTATTGTAAGGTTTACAGGATTATTTTTATTCGTTGGGTCAAGTTGCCAAATATCAAAGCGATCGTAAACAATCATAGCTTCATCATCTTTCAACCAACCCGCAATGCCGTATGCATTAGGAGGATTTGGAACATCGTTCAACTCATCAGCACATTGCACTGAAGTTGGACTCGTAAGTTTATATTCTTGTCCCGATTTCAAATCATAAGTATTCCAACTGGTATCAATTGAATTATACCAATAAAGAAATTTTCCGGCAGGAGATACCGATGGATTCGCCCTTAAATCCTGTTTAATCATCTTTGCTTTACCAGTATATATATCTAAAAGGTAGAAGTCTGCATGTTCAGGACTACCTTCCCACATGGTTTGTATTGCATAAGGGACATTCGAATATGCCAATACCTGATCCGCATCACCATCATTTATCAAACTAATCCGATCATAATTTGGATTTTCGAGTTGAACCACTTTTCCCTGATCGGCATGATACACGGCCATGTATGTTTTTCTTAAATCTCTTGTTTTGGTATAAAGTTGTTCGGTGTGCAGTCTTGATTCGTTCCATAGCCATATATCTAATACCGGAATTTCTTCTTCCAAAATAGTTGTATCCTTTACAGGTCGGATAGGGGCAGTGCCAAAGAAAATCCGATAAGTTTTTTCGGCAAAGCTTATTCGACCGTTATCACTAATCTCCCAACCTTCCGGAATTGCTTTATTTGTATTATTGATTACTTCCTTGGCCATGTCATTGCCATTCCATGAATATAAAGCATAGTTTTTGGCTTCTTCTTTAGAATTTGAAGTATCTGCTAAAAATGCGATTTTTGATCCATCTTTATAAATTGAAAGTTGCTTGAAATCTGCTTTTCCAAGGTAAATCGCAGTATTTGATTTATTGATATGATCAAAACGATATACCCCTTCTTTGAAGTCTTTATCATCGCCGGTAGATACGAAAGTAAGCACTTGACCTTCTTCCGCAAATAAATATTGAGTCACAAATGGATAGCTGATTATTTCATTGGTGTTCAAGTTTTTAACTTGCAGACTGTATCCGTTTTTGGCACTTTCTTCTTTTGCTTTCTTGGCTTTTGGTTTTTCTGCTTCCGCTGTATCTTTCTTTACGTCCACTA
>Ga0268284_1001705_pt1 | contig 10735 bp, 9 predicted proteins | sample saktaG_14_FD_190137 | JGI IMG/M metagenome (GOLD analysis project Ga0268284, IMG submission 190137) | Saline water microbial communities from Sakinaw Lake, British Columbia, Canada - sak_2013_06_06_40m | ecosystem: Environmental > Aquatic > Non-marine Saline and Alkaline > Saline ... | reverse complement strand
TCGTTGCAGCAAGGTGGCGAGGAGTGGATTGGAATCTTGCCCGCGGCCGAATGGGTGACGCGACATGCGGTTGTGCCGACGGAAGCAGAGATGGAGGCCAATCCGCGTGCGCGCTCAGCAAAGTTGCGGGTGATTTTACGAAAAGAAAATGAGTTTTAAGGGAAAGGAAATTTATCAATGAAGAGGAACAGGAAGCGTCATGTCCGTATGGATGTTGGGCCAAAGTTGCTCGTTGCATGGGTCGTGACCGTTGTCAGTGTGGCCATAGGCTATTGGTTCATGGATTCGAAATGCAAACAACTGAATCAGGAAATTCGGAAGTACGAAACGAAGTATGATGGTCTCGAAAATGCGCGCGCTCGCGAAGGCTTGCGCTGGGATGAGAAAAAGACGCCGGAAAAACTAGAGCAAGCCATGTTGCAGAGTGGGCTTGCGATGGATTATCCAAAGGCGTCGCAGGTCGTGCGACTGGACTCCAGAGGTCGTGTCATTCCTGGCCAGATGTCGTTGACACGTATCAACAAAGTGAAGGGCGCGGTTTCCACCGTTGCCAACACACGGTAACACGGATGGTTATCCATGCAGGAACGCCCGGAACACAATCGCGTCTGGTTTGTTGCAGCCGTGTTACTTTGTGCATTGTGCAGTCTGGGTGGTCGTCTGGCTTATTTGCATTTAGCCAATCACTCCAAGCTCAATGACGTTGAATACAGTCGTCAGTTGCTGGGCATGCGCGGCCGGATTTTTGACAGCAACGGCACGCAGTTTCCCATGGCCATCAGTTTGACGGCTCGGCAATATTTCGTTGATCCGATGTCGATCAAGAAGAATCATGATCGACACTATATTATGCAGGCCGTCTCAGCGGCACTCAAGCTCCCGATTGATCAGGTCACGGAATGCTTTAGTCGGACGAATTCACGGTATATTAAGCTGGGCATCCCTACGTGTGATGACAATGCGTTTGCACTGTTGTCAACAAATAAGCTCTTGAGTGGGGTTGGCTCTGATGAGACGATCGTCCGGTCTTATCCGCAGGGACGCCGCATGTCGCACGTACTGGGTTTTGTGAACAAGGAAGGTGTCGGTTCTGCTGGTGTTGAGTTGAAGTATAATGCCTATCTCAAGGGTATCGCGGGCCTGATCGAAGGCGAGAAGGATGCCATGCAGACGGAGATCCGCGATCGTCGCAAAATAGATGTGCAACCCATCGCGGGTTCCGATGTACATCTGACCTTGGATCATAACATCCAGTACGAAGTGGAGAGTGCGCTTCGAGAGGGTATTGAAAAGTGCCAGGCTCAATCGGGATGGGCCATTGTTCAACAGGTGAAGACCGGTGCAATTTTAGCCATGGCTTCATTCCCTGATTTTGAACCTGTTAATTACAATGATGAATCGAAGGATGTCTGGCGTAATAAAACGTTCTCGGAAATTTACGAACCAGGCTCCATTATGAAATCCTTCACCGTGGCCTCTGCGCTGAATGAGAATCTCGTGACGCCGAATACAATGTTTGATGTTGGAGAGGGTATTTTTTTCTGGGCCGGCAAGCCGCTTCGCGACCATGTGACAGGGCGTCTGAATGTCACGACAGCATTGAAGAAATCAAGCAATATCGCTTGTGCAAAAATAGGTTTGATGTTGGGACCCAAGCGTCTCGAAACCTATTTCCGGTCCTTTGGTTTTGGTAGTCCATTGGGATTGGATCTCCCTGGCGAAGAGGGGGGCATATTGTTGCGCGGTAAAGACTGGGATCGTGATAAGTTGAAAATTACGCGCGTCCCCATCGGCCAAGGGGTTTGCGTCACGGCCGTGCAAATGGTCAATGCGTATTCCGCGCTTGCGAATGGTGGCAAGGTGATGAAGCCGCATGTGATTGATCGGATCGTGTCTGCCAACGGGCAGGTGATTAAGAAGAATGAGCCTACTGTGCTGGCACGTCCGGTCCGTCCGGAGGTTGCGCGCATGGTTTGCGACATGCTTGTCGGCGTGACAGAGGAGGGGGGCACGGGCAAGAAGGCCGGGGTGAAGGGGTATTCCGTTGCGGGCAAGACAGGCACTGCGCAACAGGTCGGGCCCGGGGGTTATTCGAGTACCGATTATTGGGCCTCCTTTGTGGGCTTTGTTCCAGCCAGCAATCCAATCTTTTGTGTGTTGGTCACCCTTGATCGTCCGGATCCGAAGAAGCCGCGTACAGGCGGCGTAGTGGCAGCTCCTGTGTTTTCAAAAATTGCAACAACAACGGCACGTTATTTGGGAATTCCGCCGGATGTTCCAGAAGATGCCGAAGTTGATGCAAAGGAAATGTAAGATGTCGTTTGGGGTGCCGTTTTTGGCGTAAACAGATTCTAACGAGCGTATGGCGTATGAAATTTTCAGATATTCCAGAGTTGGAGCCCTTGTTGTTGGATAAACCGCCTGTCATTCCGTTTACAGGTGTCCAATGTGATTCCCGCCGTGTGCGGCCAGGCGATGTTTTTGTGGCCGTCACAGGGGGGCGTGATGAGGGTGCAAACTATGGCGCGGCGGCTCTTGCAAAGGGCGCTGTGGCTATTGTTTCGGAAATACCGTTACGCGAGTGCGGCAAGGCAACAATCCTCGTGAAGAACGCGCGACAGGCGCAAGCGATCCTTGCTTGCGCTATTAATGGATGGCCCGGCCGCAAGATGGATGTGTTTGGGATTACGGGAACCAATGGGAAGACAACGACCGCATGGCTCTTGCATGAAATGTTAAGTGAATATGGTCAACAGGTCGGACTGATTACCACGGTTCAGATATCCTATCAAGATCGTGTGATCCCCGCCGTCCGGACGACACCGGACGCTTGCGAGCTCCAGTCGCAACTGGCTGCCATGGCGAACGCAGGCTGTCATTCGGTCGTGATGGAAGTTTCCTCTCATGCGCTACATCAGTACCGTGTGGTAGGTTTGCGGTTCGCCGCCGCCGCCTTCACGAACCTCTCCCAAGACCACCTGGATTATCATGGAACAATGGCGGAATACTGGGAGATCAAGAAGCGACTCTTTGCCTTGCTGGCCCAGGAACATCCGGGCGCCCCAGCCGTATGCTTTATTGATGCGGCTTATGGAGCGGACATGGCTGCGTATATTGCAACGTTGCCGCTTAAACGCATCACCTGCGGCTTTTCAGATGCCGCTGATATTCGGGCGCAACAGATCACGCTCACGCCTGACGGCGTAGCCTTTACGTTTGCAGGCGTGGCTCCCCGGGGTCGAGGCCCCTTTTCAATCCCGATTCAAAGCCATCTGGCTGGGCGCTATAACATTGCAAATATGCTTTGCGCGGCCGCTTTGGCGCTTGAAGCAGGTGTTTCTCCTGAAACGATTGCGGCTGTCCTGCAAAAGGTTTATCCCCAATGGGGTCGGCTGGAACGTGTGCCCGTGAAGGCTCCATTCCGTGTCTTTGTTGACTACGCGCACACCGATGACGCGCTGACACAAGTTCTTTCCGCGATCCGAGAGATGGGAAGCGGACGCATCCTGGTCGTGTTTGGTTGCGGAGGAGACCGTGATCGCAAGAAACGTCCGCTGATGGGCGCAGCCTGCGCAAAAGGAGCTGACATACTGGTGGTCACATCCGATAATCCCCGGTCGGAAAATCCGGAAACCATCATCACGGAGATTCTCGCGGGCATTCCTGAAGGAGCAGATGTCCATGTCGAGCCAGACCGACGGGCCGCCATACGCCTCGCGCTCTCACTCGCCCGTGAAAACGACGTGGTATTGGTCGCCGGAAAAGGTCACGAAGCCTTTCAGGAAATGGCTGGACGTGTCTTTCCCTTTGATGATAGGCAAGTCGTAAAAGAAGAACTTGATTCTGTAACTCATTAATATATAATAGGTTATCTATTTTGACATTTTTCAATGAAATGTCATCTTGAACAAGGGGGGCATCATCGACTATACTTATTGCACCTAAAAAGAATAGGAGACTATAATGGGCGCAACAGCTCGAATATCAAATGGAATTTGCCTGGATATGAATCCGGCGGGATGTGAAGGGTTGGTTTTAGAACAGATTAAAGCGGCTGGCGATATGGATCGCCAGGGCAAAGAACCGCGGAGTGTGCTTGTGCTGGGAGCCTCTGGTGGTTACGGTTTGTCTGCTCGTATCTTCTCTGCTTTTGGTAAAGGCGCCCAAACAATGGGTGTTTCTTTGGAGCGTGCGCCCTGTGAAAAACGCGGAGGCTCGCCAGGTTGGTACAATAATATCGCCTTTGAAACAGTTGCCAAGCAGGCCAATTTAAAAGCGGTGACCCTACAAGGAGATGCTTTTAGCGAAGCCACCAAGCTTCAGGTTGTGGAAGCTGCGCGCGAGCATCAGTTTGAACCCTTTGATTTGGTGGTCTACAGCCTCGCCTCGCCTGTGCGTACGGATCCTGAAACGGGCGTTACCCATCGGACTACAATCAAGCCCATCGGGCAGCCGACGAGCACACTGACAATTAACCTGGCCAATGGCCAGTTGAAGAACGTTTCGCTGAATCCAGCTACGGAGGCGGAGATCGCAGACACGATCAAGGTCATGGGCGGCGAGGACTGGAAGTTGTGGATGAACAAACTTCACGAAGAAGGACTTTTAGCCACAGGCGTCAAGACCGTCGCCTTTTCCTACATTGGCCCCCCTGTTTCAAATGATATCTATCGATCGGGAACGCTTGGGCGGGCTAAGGAGCATCTGGAAGCCACCGCGCATGAGTTGGCAAGCCTTCTGGAAACCATCGGCGGGTCCGCTTACGTTGCAGTCTGCAAAGCTGTTGTCACCCGCGCAAGTGCAGTCATTCCCGCGATGCCACTCTATATCGCGGCCCTATTTCGCGTGATGAAGGACATGGACTTGCACGAAGACTGCCTCCAGCAGATTAAACGCCTCTTCCGTGAACGTCTTTATACAGATGGAAAAGTTCCCGTGGACAATGAAGGCCGCATCCGTATCGATGATTGGGAACTGCGTACGGATGTCCAGGAAAAGGTTGCGGAGATCTACAGCAAGGTCAACAATGAGAATGTCTGGAGTCTCGTTGATTTTGAAGGATATCAGAATGATTTTCTTGCATTGCATGGATTGAAAGGTTAAACAAGAAACGTTTTCGAAAAGAAGATCTGTTGTGGCAGCGGAATATGGTTGACATATTCTCAATATTTGTCATTATAGACCATTCTTTTAGGATTATTGGGTGTAATACGAGCATGATGCCGTAATCACTACTAAGGAGACGAGAAGAGTATGAGCAATAAAACACGTGTTTTAGTTACAGGATTAGGCGTCATTAGTCCGGTTGGTAATACCGTTGATGAAATGTGGGCGAACATCAAGAATGGGGTTGGAGGTATTGGTCCCATCACAAAGTTTGATGCCTCGCGCGTCGATGCGAAAATTGCCGCAGAAGTGAAAGACTTCGATATCGCTAAATATGTGGATTTCAAGGATGCAAAGCGTATGGCACTCTTTACGCAATATGCTGTCGCAGCTTCGAAGCAGGCGTGGGCCGATGCAGGTCTGGAAGGCAGTAACGTCGATCCTGAGCGCGTGGCCGTGATGATGGGCAATGGCATTGGCGGAAAAGAGGTTGATCATGAAGCTTACATGACACTCTTTCAGCGCGGACCCAGTCGTCTTTCCCCTATGACGATTCCTAAATTGATTCCGAATGAGGCTGCTGGAAATGTCTCCATCGTGCTGAATATCAAAGGGGCCTCCCACACGATTGTGACGGCATGTGCTTCTGGTACGGATGCGCTGGGTATCGCGCTTGACATGATTCGTGCGGGGCGCGCGGATGTTGTCTTGGTTGGCGGGACAGAGGCGGTGATCGCTGAATTTTGCGTGGGCAGCTTTGCGGCAATGAAAGCGCTGAGCACGAAGCGTAATAGTGAGCCAGGGAAGGCCTGCCGTCCCTTTGACGCAGACCGCGATGGATTTGTCATGGGCGAGGGCTCTGCTATGCTGGTCATCGAGTCCGAGGCACACGCCAAGGCACGCGGTGCACGGGCATACGTCGAGCTCGCAGGCTATGGCGCATCTTCTGACGCTTATCATTTAACCGCTCCGGATCCAGAAGCGTCGGGTGCAATTCGGGCGATGACGCTTGCACTCCGCGATGCAGGCCTCCAGCCGGAAGATGTTGATTACGTCAATGCGCATGGGACTTCGACACCGCTCAATGATGCCATGGAGACAAAGGCTGTCAAGGGTGCGTTCGGCGACTATGCCCGTAAACTCAAGATGTCATCGACCAAGAGCATGACAGGACACTTGCTGGGCGCCGCAGGCGCATTGGAAGCCGTCATCTGTACGCTGGCGATCCGCGATGGTTTTTATCCTCCGACCATCAATTACGAGAATCCGGATCCTGCATGCGATTTGGATATCGTTCCAAATAAGGGAGTGAATGGACCGATCCGCGCCGCTATTTCTACATCGCTGGGATTTGGCGGACATAATGGCGTCATCGTGTTTAAAGCACTTTAATCATCAGGCAAAGGTTAAACAATATGAGTAGCAAAACCATGAAGGAACGAGTACCTCTGGTGCCAGATGGGCAACCCTATCCCGGCCCGATGGAGGAATTGCTTCCGCATCGTCATCCTTTTCTTTTTGTAAAGAAATTATTGAAGGTGGGTAAGTCGGACTTTGTCGGCGAGGCAATATTCCCGGCGGATACGGCATTTTTTGCTGGTCATTTTCCGAATCATCCCGTGGTCCCAGGCGTTATCTTGGTTGAGATGATGGCGCAGTGCGGCGGGGCGGGCCTTATAGCAAATGGGACGGTTCCAATCGATGGACTCTTCTTTCTCGTGAACGTCGACAATGCGAAGTTTCGCCGTCAGGTCGGTCCAGACGAGAAGGTCCATATTGAAGTCAAAAACACTCAAGAGGGCACACGCATGGTCAAACAGCATGGCATCGCCACCGTGAATGGTGAAGTTGCCGTTGAAGCGGACTTCGCGTGCATTCTCAGCACCCGTAAATAAGTGGGGCGTTTATGCCCTCTCCCACCTTACAGGTCCGTAATCTCTCTGTTGCCTTCACGCGTGAAGGTCAGGTTACACGCCCTGTGCGGTGTGTTTCTTTTGATGTGAATGCCGGTGAACGCGTCGCACTTGTTGGCGAGAGTGGCTGCGGCAAGAGTCTGACGGCGTTGTCGCTTGTGCGTTTATCTCCCACAGACCATGCGCGTCTCTCGGGCAGTATTTTGTTTAATGGCGAGGAGCTTTTAGGAAAATCAGACAAGGCGCTTTCTGCTGTTCGTGGCCGTGGCATGGCTTATGTCTTTCAGGATCCATCCGCTAGCTTGAACCCGGTCATGCGCGTCGGAGCGCAGATTGCGGAGGCGTTGCCTCCTGGCACATCGGATGCAACCGAGTATGTTAAAGGACTTCTTGCGCGTGTTGGCATCCCTGATCCGGTTCACGCGATTCGTGCCTATCCCTCGGAAATGAGCGGCGGACAGCAGCAGCGTGTGATGCTGGCCATGGCGCTGGCGGCGCGTCCCCAGGTGCTGATCGCGGATGAGCCGACAACGGCACTCGATGTGACGACGCAGCAGCAGGTGCTGGATCTGATTGATCAACTGGCGCGCGATTTCCAGATGGCGGTCTTGCTGATTACACATAACCTAGGTCTTGTCGCTGGACGCATGCAGCGCGTCAACGTGATGTATGCGGGGAGCGTGGTTGAGTCTGGCGGCGTGGAGGATGTCTTGTCGCGCCCGCGCCATCCGTATACGCAGGGGCTGCTGGCGGCAGTCCCTCGGCTCGATGCGCGTCGCGGTGAACACCTGTGCGATATCCCCGGCACTGTGCCGTCCCCAGAGGCCTTGCCGTTGGGGTGCGCATTTAGTCCGCGTTGCGTATGTGTTCAGGAAGCGTGCAGAATGGCGGAGCCTCCGTGCCAGACCGACGGCGACCACACATGGCGGTGCCATGATTCCCGTCGGTGCTCGGTCAATAAGGTCAACACGGTTAATAGAGTCCCATGAAAAAAAAGAAGAGTTTTAAGCTTCGTGCGCCGCTGACCATCAAGGGTGGTATTCGTGCTCAAACTGCGCACGCGGGACCGTTTCGTGTCTGGTGGAGTCGCCGATGGACAGACGTGCTCGAAGGATTCCGCATGGGTCCACGCCTGGGACGGGGCCGCCATTATGCGATTAGCGGACAAGTCTCTGAGCTCGATATGACCTCTGGCTGTGTATCCGCTGAAGTGCAAGGCGCAAACGCGGATCCGTATCGTTGTTCAATACGCTTTGCCTCTCTTGATCCATCACAAAAGGAAAAAGTCGTTGCGGACTTGAAGGCTCGTCCGATGCTGATTGCTCGGTTGATCGCAGGTGAATTACCGCATGATGTTGAAATGCTTTTTGAGCAGGTTCATGCTCCGTTGTTTCCGCGTCGCTCAGGCGATATTCAAAGTGCGTGCAGTTGCCCCGATTGGGCAAACCCCTGTAAACATCTTGCCGCTGTCTACTGCCTGCTTGGGGAAACAATTAGCAAGAATCCGTTGCTCTTGCTGGCGTTGCGTGGTATTACCCGTGCGGATTTAATTGAGAGACCCTCCACCCACGAGGGAACAGACAGGAAAATCGCCGTGTCGCTTCAAGGGGCCGGGAACAGGTCGTCTCCTGATCAAGGCGAACCGCTCACGGTCGAATCATTTTACGGAACGCCGCATCCCCCAATCACTGATTTTGGCGCTTCGCCAGGCTTAGACATTTACGCGCCCCTTGTTCAACGGTTGGGACCTCTTCCATTTTGGCGAGGCCAGGAACGGTTTTCGGATACGCTTGAACATCTGTATGCCCGCGCGGCATCGCGTGGCGTGACGGTCTGGAGCGGTGACACGCTCGATCTTCGCCGCCCCGAAGAGAAGATCATCATCAAAGGCGCTTCGCTTCATCTCAAACAGCATTTGCGTATTGAGCGCGCCTAGGGCCGTGATCAAGAACATGGGACTTGCGACTTGGGACGTGCAGGATATTTTCTCCCAAGTCCAATGTCCCAAGTCCAATGTCCCAAGTCTAACCTACGGCTTGTCTGGACGAGTAAATTAGCGTATACTTCTAATCTTTAATTGTTACGAGGATAATCCCATGTCAGTTCGTGTCCGTTTCGCTCCGAGTCCCACCGGCAATGTTCATATCGGAAACATTCGCGCCGCTATTTTTAATTGGCTCTTTGCCCGTCATGCAGGCGGCAAGTTCCTGCTGCGTGTCGAAGATACGGACCGTGAACGTTCCACGCAAGAAGCGATCCAGACCTTGCTGGCGTGCATGGAGTGGCTGGGACTGGATTATGATGAGCCTGAACTGTATCAGAGCAAGCAGACGGAGCGCCATATCGCTGTTGCCGAAGATCTGGTTGCACGCGGCTTGGCGTATCGCGATAACAAGGGCGGCGGCGGTGAGTGCGTCATCTTCCGTATGCCGAAGCAGGGCAAGGTGGAGTATACGGACCTCGTGAAGGGGCCCATGAAGAAGCAGGCGGAAGATACCCAGGACTTTGTGATCGTGCGGTCTGATGGCACGCCGGTCTTCCATCTGGCCAATGTCGTCGATGATGTGGATATGAAGATCACGCATGTCATCCGGGGTGATGATCATGTGGAGAACACCTTTAAGCACATCGAACTTTTCAAGGCCATGGGCGCGCCGATTCCGCAGTATGCGCATTTGCCGATGATTGTCAATAATCAGGGCAAGCCCTATTCAAAGCGTGACGGCGCTGCCTTTGTCGGCGAATTCAAAGAGCAGGGGTATCTGCCGCAGGCATTGTTCAACTTCCTGCTGTTGTTGGGTTGGGCGCCTGGCGATGACCGCGAAGTGCTGTCGCGTGAGGAGATGACTCAGCTCTTTACCCTAGACCGCTGCAAGTCGAGCGCGGCCCGTTTTGACAACAAGAAGCTCATCTGGATGAACGGCGAATATATTCGCAATACACCGCGTGAAATTTATGCCAAGGAATTTGTTTCACGTGTGACGAGCGCGGGGCTATCCACGGACGGTGTTGATTTGAATGGCATCATGGATCAGATGCAAATCCGCACCAAGTTTTATTCGGAAATTCCTGGAACGTGCACCTATTTCTTTACGGAAGAGTATGCCTTTGACCCCAAGGGTGTTGAAAAGCGCTTGAAGGGCGAAGGTGTTGCGGCGTTGCTCGACGAAGTCGCGGATAAATATGCCGCGTTGCCAGTGTTTGATGTCCAGTCGGCTCACGACGTGACTGCCGCCCTGGGCGAAGCCAAAGGCACAGGCATGGGCTCCATCGTCCATCCCGTGCGCATGGCCGCAACAGGCCTGACCGAAGGTCCTGGCCTCTTCGAGCTGCTCGTACTGCTGGGACGTGATCGCACCTGCGCACGTCTACGCAAAGTCGCCCAGCGCCTCCGCGAGCAGACGCTGTAAGTCTGGGAACGCCGACGTCCTCGTCGGCTGCCGACGGGGACGTCGGCGCTCCCAGGGGTTCGGCCACGACGGAGCGTGGCCCTCCATTTCCACTGGAGGGCGAGGCTGTGGCGAGCCGATGTAAAGATAGCCAGTGAACAGGCGTGGACGCCTATTCGCCCAGAAGAGATAGCGCTATTCTTGCCTATAACTTGGCCAAAATGTCACGGAATACTTTTTCGCAAAGAACGCTATTTGGGTGAAGGACGGCGTGCCTACGCAATCGGCGAATACGCCGTCGGCACAGCTCGTCCTTCACCCAGAGTT
>Ga0268284_1001704_pt1 | contig 10748 bp, 10 predicted proteins | sample saktaG_14_FD_190137 | JGI IMG/M metagenome (GOLD analysis project Ga0268284, IMG submission 190137) | Saline water microbial communities from Sakinaw Lake, British Columbia, Canada - sak_2013_06_06_40m | ecosystem: Environmental > Aquatic > Non-marine Saline and Alkaline > Saline ... | reverse complement strand
GCAGTCCGGCATGCACTGGCGCTTCAAGAATGCCGCATACATGTGCGCTCTTGTCGCTCGCTTCCGCTCAAACCTCCACGCAGCTTAAGGATGTGCCAACTAAAATGAATCACACCCCTTGTTCCATCAAGACAACAATCTGTTCAAAACAGACGTCCCTGTTGGACTTTAACCATTCATTCTTGGATGCTTCCCATCTGAAAAACTTCATGTGATGAATTTAGACCAAAGTGAGTCTTTTGTCAACACAATGTCATCATTATCTTTTCGCATAACGTTAGCGACCATCGCCCTTGAGCCGAAGGCGAATGAGGGTTCGATGTGTCGCACTGTTAAGCATCTTTGTTTCTTGGTCCGCAAAACCAGAATATTACTCCGGCTACGGAAGTATACACAATAAAACTATAATTTATAAAATGTCGCTTTATTATTGAATGCGATGCCACGTTAATTCCGTAATTTGCGCATATGACAAAGAATTCCAAAAGAATACCAATAAATATCCAGAATAATATTGACTGCAAGATCAAAGATCTCAGCCTTGAAATCTTTTGCCAAAATGGAAACGCGAGTGACATTATTGCGCCAATAACCATAGGAAGCACAACGAAAAAGGCAATAACGACAAACAAAATAAACAAAGCGTCGACACCTTCGGATGAACACCTTGGATTGGCTATTAGATGAAATAGAAAAGACAGCCACCAGAAAGCCGTGAAGGCGATAGCACCTGCTAATGTGCGATGTAATCTATCTCTTATAATTATCATAATGCTAACGTCGTGCCTGGCCGGACTTGGAAGGCCGTGCGAAGCGCGGCTCTTCAAGGTACGTGTCCAGGCATCTTGTTGGGGCTACTCTATCAGTTCCTGTTCCTTCATCCACACATACAGCGATGCACTCTTTCCATTCCCATGGTAACTCGTCCACCATTCTTTCTTGTGGACGAAGTAGATATAGATCACTTCGTCGTTCGAGTGCATTGTATGGAATTCATATTCTCGTCGTTGGCCATCCTGCAGGAAGAGTTCAACGTAGAACTCTTGGTCGTATGCCGGATGATTTGGTCTGTATCGTTCCGTCCGATTGACCGCGTCCGCAAACGAAGTTAGGACGCTGGGATTTGTGATGGTCATGAGCGGACGCGAGACGTATCCGGAAACAACAATCCTGACAATGTTTGATCCGTGGAGCGAGCGTAGTAATGCAAGACCATCCTGTTCTGTTTTCGCACGTTCCGTCAAGCTCGTGAAGGCGAAAAACGCGCCGCCAATGCCGAGAAGAACGGGGATCAGACATACAGTGACGGCAAACACAACGAGAAGGGCGATGAGCTTCTTGCTCATGCCTTTGGGCTGCTGCTTTGGAGGAAGCGGTGGTGGTTGTGGTGACTCAGTCATCTGTCTTTTACCCCAACGTTACGCCTCGCCGGATTCCGAACCCGCCGCGGGTGAGGAATACGGTGCAGGCGATGGTTCTGCCTTCCTGTATGGTTTTAATTGAATTCCTCTACAGTAGTACGGATACTTTTCTGGATTGTCCGACGGAAAGCCAAGAACCAGTAAGCCGAGATGGTAAACACCGATCTTGATGGAGTCTGCAATCTCCTGGAGCGAATACTCTTCAATTAACTGAGTGCGAACATGTTCAACGTAAGCCCGATAGGACGGGTTGCTTGCCGGATCTTCTCGCCCGACTAGAGTCCACGTTGCATCATCTACCGACGCTCGAACATGCTCCCGAAGTGTCGGCAAATACGAGTCGCCGTCTTTCGGCGACCACTGTTCGATTGGCCTGAACCACTCGACGAATACGCGATGCCCATCCCGGCGAATGCGATACGGCTTTCTATTGAAGATATTAATCATCTCATTCTCTGGCAGAACGTTTAATGTGTCCCCCGTGTCTTTTGCTGGCAACCTTGCCAGCGATGTGTAAATAGTTACGCTTTCTGATGGACAAAGCAAGCTGCATTTGCGTATATTTAAGAAAAATTTGGGTCGAAAGTTGTCTTTTGGTAGGGTTTTCCATGATTAGGACCACGCTGTCCTAATCAGGTTAAGTTTTTGGGTCGCAGTCAAAATGAGGGTATAACCCATAATGTCAGTCTCACACTTTGCAAAGTGTGAGATCTGGAGAAAGGTCGTTTTATGGCACCGATATTGACACCGTCGCTCTGGCGGACATGCCGTGCGTTGGCGAACAGGAAGCGTCTGGAATTGCTGAAACGTGTGATTGAGCAGGAGCCGGTGAGTGTGAAGGCGTTAGCGCTTCAAGTGGGGATCAGTGTCTGCACCTGCAGCCAATGGTTGCGGTTACTGAATTCGCGAGGCCTTTTGAGCGTGGTACGCCAAGGTCGCTGGGTCTATTACTCGTCAGGAGCTGATCCAGCCGTGAGACAGTCAGAGGAGATGCTGACCGCAATCTGCATGGCATTGCGCCTGTGCAGGAAAGCGGATGACTATGACTGCATCCTTAAAGCCCTGACAGCCTTTACGCATCCAAGGCGCATTCTGATTGTCAAAGCAATACACGCCTCGGGTGACGCTTCCGAATACCTTTTAATGCAGACCTGTCACATTTCCAAACCAGCCCTCTTCCGGCATCTCCAGAAGCTGGTGCAACGTTCCCTGGTGACTGTAGACGATGGTCAGTGCACGATCGCATTGCCTGAAACCGTTTTCGCCTGTGCGCTTCTCCGTCTTGCGCTCAATAATTGACAGTCATTCAGTCTCACACTTTGCAAAGTGTGAGACTCGAGATTCAGGATATAATATCAAACAAACGTGCACATGTGTTCGTGCCTACTCACGCAGTCTTTCGGTCAATTGTAACGTGGCTTTTCTTTCCCTTATTTCTTCTTCCATCTCAGAACACCATGCGTTACAAGATTTATCTCGATGGTTCAACAAGTTTGCCTTGAGTCGCTTGACCCATACGGTAGCAGGCTGGAGTTGTTGGCGATCCAGATACACTTGTGCGATCGAGTGGGCTGTGAATACCATTTCCTGTTTGTCATTCGCCAGCTTAGACAGACGATAGGCTTTCAGCAAGTATGGGATCTTTGCAGAAGGACGCTGCATCATGTCTGCGCGTGTTGCTAAGAGCCGCGGATGCTCGCCGTATTTCCGAAGGAATGCATCGATCATACGCACAAACCGGCGTTGGTGTTCCTTGTACGCTTTCCACCTGTTGCGCCGGACGAGTCCAACTCCGATAGAGACGAACGCATCCCATTTCTCCCGGTCAGTATGATTAAAGAGCTTCATTTTTTGTTTTCGTCAACGCTTGCTATGGCTCAATTATCTTTTGCTGGCAACCGAGCCATCGATGGGTGTATTATTAATGACGAATCATGGGCAAAGCAAGCTGAAATTGAAGAGGACTCAAAATTTGGTTAAAAGCTCAGCTTGCTGGAAATGGAAAGTGATGGAGATGGACAATTGAAGTTAGATTCCCAAGTTTCCAGTTTCGAGTTTCCAGTTTCAAAAGCTCCCCTCATCATCTCTGCCAGCCGTGCGACCGACATTCCGGCGTTTCACGTGCAGTGGCTGCGTGAGCGGCTTGAGGCTGGCTTTGTGGAACGGATTAATCCGTTCAATCAGAAGCCCAGTATCGTCTCCTTTTCAGAAGCGCGCGTCTTTGTCTTTTGGACCAAAAATCCGAAGCCCATGTTTTCTCTCTTGGATGAGCTGGATGCGCGAGGGCTTCACACCTATTTCCAATTCACCTTGAATGATTATGACGCGGAGGGCTTTGAGCCAGGCGTTCCGAAGCTGGAGGAGCGAGTGGAGATGTTCGTGGCATTGTCCAATCGCTTAGGTAAGGATAGAGTCATTTGGCGCTTTGATCCGCTGTTGCTCACGGATAAGATCTCGGTGGATGACCTCCTCAAGAAGGTCGGGCGCGTCGGAAATCTGCTTCATGCTTACACCTCCCGGTTCGTCTTCAGCTTTGCGGATATCGTGGGGTATAAGAAGGTTCAAGCGCATTTAACTCGCACAGGTATTCAGGCGCGCGAATTCACAATCCCCGAGATGCAGGTTTTTGCTGCGGGGGTTCAACAGCTCAATCAGCGCTGGGGACTTTCCGTCTCCACCTGCGCAGAAGCGATCGATCTGGATGAATATGGGATTGAGCATGGCCGCTGCATCGATGATCGGCTGCTCGTTAAGCTGTTTCCTCAGGACACTAAGCTCATGGACCTTCTCGGCTATGAAGAGGGCTTAGGCGGGGAGTGGGTTCCCGTTTCCAGGAGAGCGAAGTTGAAAGATCCCGGCCAGCGTAAAGCATGCGGTTGTATTATCAGCAAAGATATCGGGAAATACAACACGTGCTCGCATGGATGTGTGTATTGTTATGCGTGTAGTGGCTGACACACCATGAAATAGGTATCCAAAGTAAAGAGGATAATCTTGTTTTCAAGATCAAGGTCGGATAATATTTTCTCACACATTATAATGTGTGAGAAAGAGGCAGATAGTAATGAATGAAAGTTTGACACCTACGTTGTGGAGAAGTTGCCGTGTTCTTGCAAACAGGAATCGTTTAAGACTAATCAAAGCGATGATTGGGCGAGAGGCTTTGACAGTGCAAGAATTAATGAATGTCTGCAAAATGGAACAAAGTGCTTGTAGCCAAAATCTCAGATTAATTAATTCGAGAGGTCTTACATTTGTAAGTCGGCAGGGGCGTTGGGTACGTTATGGGTTAGGGGCAGATCCGAAAGTGCAACAAGCCAAAACTCTTCTTAATGCAGTCGTAGAGGCTCTTCGCGGATGTAAAACGGACGAAAATATTGATTCCATAATATATGGTTTGACCGGGTTTACCCATCCACGACGGATTACATTACTTCGGGTAATTAATGAAATGAAAGGAGTCGGGATGACGGAATTACAGATTCGCTGCGGAATATCTTTACCCGCGCTCTATCGGCAGTTGGATAAATTAGAACGTCGCGGTATTGTGCAAGTCGGACCCGATGGCATTTCATTGGTCACTCCTAAAAACAAGTTACTTCGTTCACTGATCACACTCGTGCGGGAATGAGAAGTTTCTCATACATTATAATGTGTGAGAAAAAGGAGCCCCGACAGTGATGAATAAATTGGGAATACGAGGAAGAATATAGATTATGCGAAACGAATTTGTTTGTTGGATGTGCTTGATGGTAAGTGTATGTCATGGCTATCTGCCGCCCGTTGATCAGCAGGCGAAGGTGACACTGAGTATCTCGGATTTTCCTGATACGAGCGATGACGATGGCATCAAGTTGCGCAAGGTGCCTACTGAGAACCCCTTAGAGTTTACGGTCACTCTGCAGAACGACCGGGCTGAGAAAATCAGCGGTATCCTGCATGTCTGGCTGAATGACGACTGGAGGATCGAGGGAAGCAGTAATACGTTTGAACTGGCCGTGGACCCGGGGCAGCAACGTACCTTAACCTGCAGGGCTCTCGCCTTGCCGCGTGTGCTCGCTGCCGTGTATCCTGTCCATGCCCAGATGACAATAAAGCTTGATGGAAAGGTTGTTGTCCTCCACCCCATTGCGCTATTTGAAGCGCAGGTAAGAAAATTGGAAACTCGACCCACTCCACCGGAGTTTAAGAAAGCGCGTGAGGGTGTGTCACGTCTGGATGATATGACGGGACGCGCGTTTTATCGTCAGATGGAGAATACAACCGACTTAGGGATCGATTACTCCGGCGCGGACCAGGAGAGCGGTGCGCATCATTCACGCGGTACTCAGATCCGAGACGGCATCCCTCGCCCGGGATTGAACATGCATCCGCCCTATCGGAACGGAGCCGGCTCAGTCTGGACTGATTACATGGTCTGGCTTCCCGAAAAAAAACCGGCATCACTTGCGTTCTATACCGCCATCCGTGACTCAGCACCCTCTGAGCCGAAGAGTGATGGCGTCGAATTTAAGGTTATTGTGGTTGACGCGTTTGGCGTCGAGAAAGAGTTGTTCACCCGCTTCAGCGACGCAAAGACGTGGGAAGCGGCACGTGTTGATCTCAGCGCATACGCAGGCCAAATCATCACCCTGCGCATCTGGTCAGGATCAGGTCCGAAGAACGATACAACCTGCGACTCCTGCTTTTGGGGGGATGTCGTGCTCATCGTGGGCAAGCTCCCCAAGCTTCCTACAGAAGCGCAATGGCAGACGCGCGAACAGGCGGCTGTTGCGCATGCCAAACAGGTTCTGGTGTCCAAACGCACAACTGGCAAAGGCGCCTTCCTGTTGCAGGTGAATGATCAGGCCTTTGCTGCTGCAATTGAACTGGGCGAGCAGGGGATCACCGATGGTGTGCTGGCCTTCTCAGACGGGATACGCGCATTGACCTATCGTGGGTTTCAGTGCGAGGTGGATGGCTTGAACGTGGGCGGTGTCGAGAACGGCCAGCCCGTGGTGCAGGTGAAGAACTCAAAAACGTGGGGCGGAGCTGAAGAGATCGCGCATGAGGTGTCGCATCCGTCCGGCATGCTGACGGTGCGGACGAAGATGAGTGTCGAGCAAGGCGTCTTGAAAATCGCCTGGGATATGCCAGGTGCGAAACGTGACGCCCGCGGCACGCCGCGCTTTACACGCTTGGCTCTGGGGCCCTGTAATGAAAAGGTCTGGCGCGTCTATGCAGGCTTAGGAAACGTGATTGAAAATCCGGGACCTTTTAAGCTACATAGTGGCGGCTTTGAACTGAGCACGCGGCATGTGGGCGCGGATTATCCGAATGGTTTGAGCCTTGTCCAAGCCTGTGATGTGTTTCCAGATGGAGTCGTCTATGTGCCAGAGACAAAACGCTTCTCCTTGGAGACGCTACATGATGCGACGTTCATGCTGATCCCGTCTGCCAAGGGCTCCTTTGATGCTGCTCGCGTGTATAGCGACAGATCCGGATTTAAGAAGGGCAAGGGTGTGGATTCCATCCTAGGACGTCTATGCCTCGATCAATGGGGCGGCGATTATAAAGTTGCAGCAAAGGATTTAAAACAGGCTGGCCGTTACGGCTTGAACGATGCTTTATTTGTGAGACATGTATGGCAGCGTTGGGGCTATGATTATCGGCTTCCAGAAATTTATCCGCCGCTGGGCGGACTTGAACCCTTCCAGGCCATGCGCGAAGCAGCTCGCCAGGCGGGCATCCTCTTTATTCCCCACGATAACTACATCGATTTTTATCCGGATGCGCAACATTTTAGTTACGACCAGGTCTATTTTTCCGCTGATAATAAGCCCGTCCGCGCCTGGTATAACGCGGGGGCGCGTGCCTTGAGCTACAAGTGGATGCCACACGCCTTCCGTCCGTGGATGGAAGCGAACTTGAAGCGGATGCATGACGGATTCAATCCTGACGGGATCTTCATCGATGTCTTCACGGCTGTTCCGCCAGTGGATTACTATGATCGCGCTGGCATATATTATCCTCGCATGCGTACCGTGAAAGAGTGGGCTGGGGCGTTTGATACCTGCCGCGACCAATTGCGCAAGGACGGACCTATGATCAGCGAGGCCGGCACGGATGCGCTGATCGGTTCGGTCGATGCGACACAGTCCGATCACTTTGGTGCAGATCGATGGATGAATGGGTTCGGCGATTTTGAACGCACGCCCTGGCATGATATGGTCACGCACGGGAAGATGGTCTTGTTGGCTGGCGGATTGGGGCCGCGCTATGCTGCACGGGACTGGAATGACCACAGCGCCAACCCCCTGCATGGCTATGGATCGGACGACTATCTCTCTAACACCGTGATGGGCGGACGCAACCCCATGTGTGACGGTCCATTCTCACGCCGTTCGGTCATGACCTACTGGCTGCTGCATGACGTGTGCGCTGTGCTGGCGCGTGAGACCTTTGAGTCCCATACCTTTGGCAAGACCATTCATCAGCAGCAGACCGTGTTTAGCAAGGACGCGCGTGTGTGGGTGAATCGCGGCAGCAATCAGGTCTGGACCGTCGCGGACGGGAAGCAATTGCCGCAATACGGTTTTTATGTTGAGACGCCCCGTGCAAAGGCCGGCGTGTTCTTAATCGACGGACAACGTGTCGGTTTTGCAAAGTCAGAGAAGGCGCTTTTTGTTGATGCCCGTTCGCGTAGCAACGCGATACTTAAAACCAAGATTGAATCGTATGCGAAGGAAGACAGAAGTGTGACTGAACGCGCGCAAGAGCAGAATGTCGAGGGACGATTACTGGATTTTGGTGATCTTTCAACGGATGGCGCGTTCCGTCTGGTCAACGAAGGTAACAATTCATGGTTGCTTACGCCCTTGCCAGACAGTAAAGCCTTCAGCGCCGACATCTCATTAACCTATCTAGCCTCCGCCTACGCGAAGATTACGAAGGTGGAGATGGTGGATCCCTTCTATGCAGGATCTAAAGCTCCGGACTGGTCACTCGACGGCGCAACCTTCCGTATTTCCTGCGACGCAAAATCTTTCGCTTATCGTATATTCATTGAATAAAACCAAGTCCATAATTGACATCAGGCATTAATTATATTAAAGTATGCCCACTTTTTGCCGCTTGGGGGATTAGCTCAGTTGGTTAGAGCACTTGCTTGACATGCAAGGGGTCGGAGGTTCGAGTCCTCTATCTCCCACCAAATCTCAGGCCTGTAAACATCGATTTCGACTAATGTTTACAGGCCTTTTTGATTTTTACGACCCAGCGCCCCTTTTTCGGGTAACACAGTAAAACAGGGTGGTTTTGGGTGAACAAAAGCCCAAAAAGACACCCAAAAACTTTTTTTGGGCTTTTTTAACGATAAGCCTGTCTTTATTGGTTACTATTGCATTTTGAGTAGTTTTTGGGTTTTTTGGGTTTTCCGCCGTTTTTGGTTTTTTGGGTTTTTTGGGGTTTTTCCCTCCAGAAGGCCCTTAGTCCCGAATTCCGATCAATGCTGGCAGGGGTGAAGTCTTTTTCAATACCCTCCGGCGCGGGACGGATTTTTGGTTTTTGGGTTTTTTTGGGTTTTTGGGCGACCCCTCGGCGGGCTGGATACGGGGGAAAGCTTGCCTCGGTTGACACGACAGAAGAGATTTTGCTACGCTTCATCCCGATGACGGAAGCAGGACGGCCTTTACGCATTGCTGCTTCCAGTTGCCCAGGGATGATGGAGTGTCCCTGGGTGTACAATTTGAAGTTGCTGGTAGTGATGTTGCAAGGTTAGTTTCCTTTGTTAAAACACGAACCCTAGTTTGAATAACGGTTTTTAAACTTAATCGGAATTAAAAGGTTGTGTATTAGGATTGAATAGAAAAGTAGCACAGCGGAGATTAAAATGAAACGTTGTTTGTATTGTTGCCAAGAAAAAGATAAGTCTGAATTCTCAGAAGAACATATTATCCCACAAGCAATTGGGGGCAATCTCTCACCTTTAAATCCATTTAAAACAACAGATGTGTGCAATAGGTGCAATAATCTTTGCGGGCTGTTCATAGATTCAGCGTTCATTAAGAATTGGATAACTCAAGCTGGACGCCTACAAGATGCCATGCGGTATATAAAATTTACCAAAGATGCTATTTTCCCCTTACAATTTTTGGGGCCCAGTCCAGAACTCGCGCACAACGACAAAATATGTGATCTATGGCTGGGGCCTACAGGCGACAGAATATATCATTTCCATAAGCCTTATCCAGAAGTGAAAGACATGCCTGTTATCGTTGGACCTGCCCCGAACGTGCAAAGCGAAATTGATGCTGGTTACGCCTTTATTTATGTAGTTCCAGATAACCATGTTTGGTGGATACCTATCTTTCGGTCCTTTGCCACTCAATTTAAACATTCTGAACTTTATCTTGGCAATGGTCCTTGCCCTCAGGGGGGAATGTTCACTGAGATACCACCAGACTTAAAAGAACTGCACACGAAACTCACTGAAATGCGTGATACAACCCATCACGCCCGCATCACAATTAGTTTAGGATTTGAAACAAGGTTTCTAGCAAAGTTTGCACTAGGGATAGGACATTTATTACTCGAGCCTGAATTTGCTTTTAGCAAGGATGCAGACCTTTTACGATCAATGATGTGGGCAAGGAGTTACGAGAAGAGAAAGGATATTCCGATCAGGGGTTTTGGATTTCTAAATATTAACGGGAAAGGATTGGATCAAGTTCTTTCTTGGCCGAGTGGTCACATAATTATGTTGCGTCCAATTGATTCTGGTATCGGTTTGTTTGTTCGATTTTATAATAGCCAAACAGCATGCATACTTATTTCAGCGACGAAAGATCATTGGGTGAACAGGGTTAGCGAAGAAGGCATCATTTTTGTTATAGCTTCTGGGCTACGTAAATGCCTTGGACCTATTAGTTTACGTGCGTATATTGAACATCGACAGGGTATTATAGTTAATCCTGATATTGATTCCTTAGAAAAAGAGGCAACCACCACGTATCCAAGACCACCAGTCCAACTAAATTAGACTTCAAGTAATGCTGTCTTGTAAAATTTATATTGTAAATTTATAGTTGAAGTCTTATGGGGTTGTTGATAAGTTTGCTGTTTCTTCAACAATCCGGTTATTTTCAAACGAAAATTTTCGCTTGGTAATTCTTGCAAGATGAGGAAGAATGCTTTTTTCAATGTCTCCACTTCCATTCATTTCATAACTACCGTATACCTGGGGATTTGAATTGTAATGCGTGATAAATTTTCCTAATTGAATATCGGAAAGGGTATTGACGCTTTTAAAAAAAGCAGCGAGTTTATTACCTACGTCACAGCATGGAC
>Ga0268284_1001699_pt1 | contig 10770 bp, 7 predicted proteins | sample saktaG_14_FD_190137 | JGI IMG/M metagenome (GOLD analysis project Ga0268284, IMG submission 190137) | Saline water microbial communities from Sakinaw Lake, British Columbia, Canada - sak_2013_06_06_40m | ecosystem: Environmental > Aquatic > Non-marine Saline and Alkaline > Saline ... | reverse complement strand
TTAAGAGACCAATATCTGGCTTCAGTAAAAGGTAAAATCCTTGCCAATATTCAGGAAGTTAATATCGTTGACATTTCACATCAAATAAGTCCGTTTAATATTGAACACGCCGCTTTTGTGATTAAAAATTGTTATCAGGATTTTCCGGAAGGAAGTATTCATATCATTGGCGTAAATACAGAAGAATCTGATAAAGATAGCCACGTCGTGATTTTTCATCATAATCATTATTTTATTGGAACTGATAATGGTATTTTTTCAATGATTTTTACCGATCAACCGGAGAAAATATTTGAACTTACTATTCCACAAGACACTGATTTTTTTACTTTTTCTGCACGTGATCGTTTTGTAAAAGCTGCTGTTCATCTGGCAAGTGGAAAACCAATTGAGGAATTAGGCAATCCACTAAAAAACATTCAAACGAAAATGTTATTTAAACCTGCCGTTGAAGAATTGCTGATAAAAGGCATGGTAATTCATATTGACGGATATGAAAACCTGATCACAAATATTACTAAAGACCTCTTCGATAAGGTTGGAAATGGAAAAAAATTCGCTATCCAACTTAGAGGGGTACAAATCAGATCAATCGCACAGTCATATCTTGATGTCCCTACAGGAGAAACAGTAGCAGTTTTTGCATCAAACGGTCATTTAGAAATTGCCATTAACCAGGGAAATGCAAGCAGCTTGCTTGGAATAGCCATAAATGACGCGATTAGAATCGAATTCGAAAAATAAAGTCAAATCACGTTTGAACTCCGATTAGTAATATTTCGATAAACTTGGCGTTTTTCATTTATTCATTATTTTAGCATATAATTTTTTATTGATGATCACAATTTTTAAAAAAGAATTTTTTGGGTTTTTCAATTCTTTAACTGCTTATGTGGTGGTCATCGTGTTTTTATTGATCAACAGTTTGTTTTTGTGGATATTGCCCGGCAATCTGAATATTCTGGATTATGGATATGCTGATTTGGAAGGACTGTTCACGATTGCTCCTTATACTTTTATGTTTCTGATTCCTGCTCTTACGATGCGTTTTTTTTCTGAAGAACATCGCAGTGGAACCATTGAGCTTTTATTGACAAAACCCATCAGTGATTTAAATATTATTCTTGCCAAATATTTTGCCGCTTTGGCTTTGGTTATTTTTTCAATTATCCCTACCCTGATCTATTTTTATTCGGTTTATCAACTTGGGTTTCCAAAAGGAAATCTTGATTTTGGTGCATTTTGGGGATCTTTTATCGGATTAATCTTACTGGGTGCCACTTTTGTTTCCATCGGCATATTTTCATCAGTGCTAACAAATAATCAAATCTTATCGTTTATTATTGCAATTGCCTTGAGTGCTTTTTTTTATTTGGGATTAGAATATATATCCACTGCTGAAAGCTTTAACAACCTTTCCTTATTGATCCAAAATCTTGGAATTAGCGCACATTATTCTTCAATAAGTCGTGGGGTTCTTGATTCACGCGATCTCATTTACTTTTTTAGTATCATTACTTTATTCATCTATTTTACTAAAATATTGTTAGAAAAAAGGAAATGGTAAGTAAAAATACAACTCATACAATCAAGAAGTTAAAGCAAATTTCATTTGTTCTTGCAGTGCTGTTATTAATTAATTGGCTCAGTTCTGCTTATTATGTAAGATGGGATTGGAGTTCGGAAAAAAGATATTCGCTTTCTGATGAAAGTAAAACATTGTTAAAATCCGTTAATGATGAAATATTTTTTAATGTATATCTGGAAGGAGATTTTCCGGCCGGATTTATGCGTTTAAAACAGAAAACGAAGGAAATGCTGAATGAATTTCAGGCTTACAATAAAAATATTCGTTTTAGATTCATCAACCCAAATCAGGAAAAGGATAACGATAAACGCAATCGGTTCTATCAGGAATTAATCGATAAAGGACTTACCCAGACTAACCTTCAGGTTAAAACCAAAGATGGCTTAAAACAACAATTGATTTTTCCGGGTGCAATTGTTAGTCATAACATGAACGAACTTCTATTGAATTTATTAAAAACACAAATGGGCGTGCCACCCGAAGCTGTATTAAACAATTCAATTCAATCGCTTGAGTTCAGCATTGCAAGTGCGATAAAACGATTAATTAGCAAGACTAAACCTGATATTGCTTTTTTAAAGGGACATGAAGAATTAGGTCGCGAATACATTGCGGATATAGCAGAAGCACTTACTAAGGATTATCGATTAAATGAGGTTGAAATTCTTGGCAATCCTAATTCTTTAATCAAAGATTTTGGCACTGATTCAATGCAAACAAAGTATTCGACCATCATTATTGCCAAACCCGAAAAGGTCTTTACGGAAGCGGATAAATTCGTAATTGATCAATACATCATGAATGGTGGAAAAGTAATGTGGTTGATCGATCCGGTTGATGCTTCGATGGATAGCCTTAAAAATAATCAATCCATGATGGCTATCACAAACTATTTAAATCTTGATGATCAACTCTTCACTTATGGAGTGAGGCTCAAAAACAACCTGATCATGGATTTGAATTCCCGGAAAATACCTTTACGAATAGGGCAAGTTGGTACGCAAGCAAAAATTGATTTTTTCCCATGGTTTTATTTTCCGGCAATTAGTCCACAATCAAATCATCCTATTGTTAAAAACCTGAATTCGATCAGTACTGAATTTGTCAGCAGTATTGATACGCTATCAAAGAGTGGAACAGTTAAAACAGTTTTATTAGCAAGTTCTAATTATTCCAGAACAATCAATACACCGGCCATTATCAATTTCGATATTTTACAATCTGAACCTGACTCTCGGTTTTTTAATCAAGGGCCTCAAAATATTGCAGTTTTGCTCGAAGGCGAATTTGAATCCGTATTTAAAAATCGATTCTCACCGCTCTCCAATGAATTTCAAAACACTAAATTTCTTGAAAATAGCGTATCCACTCAGATGATTGTCATTTCGGATGGCGATTTAATAAAAAACCAATTACATCGTACACAATTCTATCCCCTTCCACTAGGCTACGATCAATTTACCGGACAAACTTATGGCAATAAGGATTTTATATTAAATGCAATGAATTATCTGACAGATGGTAAAGGTTTGATTAGCTTACGCAACCGTGAATTAAAACTGCGATTACTCGATAAAGCTAAAATCACCAACGATCGAATTTACTGGCAATTATTAAACAGTTTAGTTCCAATCCTGATAGTTATTCTTTTTGGGATTATTCTCTTTGTGATTCGCAGAAAAAAGTATGCAAGATAAACTTTGGAATACAATTGCCTCAATTAATTTATTATAAAGCTTATTTTTGAGAAATTTCAATATTCATGTACTTTCTGAGATATAAAGAACACACTCCCCCTCTCAATATTTCTTAACAATATTATCATTCATTAAATAATTTTTTTATTGTTTAATTTTTAACAATAGCTTTGTTATCTTTGCACCGTATTTATAATATCTATTTAAGCCTATCTGAATTAATGACAAAAAATCTGTACATAGCTGCTGCAGAAGCATACTCCGGCAAATCCCTCATCGTTTTAGGGATCATGAATATTCTACTTCGAAATTTGAAACGCGTTGGAATCTTTAGACCAATCGTAAATATAAGTCAAGGTAACGATCCTCATATCGAATTGATCCGTCAACATTTTAAACTTCCGTTTGAACACCATGAAATGTACGGTTTAAGTGACGAAGAAGCTTTTGAATTCATTCGGAAAGATGATATGGATAGTCTTTTTTCGGCCATCCTTAACAAATACAAGCAACTTGAAGCAAAATGTGATTTTGTTTTAATTGAAGGAACTGATTATACAGGATCGTTACGACCATTTGAATTTGATTTTAATGCAAGAGTTGCCAACAATTTAGGTTCTCCTATCATTATAGTGATTAATGGTTATGCAAAAAGTGTTGAAGAAATAAAAAGAACCATTCATCTAAATAAAAAAATACTAGCAAATGAGAAATGTTCCTATTTCGGAATGTTTGCGAATCGGGTTAAATTAGAAGATAAACCTAAAATTGAGAACTTTATCAAACAGGAACATACCGATAAAGAAATAAATATCGTAATTCCTGAATTGGCATTATTACAAAAGCTAACAATACGACAAATCAGCAATGCTTTAAAAGCCACTAAAATTTATGGTGATGACGTAGTGTTAGACTATGATGTTGACGAATACCATATTGGAGCAATGAGTATTGAACACGTTTTGGAACATACCAAAGCCGGAGCACTTGTTATTACTCCCGGTGATCGTCCTGATGTTATTATTAGTCTTTTCATGACTTATATTTCCGAAAATTTTCCAAAAATTGCAGGAATTCTCCTTACCGGAGGATACAAACCCAGCAAGGAAATTATGAATTTAATTACAGGGATTAAAAAACTTCCTATTGCTGTTCTTGAAGTTGCCGATGACACTTATACAACAGCTTTAAAAGTACATAATATAAAAACTGTTCTGAAAGCAAGCAACGAACGTAAAATGGCTGCAGCTCTAGGTCTTTTCGAATCGCATGTTGAAGAAAAAGAATTAACTCATTTAATAAGTTTTACTCCTTCCAAAGTACTCACCCCAATTATGTTCGAGTATTTATTATTTGAACGGGCAAGAGCGCATCATAAACACATTGTATTGCCTGAAGGTGATGATGAACGGATTTTAAGAGCTTGCGAAATACTGTTAAAACGAAAAGCTGTTGACATTACTTTACTTGGAAACGAAATAGAAATTTATAAAAAAGCCGAATTATTACAATTAAAACTTACAGGTGTAAATATCATTGATCCTTTTGATAATGATTTGATTAACGACTATTCTGCTACTTATTATAAATTAAGAAAAGAAAAAGGAATTACCAAAGCAATGGCTGTTGACTTGATGCAGGATGTAAGCTATTTGGGGACTATGATGGTTCACAAAGGTCATGCTGACGGAATGGTTTCTGGTGCTGCACATACGACTCAACACACTATACGCCCTGCTTTCGAATTTATCAAGACTAAACCTGGTTTTTCAATCGTATCATCAAGCTTTTTAATGTGTTTTGAAGATAAGGTTTTACTTTATGGAGATTGTGCTTTAAACACCAACCCAAATTCTGAAGAATTGGCGGACATAGCAATCAGTACTGCAGATACTGCATTAATGTTCGGCATTGAGCCACGAATTGCCATGCTATCTTATTCCACAGGTAAATCGGGAAAAGGTGCAGATGTTGATAAAGTACGACAAGCAACCGAAATAGCCCAAAGTCGCCGTCCTGATTTAAAAATTGAAGGTCCGATTCAATATGATGCTGCGATTGATCCAACAGTTGCCATTCAGAAAATGCCAAATAGTGAAGTTGCAGGTAAAGCCACCGTCTTCATTTTTCCTGATTTAAATACTGGAAATAATACATACAAAGCAGTGCAACGTTCAGCCAATGCAGTTGCAGTGGGTCCAGTTTCTCAAGGTTTAAATAAACCAATCAACGATTTAAGCCGCGGCTGTACCGTTAAGGATATTGTAAATACAGTGTTGATTACCGCTATTCAGGCCCAAGAAAATAAACGAATCTGATAAATTGTTCTTACTTTTGAAATTGAAATTTCAATTGTAAACCAATAGCGTATCATGGATCATTTTTTTAAGCTTGGCTACTTTCCGACTCCTCTTGAAAGGCTCAATAATCTGTCGTATCAATTTCCGGGTTATCAGATATTTATTAAAAGAGATGATCAAGCCGGCTTGGCAACCGGAGGTAACAAAACACGTAAACTTGAATATTTAATTCAGGCAGCATTCGATCAGTCGTGCGACACAATTATCACAGCAGGGGCTCAACAATCAAATCATTGCAGACAAACTGCAGCAGCTGCAGCAAAAGCAGGATTAAAATGTCACCTGGTTCTTGGTGGCCTTCAACCAAAAATATTTACAGGAAATTTACTTTTAAGCAAGCTCTTAGGTGCTCATCTTCATTTTATGGGTGAAAACAGGAAAGGTGAAGATATTCCATTAATCGCCGCATCCTGCAAAAAAGATGGACAACGTCCATATATCATTCCTTATGGCGGTTCTAATTCAATTGGGGCACTTGGTTATGTTCGAGCAATTAAAGAACTTCAAGACCAGTTAAAAGAGCTGAAACAATCTATTGATTATATTTACTTTGCCTCCAGCTCAGGAGGCACTCATGCTGGGATGTTATTGGGGAAAGAACTTTATCAGCTTGAAAGCGAAATCATAGGAATCTGCATCGATAAAGATGAAATCAATGGATTGAGCCTTAATCAAAACATTCTGAATATTTTGAATGATACTAAATCAAGATTAAAAATAGCACGCAACTTTAGTCTTGATGAAATTCATTTACTTCTTGATTATGAAAAAGCAGGTTATGGCGTATTGACAAATAACGAAATTAAAGCCATCAAATTATTAGCCCAAAAAGAAGGAATTTTATTAGATCCAGTTTATACAGGACGTGCATTTTATGGCATGCTCGATCAGATTACAAAACAAAAAATCAAGTCAGGCTCATCAGTTCTTTTCTGGCATACTGGTGGCTTCCCTGCAACTTTTAATTATACTGCTCAATTATCTATTTAAACATTTACTCATGGCTCTTCTGATTATCTGCAACGATCGTGATTTAAGTCCCTGGACAGCTGCATTAAAAAATACTGAACCTGATTTAGATCTTCGTGTCTATCCTGAAGAAGGAAATTTGGAAGATATTGAATTTGTGCTTTGCTGGAAGCATCCGCGGGGAATTTTGAAACGTTATCCAAACCTAAAAGTTATCTCATCGCTGGGTGCCGGAGTTGACCATTTGCTAAGTGATCCTGATTTACCTTTAAGTATCCCAATTGTCAGAATAGTTGATCCTGAGCTTGCACATGCCATGAGCGAATTTGTAATTGGCTTAATATTTAATCATCTTCGATCTTTTACCCAATATCACGAAAATCAAAAACAGAAAATTTGGAAAGTCAACAATTTTCAGATTGCACCTAATGTTCAGGTTGGCATCATGGGGATGGGTGTTTTAGGACAGGATTTAGCCATCAAATTAGCCGCCATTGGTTTTAATGTTGTTGGTTGGGCTCAATCGCCAAAAAAAATCAAAAATGTAAAGGTTTACAAAGGATTGGATGAGTTCGACGAATTTCTGTCAGAAACAAATATTTTGGTATGCCTTCTTCCCTTAACTGAAAAAACAAAGAATATACTTAATAAAGACACATTTTCAAAAGTTCAGGATCAGGCTTTTATTATTAATGTAGCCCGAGGCAATCATTTGGTCGATGAAGATTTGATTGAAATGATTGATAACGATAAACTTTCAGGTGCCAGTTTGGATGTATTTCGAAATGAACCATTGCCTGAAAACCACCCGTTTTGGAGTCATCCAAAAATTAATATAACACCTCATATTGCAAGTTTGACCAATCCTATTTCAGTAGCACCTCAAATTATTGAGAATTATAAAAGGGCAATGGCGGATCAACCTTTATTGAATCTGGTTTCTACCAAATTAGGATATTAAGGTAAATAAAGGCCATTTTTTCTTTTTGTTTCTGCAATCGCTGATATTTCAATGGGTGAGCCACCGGGTATTTTTGCAACCTGAAGACAAAGACGGGCAGGAAAAATTTCATCAGTAAAAAAATCACGGTATGCTTCATTTACAAAATCATAATCATCTAAATCCATCAAGAATATCTGAACCATTACCAAATCTTTATAATCCATTTTATAGTCTTTTAAAATGGTGCCAATATTTTTCATACACTGGCGAGTCGATTCTTTAATATCACCACTAACTAACTCACCAGTTTCATCACGGGCAATCTGACCAGCAATATATAATGTTTCATTCACTATTCTGGCTTTGCTATATGGCGGTGCCGAACCTTCACCAGGTTGTTCTTTTGCAATGACTGAAGTCAGCATAAAAAAACTAATCAAGACTAAATAAAACTTTTTCATTTTGGGTATTTTTAGATGGTTATCACATACTAATTTACAAATATTATGATGTCAGCAATTAGTCATATCTAAAATCTTTTATATTTGTTAAGAACTTAATTTAAAAATCCATAATTATAACCCTTATGAAAAACGCCCTTCCCTATTTATTACTACTCACCATCCTAATTTATCCATTCAACTTTTTGAAATCTCAGCATTTGGGAATTGAAAATGCAGGAAAATATGACCGCTTTTTGATTAAAAATGTGATGCTGATTGATGGAAAAGGAACACCGATGAAAGGACCAAATGATGTGATTGTTGAAAAAAATAAAATTACCGCTATCACAAATACCAAAACGGAGAAAGATGCTTATGCCAATGAAAAACACATAATCGATGGAACAGGTATGTATTTACTACCTGGTTTGATTGATAATCATGTGCATGTTCATAACAGAGAAAATTTACCTACCGAATATTTATACAAACTCTGGTTGGCTTGCGGTATTACTACCGTAAGAGATGTAGGCAGTGATATTAATTTCACTCTTGTTGAGCGGCAAAAAAGTGCTGATGGAGTCCTTACGGCTCCAAGGATCCTGATTTATATGGTTGTTAGAAATAATGACATTAAGGGAGCCATTGCTCAGGTTCGTGAATTTAAAAAAATGGGTGCTGACGGGATTAAAATATTCGGAATGGATAAAGATGTGATGGAAGCTGTTCTGTCCGAAAGTCATGCATTGGGTTTAAAAGTCGCACACCATGTTGGGCTTGAAGAAACCGATGCCCGCGATGATATTCAATTTGGTACTTCAACCATCGAGCATTGGTATGGCATACCTGATGCGGCACTTATAGGTTCTCAAAATTTTCCTTCCTGGTATAATTATAATAATGAAAATGATCGCTTCAGATGGGCAGGAAGTTTATGGAAAGAAGCCGATCCTCAGCGACTCGAAAAAATCCTAAAAGGAATGGTTGACCATAATGTAGCTTGGATACCTACTTTTGCAATTTATGAGGCCAATCGTGATTTAATGCGCGCTCAAAACCAACCCTGGTTTAATGAATATTTACACCCAACGCTCGCCGGATACTTTTCACCTTCGCCTCTAAATCATGGGTCGTATCACTGGAATTGGACCACCGCCGACGAAGTTATGTGGAAAGAAAATTATAAAATCTGGATGAAAGCAGTAAAAGAATTTGCTGATATGGGCGGGATGGTTGGTGCTGGTGAAGATGCCGGCTATATTTATATGATGTATGGTTTCACCTATCTCCGTGAATTGGAATTAATGAATGAGGCTGGTTTTCATCCCATTGATGTAATTATGAATGCAACCGGAAACAATGCAAAAATTCTTGGATTTGAAGACCAGATCGGAAGAATTAAAGAAGGATTTCTGGCAGATTTAATTCTGGTTGATGGAAACCCGCTGGAAAACTTAAAATACCTCTATCCTACCGGAATTACTGTTGTTGAAGACGGAGTCGTTAAAACTAAAGGCGGTGTAAAGTGGACCATTAAAGATGGAATTGTTTACGATGCCGTAAAAATGCTGGCAGATGTGAAACAGATTGTGGCAGAAGCAAAAAAGAAATAGTTAATCATATAGTCCCTTATGCCACAATCATCTTAAAAATTAGTCAGGCTGTCTAAAAGCCAGTCAGCCATATAGGAGCTAAATAAAATCTTCTTATCTTTAAGCAAAATAAAACCTTAACCAAAAAATATTGCCTTATGCGAACAAGAATCTTCCTTTTATTGCTAATTACCCTTACAGTAGCTTGCACGCAACAACCCAAAACTGTTATTGCTCCATGGATCGCCTATGATGAATCTGAAGAAATAGCTTTTTGTGCAAATAACGAAGCACAAAATATGCGGTACAAACAAATCCAATCAAAAATTCTGGATAAGAATGAACTATGGAAAAATATTGCAGATCAAATCAGCAATTTCTCAGAAGAAGATTATCAATCGCTAAAACCATTAATTTTCGAACAAGACATTCCAAGTATTCAGTCTCAGATACAATCAGGAAAACTTAGCTACGAAAAGCTTACACAATGGTATCTCTACCGCATCGTAAAGTTTGAAAACGACAAAGACAAAATGCTGAATGCCATTGTTGCCATCAATCCCAATGCAGTTAAAGAAGCACGGATAAAAGATAAAAACAAATCGGCCAACGATCATCCGATTTATGGTATGCCTGTTCTTTTAAAAGACAATATTGATGCATCCGGGATGACCACCACCGCAGGAACACATTTTTTACGAAACAATAAAGCTTCTGATTCATATATTGTTGAAAGAATGAAAGAAAAAGGAGCGATCATTTTAGGCAAAACTAACCTGAGTGAATGGGCTAATTTCCTTTTCAGAGGAGGACCTAACGGTTTTAGTGCCGTTGGCGGACAAACCTTAAATCCTTATGGTCGCAAAATTTTTGATACAGGAGGATCTAGTTCAGGAAGTGGAGCAGCCATTGCAGCTAACTATGCAGCTGCTGCAGTTGGAACTGAAACTTCAGGGTCGATTTTATCGCCTTCAAGCAGCAGTTCAATTATGGGACTCAAACCTACCGTTGGCTTGCTCAGCCGAAGCGGGATTGTTCCACTGTCAAGTACCTTAGACACACCCGGCCCCATGACAAGAACCGTTATTGACAATGCCATTTTTCTATCGGCTATGACTGGCGAAGACGTCTCTGACCCAGCAACCAGAGACAATCCAAAGAATAAAAAATATTTTGAA
>Ga0268284_1001698_pt1 | contig 10794 bp, 10 predicted proteins | sample saktaG_14_FD_190137 | JGI IMG/M metagenome (GOLD analysis project Ga0268284, IMG submission 190137) | Saline water microbial communities from Sakinaw Lake, British Columbia, Canada - sak_2013_06_06_40m | ecosystem: Environmental > Aquatic > Non-marine Saline and Alkaline > Saline ... | reverse complement strand
GGAGCGAGAGCGGATGCGGATGCGGGAGCGGATGCGGATGCGGGAGCGGATGCGGGTTTGGCCTTTGAGATGGGTTTGAGTTTCGGTTTGGGTTTGAGTTCCGGTTTGGGTTCCGGTTTGGGTTCTGGTTGGGGTTCGGGTTTCGGCAGGGACACGAGGAGCTGTTGGAGCTGGTCAATCGCGGTGCCGAGTTCCTTTGAATCGTCCTCCAACTGACGAACGGAGTGGGCGAGAATGGCGCCGACGGTGGCGTTCTGGCGGTAACCGAGCGAGGCGTCGAAGCCAGGTTCCGGCACGTTGAAAACACTGGTTCCATTTACGTCTGGAACGAGGAGATGTGGGCGGACCGTGAGAGTGATCTTGTTGCCGGGCGAGAGTTCCACCTCGCGGGTGATGGGAGGAGCGTTTTCCGAAGCTTCGAGACGCCATCCGGCGGGTGCTTGTGCCAGAGGTTTGGCGGGGAATGGAGCGAGCAGTTTCACCTGGGAGGGATCGATGTTGCCCGTGCCCGTCTGGAGTTTCTCCACGCGCACGGCCAGCCCCTGACGAGGTTTGGGTGCGGGTTCATCGGGTATGGCCGGCGGCGGGGTAGGGGCTATTTCCGGCGGGGGTTCAGGGGTTGCAATTTCCGCTTTTGCTTCCGATTCGTTGACGGGTTCGGATTCATCCGGTGCGGTGCCGGTGACCATCACGGGTTCGGTGCCAGGTGTTTCGGGGACGGGTTCCAGTTTGGCCTCTTCAGGGATGGGAGCGGGTGGCACACCGACGGGGTCGAGGACAACCGTGACTTCGTTGGTTTTCTGCGAATGGCTCTCGTTGAACTCACGAATGGCTTTCTTTACCGGATCCTCTTGAGATTCCTGGGCGGCGTCTTGGGCGAGCGAGCAGGGGACGCCCAGTAGTATGATGGAGGCGAAGGCGAGGCAGCGGACGTTCATTTTTCAGCAGGTTGGAGTTGGATCGACTCGGTGGTGATCAAGCCGGCTGGGAGAGGCGCGTCTGCGGCGTCCTCTTGGTTGGCGGGAAGCGACGGGCTGTCGGCACGGAGATCCGTCACCGGGATCGAATGGCTGATCAGGCGGTTCCACAAATCCAGCAGCTCGCTTCCCTCGGCGCGGAGCCGTTGGGATTTTTCCTGATAGTCCGCGAGGTGGATGAGGAGTTTCCGTGCTTCGGCGATATCCGCCGAGGTCCAGCGCAGGTTCCGGCTTTGATAAAGCACCGGCACTTCGAGATCGATTCGGTCCAGATGGTTGCCGGGAGCTTCCGCTGTTAGGACGTGCTGGATACGGAGATTGGTTTCCTCGAAGGTGGAGGTGGATGGCGGGCCCGGCAAGGTGCGGCGCGGGGTTGCGGCGGTGGGCTTGATGCCTGCGGGTGGCGGGCTCAGTTCGCCCGGAAGGCGCTCGTTGCTTGGCATCAAAGCCGCCTGCGCGGCAGCCTTGTTAGAAGGGGAGGGCGTTAGATTGGCCGGGGTGGATGCCGGGGTGGATGCCGGGGTGGCAACCGGGGTGGATGATGAGACGATGACGGGTTTGGTGATATAGAGCAGGCAGAACAGCGCGGCGATGGCGGTGCTGGTGAAAAGCAGCCAAGGATAGGCCCGCGGGACCGGGTTGGAGGATGCGCGGCGGTTCGTCGTGGAATAGGGGCCGACCGCAGCAGTGAGTGCGGTCGGCAACGCGGGGGTGGTCTCGTTGGGGGTCTTGCCATCGGAGGCATGCGGTGCGGGTAATGGCGTCATGGTTGCGGCGGATGGGATTCGAGGGATGGAGGACTTGCGGCCTTGGGTTGGGCGGCCACCGCGTGGCTCACGATGGTTTGATCCGAGACACCGGGGAAAGTGGTGATGGTCATCGATTCCCGGGAGAGTCGCAGGTGGCGGAGGACTCCACCGGTACGGCTGGTCGCCTGTAAGCCGGGAATCACCTCCAAGGCTCCGCGGCCCGTGCGTTGTCTGCCGACTCCGTCCGAGCAGTAGATTTCGAAGGTGGTGTGGGATTCGTCGTCATCTTCCGCCGACACTTTAATCCGCACGCCGTCGGTGTAGACCCGGAAGGCGATGGGTTTCATGGGAATGGGAGTGATCTTATCTCCTGTGAGCTTGAAGTGCGCCTGCAAGAGGAAATCCCCGACATGTTTGAATTCGGCTGCCGCGGCGGCGGAACCGAGTGTAAGGCCCAGAGCCATGGAGATCAGCCGGATTATTCGCCCACGTCCCATAACATGTCGTTGCTGCAACCGGAGGGGTCATAGGTATCCCCGGAACCGGCGTTGATGACGGGGGGAGAGACGGTGATGATAATGGGCAGGGTGGCACCGCTCAGCGATTTGACGGTGGGCATGGCCGTCGCATGGAAAGGAAGGTAGGGGATGAGCAGGGCGTCCGTGAGGCTGGCCACGGCAGCCGTGGGGTTGTCCGCAAGGTACATGCGCTGGGCGGAATACACCGAGCGCAGGTCTTCGGAGGCTTTGCGGCCGAGTTTCCATTCATTCATCTTGTTTGAACCGAACATGCTGATGCTCATCAGGGCCAGCATTACCATGAGCACAATGGACATTTCCAAGAGCGTGAACGCACGCTTGGGGAAGCCGGCTTGAGGTGACGTTTTCATGACCGGAGTCATTTAACCTAAATTGACACTCTTGCAAAGCAGGAAATCGGATTTCCTCAACCTTTCATGATTTCGATGGCTTCCATGAAATTTTTCCGGAATTCCGGGTCATCGATCAAGCTCTTGAGATAGAGGAGGATAAAGAACGCGCTGGTTGAGATGACGAGCAAGGAGATGAGCCACCAGGTGACGGATTTGTTCTTGGGGGCGATGAAGGGGACAAACCAAGCGTCGCGGTCCACGACCTGGGTGGTGTACATCTGGCTGTTGGCCTTGAGTTGGTGGATCAAGACGTCGGCGGTCTTGCTGCTGTGGGCGACAAACAGGTGTTTGTAACGCTTTCCGGGAATCTCGGGAAGCTCCACGACGCGGATCCCTGGGGGGATGGATTCCGGAGGACTGAGCGTGTTGATATGCGTCTCGTAGACGAACTTCTCGCGGAGCCAGCGGTCGAAGCGGGTGAGTTGCATGAGAAAATTCTAAATTCTAAGGGTTAGATGCCGCTTTGCATCATCTTGGGACCCATGAGGAAGATGGGCAGGAAGGTGCCGATGAAGACCGCGGCGATGAGTGCCACTGCGATGAGCAGCACGAGGAAGCTGATGGTCGCCGAGAAGGTATTCATGTGGTTCTGCGAATCCTCTTCATACATTTCGGAAAGCATGGCGAGCTGGGCGTCGAGCGAGGCGGATTTTTCGCCGATGGCGAGCATGTGGGTGACCTGGGCGTCGACCGAGGTGTATTTGGCGAAGGCGGTGGAGAGCGGGACGCCGGAGTGTTCGTATTTGTCGGCGGCGGCGCGGAGTTCGTCGTAGAATGGAGTATTGCGCACACTGTTGGCAGAGACCCGGATGGACTTGGCGAGGTTGATGCCGTTGGAATGGAGCAAGCGGATGGTGGAGATGAAGGTCATTTGGCGCAGGCTCATGATGAGCAGGCGCAGCAACCGCCATTTGGACATGGCGAAGCCGAGGATCAGGCTGCGGACATGGCTCGAGCGCACGATGACCACGGCCGCGGCGATGACGCTGAGGACAAACACCGGCCAGACGGCCTGGGTGAAGTGGCTGACTTTGAATGAGATGGCGGTCATGCCATCCGCTTTTGCGCCCACCCCGCTGAGCATCTCCTCGACCTGGGGGACGATTTTCACCTGTGAGACGATGAATGCGCCGGTGAGGACGCAGATGATCACGCCGGGTGTGATGGTGGCTTTTTTGATTTGTTTGGTGAAAAACAATTCGGTTTTGAGGCGAGTGGCGAGCGACTGGAAGGCGTGATGGAGTTGTCCGGCGTCCGAGCCGGCTTGGATCAGGCCGATGACGGTTTCGCTGAAGCGGCGGGTGCGGCGGAAGGCCTCGTGCACGTTGATGCCGGCGTTGATGTCCTCGCGGATGGACAGCATGGCATCCACCATCGTTTTGTTAGGCAGGCCGTGGCTGTAGTATTTGAGGGCGTCGGCGGTATTGATCTGGGCGCGCAGCATCGAACTGAGACCCCGGAACATGTCCACCAGTTCCTTTTTGCTGAACTCCTTGACTTTCTTCGGCTGGTTGAGAGCCGCCAGCAAGCCCTTGGGTGCGGCGGCGGATGGCGCGGCGCCCTGCCGGCCGGGCACGGGAGGAGGGCCGTGGCGGGCGGGCACGGGGGGCGGGCTGCTTTTGGCGGTGGCGGTGGCGCTAGTCATCGGTGTAGGTCATGTCAATGACCTTGCTGACGGCGGCAAGGTCGGTCTTTCCGTCGCGCAGCAAGCGGAGTCCACTGCGCCGGAGATTGGGGAGGATTCCTTCGGCGGCGACTTTGACTTCCAGTTCGTAAGGGGTCATTTCACCTTTGGATAACAGGTCGGAGACCTTGGGGGTGATGGGGATGATTTCAAGGATGGCGGTCCGGCCGTTGTAGCCGGTGTTGCGGCATTCCCCGCAGCCGCCGGGTTTGGCGACGAACAGCGGCACCTCGGTCCACGATTCGTCGAGGCAGAAGGTCTTGCGGTCGAGCTCGCTGATGCCCGGTGAGGCTTCCTTGCAATACGGGCAGAGCATTTTGACGAGGCGTTGGGCGCAGGCGGCCTTGAGGGTTTGGGCGATCTTCCAGCGCTCGACGCCAAGTTGTTCGAAGCGCTCGATGATTTGGGAGGCGCGGGGCGTGTGGATGGTGGTGAGCACCTTGTGGCCGGTGACGGCCGCCTCGATGGCGAGTTCCGCGGATTCGAGGTCGCGCACCTCGCCCATGAGGATGATATCGGGGTCGGAGCGCATGAACGAGGCGATCATGGGCTTGAACTCCTTGGCGCTCTTGAGGTCGCAGTGGGTGATGCCGGGCACCTCGTCCTCGACCGGGTTTTCGAGGGTGAGGATATTGACTTCCGGGCGGTTGAGTTCGCGCAGGATGGCGTTGAGGGTGGTGGATTTGCCGGAGCCGGTGGGGCCGGACATGACGATGATGCCGGCGGGGATTTTCATCACCTTGTTGAGGGCGAACATGGTTTCGTCATCGAAGGCCAAGGTGCCTTTGCCGAGGGTCACGTTGATGTTGCTCTTGTCGAGCAGACGCATGGTCACGTGGTAGCCGCGGTAAGTCCGGTGGCGCTCGTAGCGGATGTCAATGGGGCGGTGGAAATAGGCGATGGTGAAACGTCCCGAGATGCCCGGCGTGGTATTGCGGATCTCGGTGGGCAGCTTCATCAGGTTGAGCAGGAACGCATCGAGGCGATCCTTGAGTTTCATCGGGATTTCCACTTTGTTACCGAGGTCGCCATCGACCCGGTACGAGTAGTAGAAGGATTCCTTTTCCACCTTGAAATGCACATCGGAGGCGCGGGTTTTGACCGCATCGGCCATGATGGTGGCAATGAGTTGGGCCATCGGCTCGGTGTAATCTCTGGTGACGTCGAAGTCGTGGATGCGCTCGTCCATGTCCTCGACGTCGATGGCATCGAGTTCGGAGCGGCTGGGGCCGTTGTTGGTGGCGACCGACTCGATGGCGCGGCTGATTTCCGAGGCGAGGGTGACGATTTTGACGATTTCGAGATGGGGGAAGCGCGGGGCGAGGTATTCCTCGGCGAGCGAGCTCCATGGATTGGCGAGCACCACGATGAGTTTGTCGGACCCGGAAAGGCAGAGTGGGGCGAAAAAGCCGCGTGTCATCACCGTGGCATCGCACATGGCGTGGAGGGTGCCGTCGCAGAACTCGGCGATTTTCGGGAAAAACGGCAGGCCGTTGATTTTGGCGATCGCGGCCATGAAAGTATTGCGCGTCACGCGGTTGGGGATCTGGTCATGGCCGAGATCCAGATAATTCGGATCATGGTCGCCCAACTCGCCCATGATGCGGCGGCTGATGAGTTCGTTGAAGGAGATGCCGTCGAATTCGATCATGGGAAATTGAGAAAGATTTTGAACCGCCAAGGCGCAAAGGCCGCCAAGGATCGCAAAGGGATTTGAGAATGGTTTCTCATGTTTCGAATTTAGTGCTTAAAGTTCGAAGTGTTTGCGGGTGAGGAAAGTCCAGCTTTCGTAATCGAGGCGGGCGGCGGTGACGAAGGGTCGGATGCCGAAGCGTTTGAAGACAGTGTTGCGGATTTCCTCCGCCAGAAGCACGGCGGCAACGGGATTGGCCGAGGCGGTGCCGATGGCGTCGGTATCCTCCGCATAGATCACTGGGGAGAGCAAGACCCTGGCGATCCGGTGGAGTTGATCGTAGGACTCGTAGAAGGCCGAAGGAGCGATCAATTTGCCGCCGAAGGGGACCAGCGGTTGATAGATGGCGAGCGTGGCGGCGACCTTGTTGCCGAGGGTGAGCATCGCTTGGCTGAGATGTTCCTCGGTGTGACCTTGGATTCTGGCGATCACCTCGAGCAGGTCTGCGGGTTTGCCCGTGGCATGGGATTCACGGGCGGTGGCGATGCCATGGGAAAGTTCGGCGGCGCTTGCGGCGCGGGCTTCGTGCAGGGCGGCGGCGGTTTGCTTGAGGCACTCTTCGGTGAAGTCCCAGATATCGCAGTGCGTGGAGCCCTCCACCGAGTGCCGGTGCACGGTGGCTTCGGGGGGCGGTTCTTGAACCGCCAGGAATGGCGGGGCGGATTGCATTTGGATCACTGGGGAGGGGAGAGTTAAGTGGGGGGGGAGTTGAGTGTTAGAAGTTATGAGTTATAGGTTATTGGGAAGAGGGGTGTTGCCGCGGGGCTTACTTCTTCCACAAATAACAAATAACTCATAACCTTGAACGGCGCGTCAGCGCGCCTTGGCGCGTCAGTGGCCACCCCTGGTGAAGCGGGAGGAGGATGTGGATGGGGTCGGTGCCGGAGCCGGGACGATTTCGTTGGCCCGCGGGTAGTAGGGTGCTTGGGTGGGCTGGACGCCGCGGAGGGTTCTTGCCATGTTGGGTTCGTGCGCGGGACCCGGGTTCTCCGCGTCCACCCAGTCGTAGTCGCAATCGAGGGTGGTGGCGGAGCGGAGACGTTTGCTGGCAAGGTTGTTGGCGGCACCGCTGGCGGGAGAGTAGGACTTGGGCGTGACAATGAAGACCAGGCTGGTTTTTTCCTTGGCGGAATCCTTGCTCTTGAAGAAGAAGTTGAGCACCGGCACATCCCCAAGGAGCGGGATTTTGGTTTTTCCTCCGATATGAGTTTCGCCATAAAAGCCACCGACGACCAGCGAGTAGCCATCCGGCACGCGGGCCAGGGTCTCCAGCATTGCTTCGGTCACGCGGGGATAGAAGTTGCCGGTGGACTTGCTTTCGATTTGTTCGACGATCTGGGCGGAGCGCGGGCGCAGTTTCATGCGGATGGTGCCATCGGGCAGGAGTGTCGGAGTGACCACCAGGGTGATGCCGATTTCACGGTTTTTGTCAGGGTCGGTGTCGATGGTTTTGTCGGCCGCGTCGATTTTATAGCGGACTTGTTCGGTGACGGTCGGATTAGTGCCTATGCCGCCGCCGCCGCTCGCCGTGGTGGTGGTGGTGATGATGGGATTGCGGTCGATGATGGCGATGGTTGCCTGTTCGTTGTCCTCGGTGATGAGGGTGGGATTGGAGAGTTGGCTGGCGAGTCCGCCTTCGGCGAGTGCGCGCAGCACGCCGGTGAGTTGGACGGGACTGAGCACGAGGTTGGGGACGTCGGTGATGGAGGTGTTCTCTGTTGCTTCGATGGGTGAGGGCAGACCAAAGACCGAGTTGAGGTTACGGGTGATTGTCAGGTCGGTGCCGGTCTTGCCGAGCGAACCTGCCCAATTGACGCCGGTGCGTTCCGCGGCGCTGCTATTGACGCGGAGGATTTTGGTTTCGACGATGATTTGGCCCTGGGCCTTGTCGATGCCGTGGAGCAGGAGGCGGGCTTGTTCGATGCGGTGGGCGGAGTCGATGATGATGATGGTATTGGTTTTGGGTTCGAAGTTGACGATGCCGGTTCCGGGGCTGAGCATGGGTTTGATCAATTCCTTGATCTGTTCCATGTCGGTGGGGCGGAGGTAGTTGAGTTGATAGTGGAACTCGGTGCTGGGCAGTTGGGCGAGTTGGGCCTGAGTGAGGGCGTAGAGGGTGTTGCCCTTGGTATGGAGGGTAAGTCCGTACATGAACGCGAGTTCCTCCATTTGTTGGAGCGGGTTGCCGTCGTTGAGGTGGCCGGTGACTAGGAAATCCGGGCCTGCGATCTTGGTGTTGTGGAAGTATTGGCGGCCGGCGGATTTGGCGAGGAACTGGAAGATATCGTTGAGGCCGGCGTCCTTGATGATGAAGCCATCTTCGGATTTCTGCATTTCCTCTTTTTTCTCTTCGAGCGGGCCGAAAGGAGCGGCTACGGCGGGGGTGTCTGGAGCGGCCTTGGGGGTGGCAGGCAGTTCGGTGGGAGTCGGCAGATCGGTGGGGGGGGGCAGGTCCGAGGGTTCTTCCGTGGCATTGGTCGGGCCACCCGCCAAGGCGTAACGCCCGGTATCCGGGGAGGGTTCTGCCGCGGGAGCGGCCAGTGCGGCGGCGGCGGCTTCTGCGGCCGAAGGTTCGGGCAGGGGTTCTTCGGTTGGAGCGACGACCGGTTCGATCAATGGATTGGCCGGAGTTTGGGCGTAGAGCCATCCTGCCGAGATGGCGGCGAGGGTGTAGGTGATCAATTGTGCGGATTTCATAATGGTAGTGGATTAGCGGTTCTGAGATTTATCGGTGAGAGAGACGCCAGGATCGAGTTCGAGCGGGGAGTTTGGACGGTCTGGAACCATTCCCGGGGCGGTGATTCCACTGGTTCCGGGGGTCATTCCACTGGGGGGACCGTTGAATTTGAGCGAGGCGGTTTCGCCGTTTTCGAGATTGCGGAATTCGATCTGGCGGGAGGTGACGGAGGAGACCGCGACACGGATGTTTTTACCACGGAAGGCGAGAGGGATGCTGTCACCCTCTTTGATGGCACGGTTTCCCACCAGGAAGCGTTTTTCCTTGGGCATGACCGTGGTCACCTTGATGAGCCGGACAATATCGGAGAAGGGGGTGACCTGAACCGCTGCGGCACGTTGGGATGATTTGGCAAGGGGGGCGATCTTGATGACAGGCTTGGCGTCGGGATCCTGGAGACGGCCGAAGGGGTCGATGGCTCGCTCACGCATCGAGAATGCCGCGGAGCGGGATGCCACATAAGCTGCGAGATCGGTCTCTTCGACGTAACGGGAAGGTGACTCACTGACCGATCCGGCCTTTTTCGGAGTGGCTGCCGCCGTGGGTTTTCCCGGTTGGGGTGGCTGAGCCTTGGGGGTGGGTGGTTTGGGTGTGGCAGGGGTTACGGGTTTGGCGAAGACGGAGGATGTGAGCAAAGTGTGGAAAGCCAGCACGAGGATCGTCGTGGAACCGCCGATGAGCGCTGCGGTTCGTCTTCCCGGAATGGGTGGCGGGAGACAGGAAACCGGAGTTTGGCTTGAAGCAGGAGCTTTCATGCGTATTGGTGGAGGTGGGCTTGGCGGTTGGAAACCGCCGCCACGGTTAATTTTCCCATGCGGTGTAGGTGACTTGGAAGTTGAGTTGGGTGGATTGGTTCGAGATGGGATCCATCCGGAGTTCCTGGAGTTGGAGTTGGGGCATCAAGGTTTCCAATTCGAGGAAGGCCCGCTGCAGGGTGCGGTAGGTGCCGCGGAATGCGATGCGCAGCTGGGATGACTTCTGGGCGCTGACATTGCCGAATCCGCCGGTCCCGGCAGGGCGCTCGAAGGAGGTTTGCTGGATTTCCTTGGCCGGCAGATGTTCCGAGATCTTGCGGAGATTGGTGGTTACGGCACTGGCCGTCTCTTGGGAGAGTTGGGTATTCCAGCGGGCGATGTGCGGACGTAGGCGGGCGACCTGGGCTTCGATTTCTTGTCCCGCGATGCGGCTTTGTTCGTAAGTCTTGTAGGTCTTCTGCTTGTTATCGAAGGAGGCGATCATTTTGGATTTGAGCAGGAATCCGCCGCCGCCGACTGCCGCCGCGACCAACACCGGGATGACGATGCCAAACAGAATGATGGGTTGACGGTAGAGATGCATGGGAAGAAAATTCTAAATTCTAAATGATAAATTCTAAACGCAGATGTCGCAAAGGATGGGTTAGAGTGTTCTCTTTTCTTCTCTTCGTTTAGAATTTAGTGCTTAATGCTTAGTGCTTAGTGCTTAATGCTTAGTGCTTTTACTCAGGGAACTTTCGGGACGTTGATGGCCATGGGGTCGGTGGACTCGAAGCGTTGGATGATGGTTAGATCGAAGGTGAACGGGTAAGTCGATTCGTCCGCCGGGTTGCTTTCCTCGGGCGGGGTGGGTTTGAAGGAGTTGTTTTCCTGGGTGCGGACGTTGACGGAAATGCTGCGGTTGCCGGCGTTCGGGCTGAAGGCGGAGTTGCCGGTGATGCGTTCGATTTCGCTGAAGTGGGCGTTGATTCCCTCGCGGGTGTTGAGGGTATTGAGGTAATCGAGGGCCTCGTCGCGGGCGTAGCCGAGGACTTTCCATTCCTTGACGAATCCCACCTTGGCTTTTCCGGGCGTGCTGTCGGGCTTGGCGGAGTGGACATAGTTTTTCACCAAGGCGCCGCTATTTTCGGGGAACATGCGGGCGAGGGCCTCCATGAGGCGGACCCCGGAAATCGGGCCAGTGGCTAAGCTATGATTGTGGTGTGCGGGGACGGACTGTAAACCGAACCCACACACACCAAATGAAAGCAAAACGAAGAAGACACGAC
>Ga0268284_1001695_pt1 | contig 10807 bp, 7 predicted proteins | sample saktaG_14_FD_190137 | JGI IMG/M metagenome (GOLD analysis project Ga0268284, IMG submission 190137) | Saline water microbial communities from Sakinaw Lake, British Columbia, Canada - sak_2013_06_06_40m | ecosystem: Environmental > Aquatic > Non-marine Saline and Alkaline > Saline ... | reverse complement strand
GCCCAAATTCGAGTCCTTTCCCACTTCATCCTTGATCTGACATCCATGATCTCCTATCAATTTCCCGCACCCCGCCACCATAGCTTAGTTTAGCCACTGCGTGGCCGGACTTCGGGGTCCGCCTCACAGGACATCGATTCACACGGCACCTACGGCAATTCGGAGCCGAAGCTCTGGCACGGCACGGTTGTAGATGTTTTGGGAAAGATCAAGGGATATATACGTGAGTTTTCATACTCCGATTCCGGCCGCAACATTTTCTATTTCATCGAACCACTGGGAGACCATGAGGTGCCACGAATTCATTTCTGCGGCGCGGCAACGGCAAAGAGGCATTGGCTGGAGTGGTGGGATCAATCCGGTAGAGATTGGTATAGCCATAGCAGGACTAGCGAATCAGCAGAATAGAAAGTTCCATCAAACTGTTCAACAAGTCGCCGCTGCTTACCGGCAGAAGCGCCGCAACTTCAACCTCAAGGACGGCGACCAATGATCGCCGCTCCCGGTGACACCCTTGCGCAAGGGTATGGTCACTGGTCATTGGTGAAGAGGAAGAATAGTCGGTGCGCCCGGCGGTCGCGCCCTACCTCCTTTGCATTCCTTGGCGACCTTTGACGGTTAGAAAATCTTCTCATCTGCGGATAAGTCGGCGCGCCCGGCGGTCGCGCCCTACCGTGACACCCTTGCGCAAGGGTATAGGCAGCGACTTCTGGGAAGCCTTCACGGGCGGGGCGGACGCAGGCATTGAAACCATGGGCGAGGAAGTGAGCAAGGAACATTTCGGGGGCGGCTGGATGATCCACGCGGGGCCGGAGAGCCGCTGGGAGGAGGGATTTGCCTCATCCCCGATTCCTTCTTGATGACCTTCAAGACAAATTGGGATTCGGGGTGCTCAGCCGAAAAGAAATTGGGAGGACGTCACTACCTTGGCCATTCAATACGAACTCCGGCATGGAGAACAGTTTCACAAGGCGAGCGAGATCCGGATGCTCTTGAGCCGCCCAGGCGGGCCGTCTGCATTCAACCGGTGATTCCATTCGTGCCCTTATTCACGGGCAGAATGACCCCTGAGCGGGACGCTCCGGACACGGTCTGGGGCAAGATGCCCCAGCCACTTTTTTCTGGACGCCGCAGGCCGTGTGGATGTTAGGCCTTGCCATAGAGCGGGCCATAGTTGGCGCAGGCGCGGAAGTCGGCGCCTTCGGGTTCGGCGGTGCCGAAGGCGCGCCAGGCGCTGGGGCGGAAGACGCGGTCCTCGCCGACGTTGTGCATGTAAACCGGGATGCGCAGCATCGCGGCGAGCGTTAGATAGAGGTGGCCGACGTGGCCGCAGGTCATCACGCAATGGTTGGCGCCCCAGTGGTTCATCACCTCGTAGGCGCTGCGGAACGGGCCGCTGCCGGTGAGGACGGGCGCGAACCAGGTGGTCGGCCAGGTCGGGTTGGTGCGTTGGTCGAGCGCGTCATGGACGTCATCCGGAAGGTCGATGGTGTGGCCCTCGGCGATTTGGAGGACGGGGCCGAGGCCATCGACGAGGTTGAGGCGGATCATGGTGGCGGGCATGCCGCCGCGGGTGCGGTAACGGGTGCTCCAGCCGCCGCCGGGGAAGTATTCGGTGATTGACGGGTGCCAGGTGGTGGCTTTGAGGCATCTATCAATTTCGGCGTCGGAGATCTCCCAGAACGGCTTCATCGTGGGTGTGCCGTCGGCTGTTAGCTGTTGGCCGGTGCCATCGAGGGCGGCCGGGCCGGAGTTGATCAGGTGCAGGATGCCATCGCCAACGAGCGGGTGGCTGACTTTTTTGCCGCTGGCGGATTCGATGGCGTCGAGGCTCCAGTAGGTGCGGAGGTCGGCGAAGATCTGGGCGGTGTTGGTGAGCAGGTAACCGAAGAGCATGCCCGCGCCGTTGAGCGCGTCGTTTTCGGTGGCGACGATGTAGGGGGCGCGTTTGCCATTCCAATCGAAGGTGGAATTGAGGATGGCCTCGAGGAAATCGCCGTTAGGGAAGTGGTCGGTCCACTGGCGTTGGCCTTGGAAACCGGCGGCGATGGCGTTGTGGCCGTGGGCTTGCTCGCCGAGTCCCATTTTCCTGAGTTTTGGATTGCCGACCATCAAGTCGCGGGCGATGAGTGCCATCTTCACGCTGTCTTGCCATTCGGTGTCAAGTTGTTCGCGCGCCCGGGTGGTTTCCGGCGAGTTGTAGTCCTTGCCTTCCGGGCAATTCGCTTTCACCCAGTTGAGGGCTTTGGTGTATTCAGCTTGATCGTATTGGCCTTTGCGCATGCGGCCGGCGATCTCGGACATATCGATGGACTCGACGCGCATGCCGAGCCATTTTTCCCAGAGTTTCGGGTCCACGACCGAGCCGGCGATGCCCATCGAGGTGCCGCCCATCGAGAGGTAGCTTTTGCCGCGCATGAGCGCCACGGCGAGTCCGCATTGGGCGAAGGTGAGGAGTTTTTCACGGACGTCGGCGGGGATTGCGGTATCGCTGGCGGACTGCACGTCCTTGCCATAGATGCCGAAGGCCGGGAGGCCTTTTTGGGTGTGACCGGCGAGCACGGCTGCCAGATAGACCGCGCCCGGGCGTTCGGTGCCGTTGAAGCCCCAGACGGCTTTCGGCGTGTGCGGGTCCATGTCCATGGTTTCGGAGCCAAAGCACCAGCAGGGTGTTACTGTTAGAGAAACCCCCACATTAGAGAGCCGGAACTTGTCCGCGCAATCGGCCGCTTCCTTCACGCCGCCGATGCAGGTGTCCGCGATCACACATTCGACGGGCGAGCCATCCGGGTAACGCAACTCGGCGGCGAAGAGTTCCGCCACTGTTTTGGCCTGTTGCAGGGTGCGTTCTTCAAGCGATTCGCGGACGCCGCCGAGACGGCCGTCGATGGTCGGACGGATGCCGATTTTCGGATAGGATGATTTTTTCATGCTCGTGTTGGGGAAATGGAGATCGTGAGCGCAAGATGACAAGAACCATCGCCCATGTCAGGCTGTTTTTTTTCCGGGATCCTCCCTGTTCCGCCGTTGCGGTTCTTGCAGTCGATACAGCCGCAGTGGTCGGGGTGACAGCACCATGGTGGGAAATGACGAATGCCGAATGTGTGCGCTCAGACCCGTGATTTTCCGGCTGTTTTCCGGACCCGATATCGAGGGGCCTGCTCTTTGACATGGAACCCTATTTCCGGTTTGGGTAGGGTTGGTGGCGGACTCAAGAGCGGCTGCAGCTCGCTCCAGATGAGTCGCAGCACGTCATCGTGTTTGAGGAGTTGGGCATCCATCTGGGCAAGGCGTTTGAGCACATCAGCTTGGGCGAGCATGATTTCGCGCTGTTTGATGAAGGCCCGGACGACATAGACACTCATTTTCACGGCTTGCTGGCTGCTCAGGACATTGGCCGCCATCAGGGCCCCGTGCTCGGTGAAGGCAAACGGCCGGGTGCGGGAAAATTTGAGGCGGGTGAGGTGGTCACAATTTGTGACCACCTCGGCTTTTTCAACTTCGGTGAGTTGAAACCGAAAGTCCTGTGGAAAACGGTTGGCGTTACGTTTGATCGCCTGGTTAAGTGCCTTGGTTGACACACCGTATAGACCGGCAAGGTCGGCATCGATGATGACCTTCTGCTGTCGCAGGGTCAGAATGAGCGATTCAAGCGGCGGGTTTGATTTCAAGGGGTGGCGGCGGTGTTGGGATTGAAGGACACGTTTCATTTCTAACGGGTTTTCAAGTCGGTCCACCCTGTGCGGCAGTCGTGGTTCCGGCAGACGATGCCGCGGCCGCAGTGGCCGGGGTGAGCAGGCCGGTAAGCAGGCCGGCGGTGAGACCGGAAGTGAAACCGAAGACGTGGCCTAACACGTCGGTGTTGCCGCCGTGGCTGCCGCCGCCCATCCAGCCGAGCAGGATGATGCCGGCGACGAGCGGGGCGGTGATTTTCGCCCATGGCAGGCGCATCCGGACGCGCAGCATGGCGGAAACCCCCAGTCCTGATAGAATGCCGAGCGCCCCGAACACGGCGGTGGACGCGCCGATTGAGACGAAGGATTCCGGATAGGTGAGGGCCGAGGTCAGGGTGTTGCCGATGGTGCCGCAGAGCAGGATCAGCGCCCAGGCGCGCAGCGGGCCGATCGACCGGGCCACCAGGGTGCCGAAGAACAAGCCGCTGAGCAGGTTGCCGACGAGGTGGCCGGGATCCGCGTGCAGAAACAAAGCGGTGAAAGGCCGCCACCATTCGCCGTGGCCGATGAGCGCGGTGCTGGAGGATGCCGCCCAAGCGACGAACGACGGGTGGTCGATCTGCCAGAGGAAGGTCAGGATCAGGGCCATCATCCAGCAAACATAAATGCCCCAACCGGGCGCGAAACGGAACCACTCGCTCTCACCGGCTGGGCCGGGGATGGGGATCGCCTGCTCACTTTCGTAGGCGATGAGTTCCCCGGCGATTTTCGGCGCGGGTTCCGGTTCGGCGTGCAGGGTGTATTCACCTGGCGTTTCCCCTTCGGCCACCCAACAAGGTTCCCGCATTGCCAGAATCACCAGGCCATGCTCATGAGCCTGCTCCAAGGTCGGGTATTTCCCGACCTTGACCAGTTCCTCCCATTGCGTGGAAGGGTCTTCATCCGTGTCACTCATGGGCTTGTCGCGGCATCATGCGGTGTGGCGGGGTTTCCAGCACGTCCGCAAACATCCAACGGATTTTTCCAGCCGTCAACCCGCGGCATCATGGACGCAGCGTGTCACTTGATCTCCATGCCGCTCTTGGGCCAGATCCAGCGTTGGACTTTGCCACCCTTGATGAGGGCCTTGGCCTGAATGGTTTTGACGCCAAAGATGGTTTCCGCCTTGTAGGTGACGGATCCGGTTTGAAATACCTGGCCGTCCACCGTTTCATTGGCTTCTTGTTTCCAGCTCAGCACCTGGGGATAGGTAAACTCCTTGATCTGGCCATTGCGGATACTCGTCTGCATGACCTTCACCACTGCGGCCGAACCGCTTGCTGTCGCGGCGGGTGTCGGGGTTGGTGCAGGTTCCACAACCGGCGCGGGTTCGGGAGTCACCTCGGGAGCGGGGTCCGGGGTTGGTTCGGGCTGTGGGTCCACTACCGGTTCCGGCATTGGGGCCGGTTCTGCGGAATCTCCGACGGGTGCCGGTGAGGGTTCCGTGGAGGGTTCCGTGGAGGGTTCCGTGGAGGGTGCGGTATCCGGTGCGGGCTCGGGGGTCGGCGCAGGGTCGCCAGCAAGGGGCTCAGGTGCCGATGGCGGCTGCGTCACGGCGGGCGGCAGACTGGCGGCGAGTTGCACCATGAGGTCGGTCTGGGCAATCGGTAGCATTCCGGAATAGGGGCCTTCGCCCGGACTGACCACGGCGTTGGTTCCATCAATGCGGACGAGTTTGACGCGGCTGCCGGCCGGGATCGTCATGGTCACATCGGCTGCGGCATCGGTGACTTTGACCTCGGCACTGAGAGTCACCTTTTCCGGAAGTTGCTCGGCTGTGAGGCTAGCGGGATCCATCGCCGGTAGGTTGCTATCGTCCGGCACCGGCATTTTCGCCGCGACGTCATTGGGCAGGATGCCGGTGACTTGGAAGCGCAGGCTCGGCTCCATTCTGTAGCCAATAAGACCAGCCGCAGCAATCCCTAGGAGAATCAGAAACAGTTTCATGTGACGACCGATACGTAGCTTCGAAGCCGTTTCTTGGAAAGAATTTAATCAATCGTCGTCATGTCCCGGAATTCCTTGGCTTTGGGTTGGTGTCTTGCGTGAAATGCGAGCTGCCGGTGTTGCCGCAAACCCGCGCTTGCGGGAACGCCATAGTTTGATAGGAACAGGGCGTGGCGCAGCCGAGCGATGTCCGGGAGGTCCTTCAATACATCCCCCAATTCCGGGGGAAGGTGTTTTTCGTGCTCATCGAGGCCGGGCTGCTGCCGGAACCGGCGGTGGCCGAAACCTTGCTGGACCTCGCCGTGCTGGAAGACTTGGGCGTGAAACTCGTGCTCGGCGTGCTCGGCGGAGACCTCAAGGACCTCTACGATTGGACGCTGGAATGTGAGATCAAGGCCGCCCGGGTCTCCCGCCCGATCACCGATCCGAAAGCGATCCGTGAAACCCTGGACATTCTCGCCCGCGGCCAATCCGCGGTGGTGGACGCCTCGGCCACCGGGCCGTTAGACCCGCCGGTCGTGGAGTTCGCCCGCGCCCTCAGCGTGGCGAAAATCATCACCCTGCTCGAAGAGGCGATCCTCATCGACGGCGCACCCGCCCATGCCATCCGCGCGGCGGATGCGGAATCCCTGGCAGCCCGCACCGATGCGCCGGGTGCCCGCTTGCTGCGGGCGGCGGCCCACGCCTGCCACCACGGCGTGCCGCGCGTCCACGTGCTCAACGGCCGCCGCCAGGGCGTGCTGGTCGATGAGTTGTTCTCTAACGAAGGCGTCGGCACCATGGTCCACGCCGACAGCTACCGGATGATCCGCCCGCTGCGCGAGGAGGACATTCCTGAGCTGTTAGGCATGATAGGCCGCTCGGTGCGCCGCACCAAACTGGTGGAGCGCACCTATGAGGACATCCAGTCGCGCCTTGGGGATTTCCACGTGATGACCATCGACGACAACGTGGTCGGTTGCGTGGCGCTGCATGAATATGCCGCCGAAGCGTGCGCCGAGGTGGCGTGCCTGTATGTCAAAAAGGCGCACGAGGGCAGGGGATATGGCATGGATCTGGTCCGCCACGCGGAAGCCATCGCCTGTCAGCACGGCATCCCGCGGGTGTTCGCGCTGAGCAACCGTGCCGCGGATTTTTTCGCGCTGCATCTGGGATATTCGCCAGCCACGGTGGACGCCCTGCCCAGCCGCCGCCGCGAGCAATTCGAGGCCAGCGGGCGCGATTCGCTGGTCTTTGAGCACAATCTTCTCTAACGATTACCACCCCTATCCCACACTCCCATGAAACTGAAATTCTGCGGTGCCGCCGGCACCACCACCGGTTCGCAACACCTGCTCGAAGTCAATGGCAAGCGCATCCTGCTGGACTGCGGGCTCTATCAGGGATCGCGCCAGCACGCCTACGAGGTCAACTGCTGTTTTCCACACTTCGACCCGAAATCCATCGACCTGGTGATTTTATCCCACGCCCACATCGACCACAGCGGCAACCTGCCGAACCTGACAAGCAAGGGCTTTACCGGCAACATCTACGCCACCCACGCCACCCGCGACCTCTGCCAGATCATGCTCGCCGACAGCGCGCGCATCCAGGAGAGCGACATCAATTGGCTCAACAAACACCGCGTCAGGGACGGCCTCGAACCCGTCACCCCGCTCTACAGCGAGCAGGACGCGGAGCACTGCCTGCGCCAGTTCGTGACGATGGGCTATGACCGCTCGATGCCGGTGTGCGACGGCGTGTTGCTGACGTTCATCGACGCCGGCCACATCCTGGGCAGCGCCCAAGTCCTGCTAGAGGTGAATGACCACGCCGACGGCCGGAAGAAGCGCTTCATGTTTTCCGGCGATGTCGGGCGCGGGCACAACGAGGTGCTGCGCGATCCGGTGGCGGTGACGGAGGTGGATTTCCTGCTGATGGAGAGCACCTACGGCGGACGCGAACATGAAGCGCCGCCAGGCATGGGCGAGCATTTCGGCGAAATCATCCGCCAGGCCTATCGGCGCGGCGGCAAGATCCTGATCCCGTCCTTCGCGGTCGAGCGCACCCAGCAACTCCTCTATGTGCTCAACGATCTGTTCGAACGCGACGCGATCCCGGAGGTTCACGTCTATGTGGACAGTCCGCTCGCCGTGAGCGCCACCGAAATCTATCGACTTCATCCGGACTCTTTCAACGAGGAGGTTTACCAGGCCTTGTTCGAAAAGCAGAACCCGTTCGGATTCGAAAACCTCACGCTTGTCCGATCGGTCAGCGGATCCAAGGCGCTCAACGACATCGACGGCGTGGCAATCATCATTTCCGCGTCGGGCATGTGCGAGGCCGGGCGCATTCTCCATCACCTCAAGAACAATATCGGCGATCCTAAAACCACGGTCTTGTTCGTCGGTTACTGCGCGGATAACACGCTTGGCCGCCGCATCCGCGACGGCGAAAAGGAAGTCTCCATCCTCGGCGGCCGCTATCGTGTCAGGGCGCAAATCGAGATTGTCGATTCGTTCTCCGGCCACGCGGACCACTCGGAACTGCTCGCATATTTCGACCGCACCACCGGCCCGAAACAACGCGTCTGGCTGGTGCATGGCGAGCCCGAACACACCGCCGCCCTCTGTGCGGCGCTGCAACAGCGCCATCACCTGCCGGTGGAAATGCCGGCGCTGGGTTCGGAAGTGGAGTTTTGATCGATCTAACGCAATCAGCAGCCGTCAAGGCTCCTCGATATGATCCTCGATGACATCGCGCTCGCGGACGGGGCGGGCTTTGGCGGGAGCGGGTTCTAATTTGCCGTTAGATTCGAGGTCCCGGTCCAGGTCGAGGGGGGCGACCGGAATCGCCTTGAGCGGACCGTCGCTGGTGGGCAGCTTGGTGGATTCACCCGGATTCGGATTCACCCCTTCGCCTGCGGGTTTGGCCCCTTCCTGGGTTTCACTCACCACGATGAGCGCCTTCTTCGGCGGCGCGATGGTTTCCTTGATGTCATCCTTGATGCCCTCGAAAAACTTGCGAACCATCGGTGCGGCCATCCGTCCGCCGGAGACCGTTTCGCCCGGCCGGCCTTCATAGAGAACGGCGAAAGCATAACGCGGATTGTCCTCGGGCAGAAATCCCGCAAACCATGCCAAGCGCTGGCTTTTTGCCTGCGGCCCCCACTGGGCAGTGCCGGTTTTGCCGCACAGCTTGGTGAAGCTGAGTCCCGCACTCTGGCCGGTGCCGCCGCCCTCGTTGACCACATCGGACATCCCTTTGTGGACGATTGTCACGGCTTTCGGATCCACTCCTAACCAGTTTTTCCGCTCGGGAACAGGCGCCCGGGTGACTCGGCCGCGCGTGTCCTGCTCCTGGCGCAAGAGTTGGAGCTTGGGAAGGGCTCCGCCGTTGGCGATCCCGGCCATCGCCTGGGCGACCTGCAATGGCGAGGCGAGCAAACTGCCCTGACCGATGGACATGTTCGCCGTATCGCCATCGAGAATCCGGCGTTTCTCATGTTTGAGCATCCACTCGTCGTTGGGCACCAAGCCCTGGGTTTCGCCGAGCAAGGGCAGCCCGCTGAGCTCGCCGAAGCCGAGCCGCCGGGCAAGGTTGAGGAACGAGGATGGCCCGACCTTGATGCCAATCTGATAGAACCAGGTGTTGCACGAGCGGGCGAGCGCGCGTTTCACGTTGATCGAGCCCTCCGGGATTCTGGTCCAGTTGTTGAAAACCGTGCGTCCGATGGCGATGGCCGCCGGGCAATCGATGGTCGAGTCTTCGGTGATGACGCCGTTGTTGAGCGCGGCCAGCGCGATGACCGGTTTGAAGGAGGATGCGGGCGGATAGGCGGACTGGAAGGCGCGGCCAAACAGCGGCTGGGAGGGATCCGCCTCCAACGCTTTGAACTCCGTGTCACTGATGCCGGGAATGAAGAGGTTCAAATCAAACGACGGTCGCGACGCCATGACCAGCACCTCACCGGTGACGACGTCGATGACCACGAAGGCACCGCGCCGGCAGCCGTTGCGGAGCGTTTTCTCGGCCAGCAGCTGCCACTCGAGGTTGAGGGTGGTGACCAGCGTGCCACCCGGGCGCGGCCGTTTGACTTGTTCTTCTAGCAGCTTGTTGCCGCTCTCGTCGAAGAGCAGCTTCTTCGTGCCCGGCTCACCCGTGAGTTGGGTGTTGAAGATCTTTTCCAAACCGGCACGCCCCTCGGTTTCCTCCCACAGCGGTTCGTTGGGACTGATCGGCCCGGTGGGCAACTTGCCGACGCTGCCGGCGTACCCGATGATGTGCGCCGCCAACTCCCCCTGCGGGTAATACCGGCGGTATAGCGGATTGAGGATCAGCCCGGAAGTAAGCTTGGACTCGATCGTCCGCGCTTCCTTCTCGTCGATCTGCCCGGTGACTAACAAGGGCAGCCAGCGGCGGTGCCGGTAGTGATCAAACAATTCGTCGTCCGTCTTGGGCAGCACGTTTTTCACCAGCGCCGGGAGCGAGGCGAGGCGCGTCCGGGCCCATTGGATCACAAAGCCCCGGTCCGCTTTTTCAAACTGCCGGAACTGCAGGGCCACCTGATAGGCGACCTGGTTCTGGGCCAACGGCTCGCCATTGCGATCCACGATCAGGCCGCGGGGAGCGGGGATCTTCAGGGTGATCGTGCGGGCGTCCGGGCGGGTGGTGATCGCCCCGTCCGCAGCACCGTGCACGGCAGGCGCTCCCGCCGGTGCCTCTACGGGGGGGCTGGCATTGACCAGATCCGGCCTGCTTGGATTCCGGGCATGGCTTGGCACCGCCGCGAGCCAGAAAAGCAGCGAAAGTCGGCAAGGAAACGAAGTTTTCACCATGGGGCTGGGAAAAGTCTAGGCGGCAAATCCGTTCCGCGCAATGTTCAATCCCAGTCCGGAATCCAGCGCGGCACTTGCGGCGAGCCGGTGGCCGTGCATGATGGGCGCGATGAGCGATTGGAACTTCATGACGGTAATCATTGTGGTGGCATTGTTCGCGCTATGGAAACTGGAATTCGCGGCCACGCTGCTCAACCTGAAAGCCTTCCCCGCGAGCGTGCCCGACGAACTCGGCGACGTGATGGATGCGCTAAAGCTTGATCAGGCACGCGAATATCTCAGGGTCAACGCCCGCTTCGACATCGTGCAAGCGTGCGCCTCGCTTGGCGT
>Ga0268284_1001694_pt1 | contig 10808 bp, 11 predicted proteins | sample saktaG_14_FD_190137 | JGI IMG/M metagenome (GOLD analysis project Ga0268284, IMG submission 190137) | Saline water microbial communities from Sakinaw Lake, British Columbia, Canada - sak_2013_06_06_40m | ecosystem: Environmental > Aquatic > Non-marine Saline and Alkaline > Saline ... | reverse complement strand
ATTCGGCGCTAAAACGCCTTCTTGTTCTCTTTTTTGACATGGTGTTGTGTTGGTGGATTCTCACCAACCTGAACACCGCCTCAAACTAATTAAGCCCCTGGCTCCGTTTTGCCGATCCGGCTCTGTGAGGCCACCCTGATGGGCTTGGCCGGCTCGTTTGTTTTCGCCTGGACGGATGACTGGCACACGGGCGGATTCCAGATCGAAAACTGGTGCTTCGGCGTCACCCGGACGGACCGCACACCAAAGCTGGCTTATGCCGCCGTGGGGGAGGTCTTCCGCCGCGCCCCGTGCGACCTGCTGGCAGTGGCACCGCGGGTGTCGATCATCGTCTGCTCATACAATGGCGGCAGCATGCTCGAGCAATGCCTGCGCTCGCTCATGGATCTGGTCTATCCGGATTACGAAGTCATTCTCGTGGATGACGGGTCCGCCGATGACACGCGGGAGATCGCGGCGCGCTTCCCCACCGTGCGCGCCATTCATCAGGAAAATCAGGGCTTGAGCGAAGCGCGCAATGTGGGACTGCGCGCGGCCACAGGTGACATCATCGCCTACACCGACTCCGACTGCTTCGTGGATCCACACTGGCTTGCGCATTTGGTCTATCAACTGCTGGCTTCCGATGCGGCTGCGGTAGGCGGTCCAAACCTGACGCCCGATGACGGCTGGGTCGCGGCGTGTGTGGCGGCATCCCCCGGTCAGCCGACGCATGTGCTGGAGAACGACCAGACCGCAGAGCACATCCCCGGCTGCAACATGGCCTATCGGCGCGAGGCCCTGGAGTCCATCAATGGGTTCAACCCGCGTTATCGCAAAGCCGGTGATGATGTGGATCTGTGCTGGCGGCTCCAGCAGGCGGACCGTTGGATCACCTTCGCCCCGGGGGCTTTGGTCTGGCATCACCGCAGGCAGAGCCCCCGCGCCTATCTCCGGCAACAAGCCGGATATGGGGAGGCCGAGGGGTTGCTGTGGTTTGACCACCCGGACCGTTTCAACGGTTGTGGTGAAAGCAGGTGGCGCGGCAGGATGTACGGATCCGCCATGGAAAGCCTGCACTGGGGTGAGCCCGTCATTTATCATGGCATCTGGGGCACGGGCTTGTTCCAAACGCTCTATCAACCGTGTGCCGCACATTGGGCCACATTTCCCGCCACGCTGGAGTGGCACCTCTTGGTGCTGGTGGCCGGCACGCTGGCCTTCCACTGGCCTGAGTTATGGGTTGGAGTCGTTGCAATGTTATCGTTGTCCATCCTCGTGGCGGTCCTGCGCGCGCTTCAGGCACAGCTCGCTCCAGAATACCGGGGAGTGCCCTCCCGCGTGCTCATTGCGGCCTTGTGTTATGCGCAACCCCTGGTGCGCTCGTGGTGGCGTTACCGCACGCGTCTGCTCCCGGTCCACGTCCTCAAGGACCTTCCTAACAGGATGCGCCGGGGCCAGCGATTCGCCTGTGGAATCCGCTGGCTGCGCACGCAATCGGCCACTTACTGGAATGAGCAGTGTCGCGATCGCACGGAACTTTTGGGCGCGATCACTGAAAGGCTCTCCGAGCAGCAGTGGCCGCTGCGCATGGATCCGGGATGGGACAACTGGGATCTGGAAATCTTCTGCGGCCCGTGGACGGTGCTCAGGCTTTTCTCCACGCAGGAAGACCACAGCCACGGCAAGCGCCTCAGCCGCATCCGCTATGAACTGCGTTCGAGCGCCTACGCCCGCGCCATTGTCGGCATGGTGCTGGTGGCCGTTGTGATTGCGGCGAGCCTGCACACGGTTACGGCGGTGTTCATCGCTTGCATGGCGTTGCTGCTGTTGGTGCTTAGCCGATGGCACGGCAGTGCTCTCGCATCCCGTGCCGTGGAAGTGGTGGCGGCGGAGGCATCCGCACTCGGATGGGTGGGCTTGGGTGAGAACGGCAATAACACTGCCGCATGACGCCCTCTCCGGAAAAACCAGGCCGTCGGCGGCCCGTCTGGAAGGTCATTTCACAATGGTTGCGCGGACCTGTGCCGCGCGGGTGCGGATCTGATCTTGCGCATTGCGCCATTCCCGCATTCCGCGGTTGGCGGATGGCAAAGGTTGAGGTATGATTTTGGCGTGGCTGCTGATTCATCCAAGTCCGACCTGCCGATCCAGCTTCGCGGGAAGCTGTTGATCGCAGACCCGTCATTACGGGACGGCACCTTCACCCGCTCAGTCATCCTGCTGACCGATCACTCGGCGGAGCAAGGTGCGTTCGGGTTGATCCTGAACCAACCGACCGGCAAGGTGGTCGGGGACTTTTTGACGGGCAAGGAATTCGCCCCGCTGCGGCACCTCGCCGTGCATGAAGGCGGGCCGGTGGCGCACGATCAAATGACCTTTTCCTCGTTCTGGTGGACCAAGAAGCTCGGACTCCACTGGGCCTTGCGCATTTCGGCCAAACAAGCCACCGAGCACGCCCACCGGCCCGGCCGCATCGTGCGCGCCTTCATCGGTTGTTCAAGTTGGAGCTCCGGCCAGCTTGAAAACGAATTGCGCCACCATTCGTGGATCCCGATCGGCCCGCAGCCCGACCTGCTCGGCCACGATCACGACCGCGGCCTGTGGTCGACACTGCTGCGCAGCCTTTCCCCGCTCCACCGCATTCTGGCCGAAGCGCCGCAGGATCCGTTGTTGAATTGAATTGAGCCGTGAGCAGGGAGGATTGCCACTCCATGATACACCGCGTCCGTCACGATCACCAGCCAGCCAACTTTTCTTGTCAGAAATTCACCTTTCCATGTCCGTGCCACCCATCCTGTTCAGTCCCATTGATGAAATCATGGTTGAAATCGCCGCCGGCAGACTGGTCATCTGCGCCGATGATCCCGCCCGCGAGAACGAAGCGGATTTGATCGGCGCGGCCTCGCTGTGCACCGCAAAAATGGTCAATTTCATGGCTCTCCACGGCCGCGGCTTGATCTGTGCGCCGCTAGCCGCCGGCCGCACCGAGGAACTCGACCTGCCGCAAATGAGCCGCCGCAACCACGAAGGCCAAAAAACCGCCTTCACCGTCAGCGTGGATGCCGCCAAAGGTATCGCCACCGGTATTTCCGCCGCCGACCGTGCCCGCACCATCCACCTGCTCGCCGACCCTGGTGCCCATGCCGACGCCTTTGTCCGGCCGGGCCACGTGTTTCCGCTGCGCGCCGTGCCGGACGGGGTGCTGCGCCGCGCCGGCCACACCGAGGCCGCCGTGGATTTGACCCGCCTCGCGGGCTTGCCCGAAGCCGCCGTGATCTGTGAAATCATCAACGATGACGGCACCATGGCACGCGTCGGCGACCTCGGTGCCTATCAGGCACGCCACGGCCTCAAGGCCTGCACCATCACCCAACTCATCGAATACCGCCGCCGTTCGGAGAAACTCGTCGTGCGCGAAGAGACGGTCAAAATGCCCACGGATTTCGGCGAGTTCGACTGCCATCTCTATCGGATCATCACCGACTCCAGCCACCACCTCGCCCTGAGCCGTGGCAAAATCGACCCGGAGAAACCCACCCTCGTGCGCGTGCATTCCGAGTGCCTGACAGGCGATGTCTTCCACTCGCAGCGTTGCGATTGCGGCGGCCAACTCGCCGCGGCGCTCGCGCACATCGCCGCCGATGGCGGGGTCCTGCTTTACCTCCGCCAGGAAGGCCGCGGCATCGGTCTGTCCGCGAAAATCCACGCCTACAAACTCCAGGAACAAGGACTCGACACCATCGAAGCCAACGAAAAACTCGGCTTCGCCCCCGACCTCCGCGACTACGGCATGGGCGCCCAAATCCTCGCCGACCTCGGCCTCCGGCGCATCCGCCTGCTCACCAACAACCCGAAAAAAGTCATCGGGCTCGAAGGCTACGGCTTGGAAATCGTCGAGCAACGGCCCCTGTCCCTGCCCGCCAACCCGCACAACGAAAAATACCTCGCCACCAAGCGCCTCCGGATGGGCCACACCCTATGAGTCCCGCCGGGCGGCAGGTGGATTTCCGCGATGCTTTCCCGCGCATGGCTCACACCCGCGCAAAGTCTTTATTGCACTTTCTTGGTTCATCCGCAAACTGCCGCCATGGAACTCGACCTTATCGACGTTCAGTTCGACCTCAAGAGCATCAAGCCCCGCGAGTTGGAAGAAGCGTTTGAAGATCCCTTTGCCGTGCGTTTCCTGCCGGATAGCGAACGTTCCGACGGCGCTTCCCGCTACTACGCGCTCGGCCGCACCGTGGCCAACCGCTATCTGTTTTTTGCCTTCGGAACCGACGGCAAAATCACCCGCGTCGTCGCCGCCCGTGAAATGACCGACACGGAACGCAAGTTCTACGACCGCAAATACGCCGAATTCCGCTGATTCCGCCAACCTCCTACCTAACAGACACCATGCCCGCCATCATCCGCTGGTCCGACATCCCCGAGTTCGCCGATGAGGCGGAAGAAGCCCGCTATTGGGAAATCCACGAACTGGACGGCCGGCTGATGGTCAGCTCCGTCCATCAGGCGGACTCCCGCGATTCCACCACCATCACCTTGCGCTTCGATCCGCGCATGCTCTCGCGCATCAAACGCATCGCCCGCTCGCGCTTCCTCAACTATCAGTCGATGATGAAACAATGGCTGGCCGAGCGGCTCGAAGACGAAATGCGCAAGCTCTGAGCATGAACCCACCCGCCCAACTCAAGCGGATCACCACCGTGGTCGCCGAGACACCGGCGATTTTCCGGATTGAAATCGCGCCGATTCCCTGGATGCTCGCGGCATGATCCATTTGGATGCGAACGCGAGCACGCCGCTGCTGCCGGAGGTGTTGGACGCGATGTTGCCATGGTTGCGCGACGGCCACGCGAATCCCTCCGGAGCCTATACCGGAGCGAAACTGGCCCGCAGGGCGATCGACGAGGCGCGCGGCCAGGTGGCCGAGTGGCTTGGCGCGGAGCCCGCGGAGATCCTTTTCACGGGCGGCGGCACCGAGAGTGTGAACACGGCGCTGCATTCGATGGATCGCCTCGTGGGTGCGGGTGCGGCCGTGATTTCCATGATCGAACACCCTGCGGTGCTGCGCTGTGCCGAGGACTTGTCACGGCCGGTGAAATACGCCCCGGTGCATGGCGACGGCCGCCTGGATGTGGAACGTTTCGCGGCTTTGTTGCCGGGCGCGGCGCTGATTTCGGTGATGGCTGCTAACAACGAAACCGGCGTGATCCAGCCGCTGCGCGAGGTTTGCGCCATGGCCCGTGAGCGCGGACTGCCGGTGCATTCGGACGCCGTCCAGGCGGCAGGCAAAACCGAGCTTCACGTGCGCCGGCTCGGCGTGGATTTCCTCTCGCTTTCCGCTCACAAGTTCCATGGCCCCAAAGGCGTGGGCGCGCTCTTCGTCCGGCGCGGAATCCGGTTTTTCCCGTTTCTGATAGGTGGCGCGCAGGAAAACGGCCGCCGTGGAGGCACGGAAAACACCGCCGGCATCGTCGGCATGGGCGTGGCCGCGGCGGCCATGCGGCAGCGTTCCCAGGCGCATTCCACCTTGCTGCTCATGCGGGATTCTTTTGAAAACAAGCTGCTTGCCGAGTTGCCCGGCGTCACCATCAACGGCAGTCCTACCCACCGCTTGCCCAATACCAGCCATCTGTCATTCGCCGGCTGCGAAGCGCTGGATTTGATCCAGTTGCTCGACCAAGCTGGCATCGAATGCTCGGCGGGCTCCGCCTGCATGGCGGGCAAAATCCGCCCGTCCCACGTGCAACTGGCAATGGGCCTCGATGGTGCCCGCGGCCGCAGCAGCCTGCGTTTCAGTTTTTCCATCCTCAACTCCCCTGCCGAAGCCTTCGCCGCGGCCGAACTGGTGAAACGCGCGGTGGAGCGCCTGCGCCATACGAATCCCCGTGGCACCGACCCCGGCGGCGCACGGCCCTCATGCGGGCTGGCGTTTTCCTGAGCCGGCCCCCGGCTGAATTGTTAGACCGGCGGCAATTCCCCGGGCACAACCCGCGCGGCGCAGAAGATGAAAAGTCACGGCCGGTGGGTTGCTGCTTGAATCCTGTGGCCAAGGTGCTTGAATTCCTGCCGTGAAGCCCATCTGCAGCCTTCTAGCAGCGTTGTTCCTCGGTGCCTGTGCGGGCCCGCCGGAGATGCTGGTGGTCAAACAATCCCAAGTTCGCGATCAAGTCCGCAACGACGAGGATGACCCGATGCTGCGCATGGAGAAGGAACGCCGCCTCCACGGTGCCGTCAGCATGGCCGAGCGCCGCCAGAAACTCGGCCAGTATTATACGCTGCTCTGGTACCATCCCGCAGGTGCTGGCCAAGGCGCGGTGGAGCTGGTTTTCCAATACCAACAGGGTGCCACCGCCAGCCGCGTGAAACACATGACCAAGCAATTCCCCGCAACCGCGACCGAGGGCAGCGCGGAGTTCGCGGTGATCGGCGACGATTATTTCAAAGGCGGCAAGGTACTGGCATGGAAGGCCTCCTTGCGCCGCGGCGGACGCGAATTGGCCACTCGCCAGTCCTATCTCTGGCAGTAGCCCGGTTTTTCAAGATGGATGGTTGACCTCCGGCAACTTCAATTTTATGCTCACCAAGGTCGGGCCGTGCAAACAACGGCCACCTAGTTGTGACTTCGCATCACCCCATTTCAGTCGGACTCTTCGATGGATTCAGTTGGATCCGCTGTGAAGGGAAAGGCTCGTTCGTGAACAGCCCCACCGTGAAAGCGTTCGGCGACGAGCGGATCGCCGCCGGTGAAACCTGTCTGGTCGTGGATCTCGCCGACTGCAGCGGCATGGATTCGACCTTCATGGGCACTCTCGCCGGCATGGCCGCACGCCTTTCCGCACTCAAGGGGGGAGTCCTTCAGATCGCCGGGCCGGGGGAACGCAACCGCCGCTCACTCGAGGATTTGGGCCTGGATTTTCTGATGGAAATCGATCCGCCCGCCGCCGCCTGGCGCGGCAAGGTGGCTTCCATCCGTAGCCTGCTCAAGCCGCCGCAGGCAGCCGCCGCCCTGGGCCAGATCCAACGGGCCCGCCATGTCCTTGACGCCCACCAGGTCCTAACAGAACTCAACGACCAGAACGCCCGCGAGTTCAAACAGGTTGTCACCTTGTTGGAAAACGAGTTGGCCAGGAAAGAGGAACTGGCGGAAAATGACGAACCCCGGTAGGGATTGGCACGGACAGGGCCGCTGGTCTCGTCCCGCCATGAACGAGAGCACACGCGGCCCCAGCGCAAACCAGAAATTGGCCAGCTCGGAACTGGCCGCCGCCCGGGCGGTTTTGGCCGCATTTGAACCAAACGAGCCCTTGCCAGAACCGGTAGAATGCCCGCGCTGATGGATTTTTTGCCTTTTTCCCAAAATCCGTGTTGCCCTGCGGCGGATGATACGGTGAAGTTCGCGCGTGCGCTACGAACCAATACCAGCCGAGCTTTTCATCCGCAACCGCCAGAACCTGCGCGAGCTACTCAAGCCCAAGAGCATGGTGATCCTCCATGCCAATGACATCTACCCGACCAATGCGGACGGCTCGATGACCTTCAAGCAAAACAGCGATCTGTTCTATCTCACCGGCGTGGACCAGGAGGAAACCACCTTGGTCCTGATGCCCGACGCCATCGATCCAACGGAACGCGAAATCCTTTTCGTCAAGGAAACCAGCGAGCTCATCGCCATCTGGGAAGGGCAGAAACTCACCAAGGAGAAGGCCCGCGAGCTTACCGGGATCGAACGCATCGAATGGTCGCACAGCTTTGAGGGATTCCTCCACCGCTGGCTGCCGCAGATGGATCACATCTATCTGGCCACCAACGAGCACCTGCGGGCCAGCACGGTGGTGGAAACCCGCAACGCCCGCTTCATCAAGGAATGCCAGGCGCGTTATCCGCTCCACCGCTATGAGCGGCTCGCACAACTGATGCACCGCCTGCGCATCCTCAAGGATCCAGAGGAAATCCGCCTGCTGCAAAAGGCCTGCGACATCACCGAGGCGGGTTTCCGCCGTCTGCTAGGCTTCATCAAGCCGGGCGTGGGCGAGTGGGAGATCGAGGCGGAGTTGCTGCATGAATTCGTCCGCCAGGGCTCGCGCGGGTTCGCCTACGCGCCAATCATCGGTTGCGGCAAGAACGCCTGCGTGTTGCACTATGTGGAAAACGACGAGGTCTGCCAGGACGGTCAGATGGTGCTGCTCGACGTGGCCGCCGAATACGCCGGCTGGAACTCCGACCTGACACGCACGGTGCCGGTGAACGGCAAGTTCACAAAACGGCAGCGCGACGTCTATAACGCCGTCCTGCGGGTCTTCCGCGGCGCCAATGATATCCTGCGGCCCGGCAACAATCCCTTGGACTATCAGAAGCAGGTGATCGAGATCATGGAAGGGGAATTGGTCGGCCTGGGTCTGTTCACCGCGCAGGAAGCGAAAGACCAAGGCCCGGAAAAACCCTTGCTCAAAAAATATTTCATGCACGGCACCTCGCATCCGCTGGGGCTCGATGTGCACGACGTGAGTCCGCCGCATGAACCGTTTGCCGAAGGCATGGTCTTCACCATCGAACCGGGAATCTACATCCGCGAGGAAAGCCTCGGCGTCCGCATCGAAAACGACGTGGTCATCGGCAAGGACAAGAATTTCGACCTGATGGGCAACATCCCGATCGAAGCCGACGAAATCGAAGAGCTCATGCAACAGCGGCGGGGGTGACCTCACCCGAGGGCCGCGCAATACCTCGCGAAGACCAGAACTTCCTCTTCACTGGAGCCACAAGATGCGGAATCGGGGAGCGACTCGTGCTTGCGTACAAATTATTGATGCGATCGCATCAATAATTTGTACGGCTTTGCCATGAAGGATGAAATGGGACTCGCCTGACATGGCGGAGAACAGGCTGGCTGTTTTCCGGAATCTGGCTAGCATCGCCCCATGACTGGAATCGTCCTGGGCTCGGGATTGGCGGCGCTGGCGGATGCGGTGGTGGTGGAGCGCGAGGTCACGTTCGCGGCTGCGGGTTTACCCGCGTCAGCAGTCCCGGGACACGCGGGCAGGTTCGTCTGCGGCAAACTCGCACAAACCCCGGTGCTGCTGATGATGGGGCGAGTGCATCTTTACGAAGGCCACCCGCCGCGCACGGTGACGGCGGGCATACGCTGGATGGCCCAACAGGGCGTGCGCCGACTCATCCTCACCAACGCCGCCGGCACCCTCAACCCGGCATTCCAACCGGGCAGTTGGATGATGATCTCCGACCACTTGAACCTCACCGCCACCTCGCCGCTCGAAGGGCCGGACTTCGTCGATCTAACGGCCGCCTACGACCCCGCCTGGCGGCAGGAGTTCCGCGCCGCAGCCCGCGCCTCTAACATGTCACTGCCTGAAGGTGTCTATGCCGGGCTGCGCGGCCCGCACTATGAAACCCCGACGGAAATCCGCATGCTGCGCACCCTCGGCGCCGATGCCGTGGGCATGAGCACTGTGCTCGAAACCATCCAGGCCCGCGCGCTCGGCCTGCCCGTGGCCGCCTTCTCCTGCCTCACCAACTGGGCCGCCGGCATCGCCCCCGCCCCGCTCGACCACCAGGAGGTCCTAACAACCGGCCAACTCGCGGCGCAGCAGATGGTCGGCCTGCTAACCACCGTGCTGGGAAAAAGTTAGATCCCGCCAGCCCAAGGGCCGCCGGTCATCGCGGCGGCGCTCCGCCGTCACGGCTGTGTTGTCCTGGAGGTGTCATACCATCTCTCACAAATCATGCGACTTTCCCCTGACGCGTCTGAGTCAAGGCTTCAGCCGATCTTTCCATGTGCAACACTGCGGCCGGAAGAGGCACGCTGAAGACGTGAACTCCTATAGCCCATCCGAAAGTGTCACATTATTTCTTAGAAGTGGTGTCACGCCTGTAACACCTATTACGCCATGCACAGCTGGCAACCCTTTCCTAACAGGCGAGACGCCTGTTTTCCCACTCAGCCGGGACGGCTGAGCTCCGCTCACCCCATCTGGGTTTCGCCGTTCGGGCCTTGCGTCATCTGAACGACGCGCAGCGGCAGCCGCGCCAGGATTTCGCCGTCGCAGCCGATGTCCACCGAGTAAATGCCGGTCACTGAAAACCGCAGGCCCTGCAGGTTCATCACGATGTTGCGGGTGAGGAACGGCACGTTCTTGGGCAGTTGGACTTCGAACTCGGGCTGGATCGGCATGTTGTTAGGATCGAGCGACTCGCCGTCCTCGTTGATGATGTTGATCGAGAGTTTGTGCCGGCCGATGTCTTCCGGCGTGAAGCAGAAGCGCATGGCCAGCGCACAGGCCGGATGCACGACCGGCACGGCGCGGGCCGCGAGGGTGTCGAAAGTTCCGGAAATGACGAGCTTGCCGTTGTAGTCGGCCGCGAAGTCGCAGAGGGTGGCGATTTGAATGTCCATAAGGATGGTGGAATGATGGGTATGGGACCGCCCACGGGGAACCGCGCGGCAGCAGTCCTTGTCTGAGGCGATCCGGACGGCCCGTAAAGCCCAAAGAACATGCCCCGCAAAACGAAATCCGGCCATGAAAGCATCGCCAGGTTGCGGCATCCCCGGACGATGGGATTCATTCCTCAATGAAAACTCCCCTAAGCGTGAGAGCCCCCTGAATCAATCGGCCGCTTTTGATCCCCTTGAGAACCCCTGGAAATCAATGCGGCGCGGTTTCTCCCAAGTTATTCACAACGGAATTCTTGCGCATTTCTTGCGATCCATTGAAAATCACTGGATTTAGAGAGAGCCGGGTCGGAAAGCGTTGCCACGCCGGGGCGAATTTAGGTTATGCAGCGGTGGTGCGGGTCGGTGCGTT
>Ga0268284_1001690_pt1 | contig 10825 bp, 20 predicted proteins | sample saktaG_14_FD_190137 | JGI IMG/M metagenome (GOLD analysis project Ga0268284, IMG submission 190137) | Saline water microbial communities from Sakinaw Lake, British Columbia, Canada - sak_2013_06_06_40m | ecosystem: Environmental > Aquatic > Non-marine Saline and Alkaline > Saline ... | reverse complement strand
ATCCCCGCACAACAATAACAATAACAATAACAAAACGGAGATCGATTATGACACAACAGGGCGATTTGGCAAAAATTATCTACCGTAACACCGCGGACGGTATGGTCGAGGTGTTGCGGTTTGAAAATATCCTTTCCGAAAAAGGTCTTGAGGAAAAATTTGGTAAAGAGGTGGCGAGGATTTATTTCTTCGGGAACGGAGGAGCATTTAAAATGGCCGACGGGTATATATTTTGCCGGTCTGGACATAATCTTAAGCTCGGGAGGGGAACGAAAGAATACTTCCAGGACCGGATCGCATATCTGAAAGAGTGCGGCAAACGGCTCGGTGAGATCCAGCGAAAAGTAGCTCTTGATGAGTACACAAAAGAGCGTGCGATTACAATTTAGCTGATACCAGCGGGGAGCAATCCCCGCACAAACGCAAACCTGACGGACGCAAACTTGACTAATCAACCAGCGGGGAGCAATCCCCGCATAACAACTTAACCAGCAAAAACAGGAGAATGCAATGGGACGTGAAGATTACAGCGCGATCCAGGCGGACAGGATTACCCGCATGCACGAAAGAGCGGAGAAAGCGGAAGCAGCAAGCACGGCAGCGTATGAGGCAATCCGAAGAATGAGCGAAGTTTTACCCTTTGGGCAACCGATACTTGTAGGGCATCACTCGGAAAGAGCGCACAGGAATTTAATCAAGCGCATAGGGCAAAAGATGGACGCATCCGGTGAGCTGTCAAAAAAGGCGGATGATTTAAGTTCTCGCGCGGCATCGGCAGAAATGAACACGGCGATATCAAGCGACGACCCGAACGCAATTGATGCATTGCGGAAAAAGTTGGCGGGAATGATCAGGAATCAGGAGTCTATGAAGGCTGTCAACAAGATTATTGCAAGCAAACCGAAATATGAACTAACGTCCGGCAAAATTGAGCAAATTGTCGCAATGGGTTACACCGAAAAAACAGCAGTCAGCTTGCTTGAGCCTGATTTTTGCCGGAGGATAGGGTTTCCTGGTTATGCTTTGAGCAACAACAACGCCAATATTGCAAGGGTTAAACGGAGGATTGAGCAGCTTGAGAAGGTCAGCGCCCTGCACGATGAGCGCGTAGAATATGAAGGCTTTGCACTTGTCATTGATACGGCATTAAACCGCGTTCAGATTGATTTCAGAGGGCGGGATGCTTACCAGATGATATGCAAGGATAAAGGAATAAACCTGCGCTCATACGGTTTTGTGTTCAGCCAGCGGGACGGCAATTGCTGGCAGCGCAAGATCACAGGCGACGCCATACGCAGTGCTAAACGAGTAGCTGCACTTATGTCGGAAGCGGAAAAAGGAGGTGCGGAATGACAGTATCAGAAATAAGTAAGCATAACGCGAATTTGCCTAAAACCGTTAAACCTGTATTTGTTGATACCGATGATGGCTGGTATTATCGCTGCACGTGTATAAACAAATACGGGGAGCATCCAGAACTATTTGAGTACGACCCCATTTGTAGGCATTGCGGGCGGCCGGTTATGTGGGGATCTATAACCGAGAAACGAGTAATGGAACTATCCGGACTATCCCGCCAGGCCCTGACCTACATGAGGTTAGGGCGGCCAAAGGAAAAAGGAGGCTCAGAACGATACGCTCCTGTTTTGATCAAGGGAATACACTGGAAAAAGGATGGTTGGTTTATTGCTTACTCTCCGGAAGTGTGGGACGTGTTAAGGAAAAAGGAGGAATGATCTTCCATAAGGAAAAAGGAAAGCCGAGGTCTTCCAGAAATGAGCGATATTTATTATATTGAACTTGTGATTGATCCGCCCGATTGATCTGTCTATTTTGAAGCTCCATAGCTCGACACTGTGGGGCTTTTCTTTTTGCGCTCATAGTTCACACGGCCCTCCGATGTTTCAGTGCCGTTACTACCTTCAACCCACTGGCGAAGCGCATCAATCGGGATCAAAAGCCTTTTGCCCGGTCCGGATACACTCGGAATCTCGCCACTGGCCGTGAGTACGTAGAATCTGCTTTTTGAGAGCTTGTAGCTGGCAAAATCCTCAAGAAATTGAATTGCTCCCTCGGTGGAGAAATACTTTCGCTCTGGTTTTTCGGAAATGTTCATAGCCTTTGTGTTAAACGTTTATATTTTATCGACGCTTAAGTTTAATATAAATTAAAAAATAAAAAAAACAAACAAACAACATTAAAAGGAAAGCCGGATTGATTGTCCGGCTTTTTTGTTTAAAGTGCTTTTACTCCATCAGCCAAATGCCGTCCTGCCTTGATGTTGTCCCTGCACCGCTTTTGCCGGATCACTTCTGGTAAGTGATAATGCAAAACATGATCGTGTTTATCGTCAAACGCTTTTACTTGGTCGGGAAACAACTTCTCAAACGTCAACAGTCCAGTAATATGTTCGTCTGCAAATTCCTCGTAACACGCCCGTACAAGCCCGCCAATCACTTCTTCACTTGCGCCTGTCTCGATGGCGTATAGCAAGCGTTTTAACGCCCTGCGCCCTTCCTTGCGCTCTTTTCGTGCATATCTGATGCACTCAGCCGGTGTGAATGCTTTGATCTTGTCGTCGATTACGCTCATGCTGTTCATTGTTCCCTCCTTTTTGCTGTTTGAATATCCCGCCAAAACTGCATCCTCACTTTATCAACCTCGCAAGGCAAACACGATCCGCCAGCAAATGTACGGCGACGCACACCATCAATTTCGATATTGTAATACACCCGCAGACAGCCGATAATGTGCGATTTAACAATACGTAAATCTTCAACATTAACCACTACTGGAAACGGAAACTTTGCAAGGTCTTCAAAGTACAATTTCTCTGTTTTTTTCCTCTTTCCTCGCTGCGCCAATGATATTTTAGCCTTTGCTTCTGCTGATAAAGGCGGAGAAATGCGCCGGGCTTTATACGGTAGAGAAATGCGCCGGGCTTTATACGGAAGTATGTCCGGATGTTCCGTTGGCTCAGCTTGCAGTATTCCCAGACGCACATCTATTTCCCGACCTATCTTATCCCAATCATAATCGGGATCAGCGTTTTTGAAGTCTTTGACAATGCAGTTTGGCCGCACACCGGAAGAAATACCTGGCTCAATGTAGGCCAAATACGGTTCTCTTGTCGTCCCTGCTGATGGTTGAATCATCATGGCTGATCCTCCCATATCAGACGTGCGCCACACCCTGGGCAGAACTGAAAATCGTCGTTGAGTATGTCGTTACACTCACACTTCCACAAAAAACCTGTTGTATGAGGCTTCACCGTCTTCGGAACCTGCGCTTGCAGTTTCTTTGCGGCTTCTGCTATGCGGTCAAGGCCAGCATTGTGCCGTTTAACGTTTGATTTATCGAGCTTGTACTCACATTCGCCGCCGTAAGAAGGGTCATAGTCTATCATTTGCGGCAGCGTCCACCGCTCGCGCTCAATCACTTCAAGTATGTTCATTTCTCTCCCCTCCTTACTGTTTCGTTCAGTTTCTTAAGCCTGCGTACTATGTGATTCAACAGGTTACTCCGCCCAAGGTCGTCGGAGCACTTCAACGCTTCCTTGGCTGACAGTGCGATGGCTCCGGCATCGGCCATGATCTCATGAAAAAGTTCGTCGGTCATCTCATCCTCCGTTGATTAATAAAAACCCCCATCCCCGCCCCTTGGCTTTAGTTCCCCAACCTTCACCCCATTAAGTTAAAATGTGAGGCGGGATGAGGGTAAACTGTTACTTGCGCCTCGCTGCTTTTACGGCATCATTGCGCTCTGCTTCAAGCGTGGTGATTTTCTCCCTGAGTGATTCATTCGCAAGGCGGGAGACGGTTAGCGCGCCTTCCAGCTCCTTTATCACCTTTTTCAGCGTCGGCACACACGTCCAATGTGCTCGAACGTCATTGCGCCGCTCTGCCCATCTCTTCACCCTTTCCATTATAACCACGATTAAACAAGTAACGATGCCCGTCGCGGCAACAGCGCACAGGCCGAACTGTACCGCCTCTACAAGGCTTTGTAATGCTTGCGCTTGATCTGTCATATGATCACCTCCACAGATTCGCCTTTCTTCGCGGCCTCGGCGGTTTTCTTCCATGCGGTAAAACGCTCACCGGCGCGGCGCATGACGTCAGGCCAAAATTCGCTATCCATCTTTGCGTCTTGTTCTTTGTTATCGTGTAAAACTCTGCTATTTAACCGGAAACGGAAGTCAAATCTGCTTTTTAGCACAATACTGTCACCATCCAAATAATAATGCGGTACTCCATCCAGATACCCCGGCGCAATCTTTTGGCACTCTTCAGCGGTCAGGCAGTTCTCAATCTTTGTGATCTCACTCGATCCGTCGGGGTACTCGGTGTACGTTATGCGTGTGCGTCGCCGTACATTTGCTGGCTCGTTCTTAGGCACTAACTTTCCGTTACGGAGGATGAGTTCTGTTCTGCCACCCTGCTCGTATTTCATATTATATAGCAAGTGGCGACCAGAGTAATTATCTGCACCCACTGTCCCGTTACTTCTTTCCACCCACTCATACTTTATCTCCGGATCTATGTTCAGTACGCCTACAGCTGCATAACCTTTCACCACCTCGTAAAAATGCTGCTTCCCCGTGATTTTTACATACGTGTGTTTGTAGTCCATGATGTTCTCCTGTTTTGATTGTTTATCACAAATTGCCCGCTTGTTGTTTAATGTAGTCTGTCACTTTGATAAGCAACTCAGCCGCATCACCGGCAGTTTTTATACCCACTGAAGATTTCATTTGAGGGAACCTGATTGACTCAATATCCCTCGCAATAACAAGAAGCTTTTCTTTGTCCGGTGCTTGCTCAGCTTTCAAAAGCTTCTCGGCATCAATCGCTTCGTCATACGCTACTTTTGCTAAAGCCTGTTCTTGTACCGGAATTGTTGCAATCTCTTGTGTCATCGTCGTTGATTTATTGTTTCCGAGTTCCGCTCGGGCGGGTTACTCCATCCATCCACACGTATCGCAGAAATTCCCCTCTTCCCAATAGTCATACTTGATTACGCCGCTGCATCCGTTACGATTGCACACGTCCCCTTCATCAAGCCCTAAATCTTCCCAATAGTCATAATACTTGATTACGCGGCTGCATCCGTTACGATTGCGCACGTCCCCTTCATCAAACCCTAAATCAAAATCATCCGGATGCAGCCGCTCATAATCTGACTGCCAATGAGATTCATATTCTGTCTGCTTGCTCATGTCACCTCTCCGGTAAGTTGCTTGACCGGTTGAACATCCATTAACGCACCCTTAACCATCGCAACGTTTTGCTCTGAATGGTTTGGGACAAGCGAAACAACAGGGTACCGGCTTGTAACACCTGGCTTGTTGCTTTTTGCAAACTCAACGTTCAGATCAAAGATCATACCGCGCACAAACCCCCTGTTTTCCAGCATTGCATCAAACGTGTTCCGAACATTAGGGATAGTGCTTGCATCCCCTTTTGTTGAAAACTCCCAATACCCCACAACGCCCCTGATCTTCGGAATGATAAACCGTAACCGGAGTGAAACGTACCATCCTTTTTTTGCAGGGCACTTCGTGATAACCTTATCCATCAAGTCAGGGTAATCGGCTACACTCAACTCTTTGTACAGCTTTCCGTCCCACACGCTAAACACTTGTCCGTTTCCCTTTGCAAATAACCGGCCGTCATCGTCGCGGTACTCATATTCTTCGTCGCAGCTCAATGACGGGTTGTCGTCAATGAACACAATCTGAATGGTTTGCGGTTTTTGACCGTACTCAGCCGTAAACATTCCGGCATACTTGCCCTGTGGGATGAAGTAATCAACAGAAGCCGGATAACCTTTATCGCTTTTCATTCCGATCTTTACTTTACCAATCCTTGCAAGCGGAAGCCTGACTTCCGGTTCACGATTCAAGATTCTGCCGGACATGATTCCCCCATTTGATTTTTCACAAGTTCATCAAAAGTTACGGTCTTATAGTTCTTGTCAATCCCTGATGCAAAATCAATCTTGCCTGTAATCTGCAATGCCGTTCTTTCGCGTCTCTCGCGCTCAACACGGGCAATTTGCACCAAATGCGGCCACTTGTTGCCACTCGCTGAATTTGTCTGGTCTTTAAGCTTGTATGACGGTGTTTCCCGCCATTCCGAAGGAGCCCAATTAAAAACGTGAGTAACCGGCTTTGCAAAAAACTCATGGTTCCACATTTCTTTGTACGCCCGAAGCTGTACTTCATGCGTTTCGTAAAATCCCTTCTTTCCAGACTTCAAATCTATAATAGCCCTTATCCGCTCTGTTCTCTTGCTTTCTTTCGGCTGTCCTTTGTTTTCGCCAGAAGCGTACACGTCGCCAAAGAATCCTTTTACCTCAAGGTTCATTTCACCGACAAGATCAATTGCCCCACCGTATCCTTCCGGATGCACAAGAACAACCTCAATTGCAAGCGGCTTAAAATCAACGTCAATCAATAACTGAGCAAACGCCAAAACATCTTTTCTCAGTTCGTCCGCCCAATACTTGACATCGTAAAACTCTAAACCTTCTTTTGCTCGGTATATCTCAACAGCGTCTTCCATGCGATCAAGATCAAAAGTCTTGCAGATAACAAGCTCTCCGCATATCTTGTGCATCAAAGTGCCGTAATGCGCCTTTATTTCGCTGTACTTTTTGGCAGCATCTACACCAAGTGTTGCAATCCAATCAGTAAGCTGTTTAGGTGTCGGCAACGTGGCGTAACACAAACTTGTCACACTCATAAAAAACTCAGGTGTGCCGTTTTCGTGTAGCCGGTAATACCACCTCTGCCCTTTGTTATTCATCCGGTACACCTTGTATGCCGGTTCGATAAGCGCATCACTGTCAAAGTATTGCGCTATCATTTGTTCAACACTCACTCCGTCGGCAAGATGGTTCATTTTGCTCCATGCTTTGTTGCTCATAGCTACTCCATTTTGTTGTTATCAATCCTCATATAAGCCCACACTCCGCCGGCCACTCTACGCAGTTTTCACACATCGCTCAGTCCTCCTTATAGATTTTCCACTCGCAAAAGAGCGGATGGAGATGGCCGCCGTACTTGATCAGCTTGCACACAAGCACAAGCGGCATGAGAGCTAATTTTATCAGCTTGCGTTTCATTTCCCCCCCTTTTTATGATTTATTTTCTTCAACCACTCATCCCATTTTTCATCCACCACCACGCCCACCACTCGACCCGTATCCGCACACTTCAGCACAGTTAACTTTGGGCTTTTTGCCTGTGCCGCCTGCGACATATCATTCGCATGTTTACCGGCACGTTTGCCTGCCGCGCTAAGTGTAAGCACCACTGGCGGCCTGATGCTTTTGCGGACTATTTCCCCGATTTCGGAGAGTACTGTTTCAATGTTCACTTTTGCTCCTTTTCGTCGCAGGGTAAGCCGTGATTATCGCCTTGATAATCGGCTCCCATTTCCGCCACCGTTCAAGGTCACAGGGTGACATTTTTTGCAGCTCATCATCAGTAATCGAAAACCACTCATCAATTGTCCGCTTCTGGCCGACAATCCAGATATGCGTGTCCGAATACGTGACAACACACTCAAACACGTGGATTGATCTGATTTCGCGCAGGTTCCCCGCTGCGCCTGCCAAACGTGCGTCTGTCAAATCTGCACCTGTCAAATCTGCACCTGTCAAATCTGCGCTTCTCAGGTTTGCGCCTGTCAGGTCTGCGCCACTCAGATCCGCGCCTCTCAGGTCTGTGCCTCTCAGGTATGCGCTTCTCAGGGTTGCGCTTGTCAGGTCTGCGCCTGTCAGGTATGCGCCTGTCAGGTATGCGTCTGTCAAGTCTGCGCTTGTCAGGTTTGCGTCTACCAAATCTGCACTTGTCAGGTTTGCGCCACTCAGGTCTGCGCCTCTCAGGTCTGCGCATCTCAAGTCTGCGCTTCTCAGGTCTGCGCTTGTCAGTTTTGCGCTTCTCAGGTATGCGTATCTCAGGTTTGCGTCTGCCAAATCTGCACTTGTCAGGATTGCGCCACTCAGGTCTGCGTCTGTCAGGATTGCGCCTCTCAGGTCTGCGCCTCTCAGATCTGCGCCCGTCAAATCTGCGCCTCTCAAGTCTGCGCCTGTCAGATCTGCGTATCTCAGATCTGCGTATCTCAGGTTTGCGCCTCTCAAGTCTGCGCCTATCAGGTCTGCGTATCTCAGGTATGCGCTTCTCAGGTCTGCGCTTGTCAGATCTGCGCCTCTCAGATCTGCGTCTCTCAAGTCTGCGGCATCATTCCACTCTGCCACGCTCCTTTTGAGCATCTCTACCAGCTGGTCTTTCGTCGGTTCCATAATCGATCTCCGTTTGAGTTTTCGTTATTCTTTAATCCATCACGTGGATTGATCTGATTTCGCGCCTCTCAAGTCTGCGCCTCTCAGATCTGCGTCTCTCAGGTTTGCGCCTGTCAGGTCTGCGCCTCTCAGGTCTGCGTCTCTCAGGTTTGCGCCTCTCAGGTTTGCGTATCTCAGGTCTGCGCCTCTCAGGTATGCGTCTCTCAGGTTTGCGCCTCTCAGGTATGCGTATCTCAGATCTGCGTATCTCAGGATTGCGCCTCTCAGGTCTGCGCCTCTCAGATCTGCGCCCGTCAAATCTGCGCCTCTCAAGTCTGCGCCTGTCAGATCTGCACCCGCCAGGTTTGCGTATCTCAGGTTTGCGCCTCTCAGGTCTGCGCCTATCAGGTCTGCGCTTCTCAAGTTTGCGGCATCATTCCACTCTGCCACGCTCCTTTTGAGCATTGCCACCATTTGTTCTTTCGTCAGTTCCATCGTGGTCTCCGTTTGAGTTTTCGTTATTCTTTAATCCATCACGTGGATTGATCTGATTTCGCGCCTCTCAAGTCTGCGCTTGTCAGGTTTGCGCCTGTCAGGTCTGCGCTTCTCAGGTCTGCGCTTCTCAGGTCTGCGTTTGCCAAATCTGCACTTGTCAGGTTTGCGCCACTCAGGTCTGCGCCTGTCAGTTTTGCGTCTGTCAGGTTTGCGCTTGTCAGGTCTGCGCCTCTCAGGTCTGCGCCTCTCAGGTTTGCGCCCGTCAGGTCTGCGTATCTCAGGTTTACGCCTGTCAGGTATGCGTCTGTCAGGTTTGCGCTTGTCAGGTCTGCGCTTCTCAGGTCTGCGCCTCTCAGGTTTGCGCCTGTCAGATCTGCGCTTCTCAGGTTTACGCCACTCAGGTTTGCGCCACTCAGGTCTGCGCCTGTCAGATCTGCGTATCTCAGTTTTGCGCCTGTCAAATTTGCACCTGTCAAATATGCGTCTGTCAGGTCTGCGTATCTCAGATCTGCGTCTCTCAGGTTTGCGCCTGTCAGATCCGCGCCTGCCAGATCTGCGCCACTCAGGTCTGCGTATCTCAGGCATGCGGCATCATTCCACTCTGCCACGCTTCTTTTGAGCATTGCCACCATTTGTTCTTTCGTCAGTTCCATCGTGGTCTCCGTTTGAGTTTTCGTTATTTTCCAACCCATCAATTACAATGTACAACATATTTCTTCATTGTCAAGTGTTTTTTATAGGAAATTATTTATTTATGCAAATAAAAAAGCCCGGACGTTAATCCGAGCTTGCGCGTCAGTTATTGGCGTAACCGACAGATATTATGATGATCCTGTTTTAATATACGGTTTTTTGTCAAATAAAAAAGCCCCCCATTTCTGCAAGGCTGAAACGGTTTCCCGTCTGTCCGGTAGTGCTGCCGCCGGAGATGATACAAACCCCGCTTAACCCTCCCTGCATCCGATGCAGTTAATCAGTTCTTCCTTTGCCCGTATACAGGCGGCTGAAAGGTATTTGGGGAGCGGGAAAGCCCGACACTTCTGCCGAGCTTGCGCGTTTAACTTGGGTTATCCGCGCTTCCCTTGCTTTGTCTTTAGCCTTGCAATCCTGCGCAGGTAGTTGCTGTATCTCCGGTACTTCAAAACGGTATAGTTATTGCTATTCCCGCTACGTCGGCAATAACCAGAATACCGTTACTGCGTACAAAATCCCGCATTTCTTCAACATCATCAGCGTCAAAAGAAAGCGAATACCAATCCGGAGAGTATTCAGTTACGCCTATCATTGGCTCCATCGGGTTAAACTTCGCAATCTTATCTGTCCCCGCAACACATCTGTATTTTTTCGTTAATTGCATATTTATCCTGTTATAGTTCCCGTGACACCTGCCGACGTAAGTGTCGCAACAGCAGCGTCTGAAGCTGATGTTCTTGCAGCTCCTTTTATATAATACGTCTTGTTTGCTCCACTTATTGTTGCGGCAGCAAGGCGGATAAGCGTCGCGTCAGTCTGCGTAGACGTTAACTTTGTTCCCATCTCGATGCGCATAGACTCAGACCCCCATGTACCATAAACTCTGTCGTCAGGCAGGGTTATGTCGCCTGTTATCGCAATATATTCCCGCGTCAAACGCGACGCGGAATTAAGCGTTCCAGTAACAGAGCTTTCTGTGTTGACCAATAAAAGGTAGGTCAGCGCCATACCGGTTATTACACCAGTAACAGAGCTTTCTGTGTTAACCAATGAAAGGTAGGTCAGCGCCATACCGGTTATTACACCAGTAACAGAGCTTCCTGTGCCGTTCAAGTAAAGGTAGGTCAGCGCCATACCGGTTATTACACCAGTAACAGAGCTTCCTGTGCCGGCCAATGAAAGGTAGGTCAGCGCCATACCGGTTATTACACCAGTAACAGAGCTTCCTGTGCCGTCCAAGTAAAGGTAGGTCAGCGCCATACCGGTTATTACACCAGTAACAGAGCTTCCTGTGCCGTTCAAGTAAAGGTAGGTCAGCGCCATACCGGTTATTACACCAGTAACAGAG
>Ga0268284_1001689_pt1 | contig 10826 bp, 10 predicted proteins | sample saktaG_14_FD_190137 | JGI IMG/M metagenome (GOLD analysis project Ga0268284, IMG submission 190137) | Saline water microbial communities from Sakinaw Lake, British Columbia, Canada - sak_2013_06_06_40m | ecosystem: Environmental > Aquatic > Non-marine Saline and Alkaline > Saline ... | reverse complement strand
CTTTTATAGCAGGCGATCATGCCGATATTAAAATCGTTCCGAGAATTTCGGGTGGGGGGCAGGAAGGAGGCATAATCCGTTTCTCCGAAGCATCAACGAGGATGACGGTTCCTCTGGGAAAGTGGGTTACGATAGGCGGTGTGGATCAAAAAGAGAATGAGGTATTAAATGCTGTTTTGGAAAAGGGCGGCGGAACGCGTGATTCATTCTTTTCGATTTCCATAATGATTCAAAAATAAGATGGACTTTTTAAGAAGCAGTCAGGGAGGATTTTTGAAAAAGCTCAAGGGTTATCAGAAACAGTATTTAAGAGGATTGGCGCACGGTCTCAAGCCGTATGTTTTTATCGGGCAGAAGGGGATAACCGAATCTCTTCTGAAATCGGTGGACGATGCGCTTGACAAGCACGAACTTATAAAGGTCAGGTTCATCGATTTCAAGGAAAAGGATATGAAAAAAGAGATAACTGCCGAGATCGAAAAGCTGGTGGTTTGCGAACTCGTCGGTGCCATAGGCCATGTAGCCATATTTTTCAGGCAGCAGAAGGACCCTGAAAAACGGACGGTAATAGTGCCGGAGGAGAAGAAGGGTTCAGGGATTCAAGGAGTCAAGGGTTCAAGCGCAAAGCTGACGGCTTCTAAAAAAGTCTGAATATGCTCACTATCCCAAGAATCTCAAATCCGTTCGCATAAATTTTTTTCGAATCCATCAAAGCTGAAAATTTTAAAGAAATAAAAATATGTGTGAGAAAAACAGGGGGATGAAATGGAAGAGAGAACCGGAATGGTCACAATGAAGGGGAATCCCATGACGCTTGCCGGCCACGCTTTGAAGGTCGGAGAGAAAGCGCCTGATTTTGAGGTAACGGGCAATGACATGAAACCTGTTAAGTTTTCATCATTTTCCGGCAAGGTCTGCATTATATCGTCGGTTCCATCTCTTGATACTCCGGTATGTGACATGGAGACAAGAAGGTTTAACAAGGAAGCTGCCGGGCTCGGACCTGATGTTGTGATTCTTACAATCAGCATGGATCTGCCCTTTGCACAGAAGAGATGGTGCGGTGCGGCAGGTGTCGACAGGGTGATAACCCTTTCGGATTATAAAACAGCCGGCTTCGGAACATCATATGGCGTTCTGATAAAGGAGTTGAGACTTCTTGCAAGAGCCGTTTTTGTCTCGGATAAAAATGGGGTGATTCAGTATATCCAGATTGTAAAAGAGGTTGCGGATGAGCCTGATTACAGCGCGGCGATAAATGCTGTTAAAGGGCTCGTTTAAGAGGCCGGGACAGTGATCAGTGACCAGTTATCAGGTTAAATAACTCGTATAAAAAATCGAGATCATTGTATAATATCAGATTAAAGGCCGTTTTTCTCGTCCTTCGATATTCGGCTGTTCACAATCAGGCGACCCTGACCGCTGACCAGAGCGTCCATATTCCTACAGCGACAAAAAAGACGCCGGCGGCTATTTTGATATAGTTTGCCGGAATGAACCTGCTGAAAGCCGTCCCCAGAAGAACAGCGATAAGCGAAGACAGAACAAGAGCGCCTGCTGAGCCCAGAAACACGGAAAGTTTTGAATCGCCGCAATCGGCCGTCAGGCATAATGTGGCAAGCTGAGTTTTATCCCCCAGTTCAGCGAGAAAGACCATAATGAATGTGGTCGTCAGTATTTTTAAATCCATTGGAAGTGTTTCCTCCAGCTATAGCTTTGAGACCTTTGCATAACACCCCCTTTTGCCCGATTACTTCGTCAGGCTCAAATTTTAATCCTCGAAATACTCAATGTATTCCTGCGGTTAAAATTATCGCCTTCCTTGTACTTGGTCAAAATTGGATGTTCTTCAAAGGTCTCACTTTATAAGTTTCATCGCCTTTTGCACGATATTGTCGGCGGTGAAACCATAATTTTTCATCAATGTTCCGCCCGGAGCCGATGACCCGAAACCGGTCATTCCGATTATTTCCCCTTTTTCACCCGTATAACGCTCCCACCCCATCGTGATACCGGCCTCGACTGCTATGCGGTTTGATATCTCGGGTGGGAGGATCTTCTCTTTGTATTCCGCGGAAGTATTTTCGAAAAGTTCCCGGCTCGGCATGCTTACAACCCTGACTGAAACACCTTTTGCTGTAAGGGATTTTGCCGCTTCAAGGGCGATATGAACTTCCGAGCCTGTTGCTATAATTATCAGGGAAGGCCTTGAACCGGAATCGGAAATGATATACGCGCCTTTTTCAAGAAGGTTTGCCGTATTCGATTCAGATCTCTCAATTACTGGAAGATTCTGGCGGCTCAAGATGAGAGCGATCGGTCCTTCCATGCATTTTAACGCAAAACGCCAGGCCTCTTTTGTCTCGTTTGCATCGGCCGGTCTGATGACAGTTAAACCAGGAATGGCTCTTAAACTGCAGAGATGCTCTACCGGCTGATGAGTGGGTCCGTCTTCACCTACCGCTATGCTGTCATGGGTGAATACGTATATGACAGGAAGCTTCATGAGCGCGGCAAGGCGTATCGATGGGCGCATGTAATCCGCAAAAACAAGGAAGGTTCCACCGAAGGGCCTTATTCCCCTGTGAAGGGCCATCCCTGACAGGATCGCGCCCATTGCATGCTCTCTTACTCCGAAGCGTATGTTGCGGCCCTGGTAACTATCTTTCTGGAAATCGCATGAATTTTTTATAATTGTATTGTTCGAGGGAGCGAGATCCGCAGATCCGCCCATGAGACTTGTTACTTTTAGGGCTATGGCGTTAAGGATTTTTCCGGAGGCCGACCTTGTTGCAACTGCTCCGTCTTTTGAGGAAAAGTCCGGGAGTTCGCTGTCCCAGCCTTCCGGGAGCTTCCTGTTTATTGCATCCGTGAGTTTTACGGCAAGATCCGGGAATTCCTTTTTATATGATTTGAATTTCCTGAGCCATTTTGATTCGGATTTCTTTCCTGTTTCAAGGCATTTACGGCAGAACAAAACCGCCTTATCCGGAACGCAGAACGCCGAATCGGCAGGACATCCAAGTTTCTTCTTTGTAAGGCGGATCTCTTCTTCGCCGAGAGGAGCGCCGTGCGCCTCCGCCGAATCCTGCTTGTTGGGGCTCCCATATGCTATGTGGGTTCGCAGCATGATGAGGGAAGGTTTTTTCTTTTCGGTCTTTGCTTTTTTAAGCGCTTTTTGAATAGCATCTACATTATTTCCGTCTTCAACTTTCAAAACATGCCAGTTATAGGATTTGAATCTCGCGGCAACATCTTCGGTAAATGTGATGCCGGTGCTTCCTTCAATCGATATTTTGTTGTCGTCGTAGATACAGATGAGTTTTGAAAGGCCAAGGTGGCCTGCAAGGGATGCGGCTTCGGATGTAATCCCTTCCATCAGGTCTCCGTCGCCGCAGACAACATAAGTATGATGGTCGATTATTTCGTGATCTTTCGTATTGTAACATGCGGCAAGATGCCTTTCGGCCATTGCCATTCCAACGCCGTTTGTAAATCCCTGACCGAGAGGCCCTGTTGTTGTTTCAACTCCTGGGGTGTGCCTGTATTCGGGATGCCCGGGAGTTTTGCTGCCCCACTGTCTGAAATTCTTTATATCATCGAGCGACAGGTCATATCCGGTCAGGTAAAGCATGCTGTATAAAAGCATGGAGGCATGACCGCCTGACAATATAAACCTGTCCCTGTTGAACCAGCCGGGGTTTGCGGGATTGTGTTTCAGGATACGGGTCCAGAGGGTATAGGCTGCCGGGGCAAGACCCATAGGGGCGCCAGGATGTCCTGAATTTGCCTTCTGGACTGCGTCCATCGAAAGCGAGCGAATCGTGTTTATGCAAAGAAGGTCTATATCATTCCCGCTTTCAGTAATTTCTTTGTTCATATGATGCTCCTTGGAATAATTAGAGGTTGGACTGTAGGCTGTCAGGCTGTAAGCTGTTAGCGAAAAACCTACAGCCTAAATGCCTACAGCCTATAAAGCTACAGCCTGTCTACTCGAGCAGTTACACTTCTTTTAAATCATATGCAATAAATTTGACAAGTTCAAAAAAAATCACAAAGCCCTCAGCCATTCGGGTTTTAATGATACCTTGCCAGCAAGCGCCATGTCGATGAGCTTTATCGTTGCCTCCTTGTCTTTTGGCAACCTTGCCTTTATCGGAAGGTAATTCGAGGCATGGTTGGCATGGAACTGGCCTTTTGTCAGATTGGTGGCATTTATCATGGCGCGCAGCTCTTTTAACATTTCATCCGGTTCTATAAGGGTAAATTTTCCCGATTTGTAATCATCATACAGAGGAGTTCCGGGTATCAGCATAAGGCTTAATGCCCCGATGTATTCCGGATCAATTGCAGAAAGCACCCTTCCTGTTTCTTCTGCGTGAATGATTGAACGCTCTCTGCCCGCTATACCAAGAAGAACCGTTATCGAAAGTTTTATTCCGGCTTCCCTCGCTTTTCTTCCCATTGCTATCATGAATCCGGAAGAAGCCCCTTTATTAATGTTTTTGAGAGTCACATCATCGCCTGTTTCAAGGCCCATGTAGGCAATGCCTATCCCGAGTGCCTTTAATTCTTTCAGCTCATCAGGCGTCTTTAAATCAAGGCTCTTGGCATTGGCATAGAGACCAACCCTTGTAACCCAGGGGAGCTGTTTTTTAATTTCAGTCAGGATATTAAGAAGCCTTTTCTGGGGAATTATAAGCGCGTCGCCATCGCAGAGAAAGACCCGGCGCTGGCGCCTGCAATAAGTTGCGGCAAACGCGATATCCTCCATTATGATTGAATCGGGTTTAATCCGGAAGCGCTCACCTGTGTATGTGCCGCAGAAGGTGCACTTGTTCCGTGAGCATCCCACGGTTATCTGGAGGAGAATACTGTCGGCTTCGCTGGGGGGGCGTATTATGTTGCCTTCATAGTGCATAATTTTTTATACCTTAAAATCAGAACAGGGTCAAAGCCTGCTTAAAAATAAAATATAAAAGGGGTATGAATATGGCTGGAAGCATGTTCCCGACTTTTAACCTTTTTATTTCAAGCATGTTGATGCCTATAGCCGCAATCAAAAGTCCGCCTGTTGAAGACATCTGACTTATCACTTCCGGAACGAGGAACTGCTTCGCATATGAGGCGGTAAGGGTTATAGCGCCCTGGTATAACAAAACGGAGGCGGCGGAAAAAAAGACTCCTATTCCGAGCGTTGATGTCAGTATTATTGAACTGATTCCGTCCAGCATTGACTTTGCAAAAAGGGTCTGGTGGTTTCCCGTGAGCCCGCTTTCAAGCGACCCGACGATGGCCATTGATCCGACACAGAAAAGAAGGCTTGACGTTACGAATCCCTTTGATATTCCGTCTCCTGCTCTTGAAAACAGTTTCTGCAGGAAATTTCCTAGAGCTTCAATTTTATCCTCTATCTTTAAAAATTCACCGATAACACTTCCTGTCGCAAGACTGATTATTACAAGCAGAATATCGTCCGACTTTAAAGCACCCTTCACGCCAATCAGAATTACCGCAAGGGCTATCGAGTGCATGACCGTTTCGTTATATTTTTGAGGGATTCCTCCCTTTAACAGTATGCCTGCAAAACACCCTGCAAGAATTGCTATTGTGTTTACAATTGTGCCGAGCAAAATAAAACTCCTTTTATAGTAAATGGCTTTGCCTTGCGGTTTTATTTTTTAATAATTACAAGGCCTCGTTTAATAGATTAATCATGAGGATTCAGCAACAAAAAAACTGATTCCGAGTTTTGCGGTAATAGCTGAAAGAATAAATACAGGGTGATCCCATTTGCCCGGAATTAAATATGCAGAGATATAATTTCTTCGAGCTTTTTAAGATATCCCGAATAAAAATGATCGGCGCCCTCGATTACTTGAAGCGCAGCTTCCGGATTCCATTGCAAAAGATGTTTTTTAACAGATTCCTCAGGCGCGATTTCGTCGAGGCTTCCCGTTATAACGAGTTTTAAGCAGAGGACAGGCGAAGACTGGCCGAATTTCATAAAGGCGACCGGCGGGGATACCATTATCATTTTCTGAACAGAAGGGAGTTTTTTTACAGCCCCGATGTTAACAAAGGTTCCGAAAGAATAGCCTGCCAGGTCCGTTCTGCTTATTCCCAGTTCATTCATGTATGATAAGGCTGATAACACATCTTCCTGTTCGCCGATTCCGTTTTCATGTTTTCCGCCGCTCTTCCCGACCCCCCTGAAATTTATCCTCAACGTTGAATAGCCTTTATCCCTGTATGAGTTTGAAATTGCCTTTACGACTGGATTAAACATGTCCCCTCCGTAGAGAGGGTGGGGATGGGTTACTACGACACCTCTATCGCCCGGAATCCTTTCAAGGAGCCCTTCTATGATAAGACCGTCCGAACTGAAAGATGTTAATTTTTCCATTCCGCCTCATACCCTGTCATGGTGAATGTGAGTAATTAAAGATTCCCTGCCGCAAACAACGGTCCACCTGAGGTGGATTCGACCGCAGGGGAAAGAGTCTGTTTTAAATTCGCTCTCTGTTTCGGTTCAAAGTACTTGATTTGTATTTTATGAATATCTTGTATCAGGCATATAATCAAATGCCAACTCGAATAATTATGAGAGACACCAATCCTTCAACCAGCCGATATAATTTAGCAATATTATTGATGGTTTCGTTTTTAATAGATCTTTTTAATGCGGAAGTGGACTAAAAGCATGCGGCTGTGATATTGGGTCATGTGTCATGCCTGTAGAATAGAACCGGGATGAAAACTTAATAAGATTATGGGACAGGGAAGGGACAGGAGGAAGGTTAAAAAATGCATATGTTTGCCGCTATCCCCAAAAACATTCTGTGCTTTTGGGGCAAAACTATGGGGGCGACTATATATTATCTGGATATGCCCCACAGGCGGATAGTAAAGAGAAATCTGAAATTTACATATTCCGAATGGGCGGATGAGGAGATATGCAAGATTTCAAAGAGAATTTTCCAGAATCTTGGAATTACGATTTTAGAGATTCTCCAGATGGCTTTCTTCTCTAAAGAAGATTTTCTCCGGAATATCAGAATAAAGGGAGAGGAGCATCTGCTTGATGCGGTTAAGGGCGGAAAAGGCGTTATTATAATTTCAGCCCACCTTGGAAACTGGGAGGCGGCATCTTTGTTTTCTCCGTGTTATTTCGGATATCCCGTAACATCTGTCGCAAGAAAAATAGAATCAGGGATTATCAACAGGTGGTTATTTAGGCTGAGAACCCGTTTCGGAAATTCGATAATTGACAAGGAGGGTGCCCTGCCTGAAATGACTCAAACACTTCGGGATGGCAAAATTCTTGCGTTGATGATCGATCAGGGCACTAAAAAATCGGAAGGAGTGGAACTTGAATTTTACGGCAAAAAAGTCACGGTGACACCGGCTGCAGCAATGCTTGCCTTAAGATGTAAGAGCCCGGTTCTTCCTGTTTTCTGCGTAAGGGAAGAAGATCAAAGACTTACAATCATTGTAGAACCACCTGTTGATCTGGTGAGAACTAAAGATTTGAGGGATGATTTGAGTACCAACACACAGATCATGACCGATGCGATCGAAAATGCCGTGCGAAGATATCCGGACCAGTGGCTCTGGCTTCATAAGCGATGGAAAAGATTTTACCCCGACCTTTATCCCGAATATATAGCAAGGCGAAAACGCAGAAGAGCAAAAAAGATAAAGAAAATGCTCTCTGAAAAATGATTGATGCTCCCCGGCGCAAGTCCGCCCGCCATGTCCGCCATAAAGATTGGCGGACGTGCCGCTGGCGGGACCTTCAGCGGGGAACGAGATCGCTGTTTCGGTTCAGGAAAGTATCGAATCGATCGTTTTTTTGAGTCTGGCCGAGTGGTTTGGCGCAAGACCGGATTCGCTTATATATGACGCTGTAAAGGCATTTTTTTCAGGCATCAGCGATTTTTTATCGATCTCATATCTTGTTAAATGGAAAAAGTTCCTGGTGCGTTCCCGAAGACTCAAAGGTCGCCCCCTGGTCTTCATATCAGCTATATCTATCAGCCCGAAACCCTTATCTGAAATAATTAAAATGTTGCCAAAATGAATTGATCTGAAATATACACCTTCGTTATGAAGCTTGGCTATAAACGCTGCAAGCTTTTGAACAATATTACCGTTCAGCGAATGATGCATGATATGATTTCGAAGCGTGTCACCTTCAAGCTCTTTATAATGAACCGCTGTTCGTTTAATGGATGGAATTTTAAAGGCGTTTATAACTGTTACCGTATTTATTCCGAGGTTTTTTAATTTTGAAGAATTATGAACGAATCGTAATGCATATGGGTAAAAGAGAGCGGATGAGATTATCCTTTTTGTACGGAACAGCTTGATAATTGAACCATCCTTAAGACGAAGTACTTTTTCTCCGAAACTGTCTGAAGCAAGTATTTCAGCGTCATTGTGCAGGGCAAGATATTGTTCGTAAGATATTTGTTTCAATCTGTAAAAGCCTGTGTGTTGAATCAGGTTTCTTATAATATTTTCCGGATACCAAAGTGAATATATGAGAGAATTGATTATGTCAATGATCGGAACAAAATGCGTTAAATAAGATTTTTGACGGTTATATAATCCTGTGCTAATAACAGGTTATATTAATATATTGCGGAGGGTCTCAACTTGTTTGAAAAGATTTCGAAATGGTCCGAAAGCAAAAACGGACTTTTATATATTATTTGTATTTCTTTGACGCTTAAAGCGTTTCTGTTCATGTCGGAGAGCGTGGTAAATAAAGATGGTTTGCTTTATATTTCAGTAGCTCAAAAGTTGATAACCGGGCATTTTAAGGAAGGATTATCCATATACCCAATGCCGTTTTATCCCTTGTTAATCGGCATTGTTCATTTTATGATACCTGACTGGGTGGCGGCGGCAAGGATATTATCAATAACATTCGTGGTTTTTACCCTTATCCCGCTCTATTTGCTGTCAAAAGAACTTTTTGACCGGAAAGCGGCTTTCTGGGCATGCCTTGCTTTTGCCGTTGCTCCTGTTCCAAACGGATGGGCAGATAGCGTGATACGGGATCCTGGTTTTATATTTTGTATGGCATGGTCTGTTTTTTTTGCTCTCCGGGCCATTCAATCTCAAAGGATAGTTTTCTTTGTCGCTTCAGCGTTTTTTTCCTGGGTTTCAGTATTATTCAGACTCGAAGGAATAATATTCATACTTTTTTTCCCGTTATACCTTTTTGCCCTCGGTTTTAAGAAGTATAATGATAAAACCAGTCTGTTTAAGGGTATTTTTTTGTGGACATCAGTTCCATTTTTGTTTTTCGCCATCTTTATTGTGGCTTTAGGGTGGGACGGGATTATATCTCTTAACAGGAGCGGCGATATTCTCAAAGAGGCCCAAAAAGTTTTAAGCTTTGGATTTCTTGATAATTATCATGTTCTTTCAGAACAGCTTATTAACCTTGAGAAGTATTCGCCGTATCCCGGGGGAATGCAGAATTTTGCCGAGACGGCTAGACACTATATTCCAATAATCTACCTCTTTGGACTACTTGAAACTTTTATCGTTGTTTTGTTTCCGTTATTCCTAATCCCGCTTTTTTATGGCTTTAGGGGTTCAATGCAAAAAAATCGTATTTTTGTTTTAAGTGTTTTTTTTGCATTCCTGTTCATGACATATTACTTTCTTGTAAATGCAGATTTTATTCAAAAAAGATTTCTTTCAATTCCGGCATTATTGCTCTACCCATGGATTGGAGCAGGCATGCAGAGGTTTTTTGAGTATTTGTCAGGAAGATTCTCCCAAAGGGTGTTTGTGTCCATTTTTATTCTTTTATTTAGTTTGCCCGTCTACCAGTGCTTTGAGCAGGAGTGGAAAGAGGACAGGAGTATAATGGCGGCGGGGAAGTGGTTGGCAGGGCAGAAAGAGTCGAACCGGCTTAAGGTAATTACTCTTGACTCACGCTTTTTGTATTACGCAGGAAGGGCTTTCCGGATCAGATACGATTCTTCAGCAGGCGGTGGCGATGTGGTTTTACTTGAGAGTGAAATTGCAAACATATATAATCTGGAACAGATTGCCCTGAACCGGAAACTGGATCTTATATTATTAAGGATTTCCTCAAAAAAAGAAGCGCCTGACTTCAAATATTTCAAAAGAATAAAGGAATTTAAGGGTAGAAAAAATGTTTCTTACGTTTTTTCTTCTCCTGAAGCCGCTGCAATAATAACAGGCCACAACAGTTAGTTGCATCGGCACTGATCAATAATGAATCATTCCGGCAATATAAAAAAATTAGACGGCAATTGTCTCCGCTCATCGGGCAGGAATCTAACCGTTCCATTCAGTATCGATATCAAATTAGAAGGCAGGATGGATGAGCTGTTATGCACCGATATTTTGAGGTTTCTGCCCGGTAAGCGTCTGGTCTGTTCCGGAAAATGGAACAGTTTGGATGTCGTTGTAAAGTTTTTCCTGAATTTAATTGATGGCAAGAGACATTTCGCGCGCGAAGAACGTGGTATAAATGCCTTGGAGAGTTCAGGCATCATTACGCCGAAGCTGCTTTTCCGCGGGGTTTCCATATCAGGAGAGGTACCTCTTCTTGGTTTTGAGAAGATAAGCGGGAGTGAAGACCTTAAAAAAATCTGGGAGAAAGCTGAAAACGACGGCAGGAGACTGGATATTCTTATCGGACTGGTGACTGTTATCTCAAAACAGCATATCTCCGGTATCTGTCAGGATGACCCTCACATAAGAAATTTTCTTTTATCGGGCGAAAATATTTATACTATCGACGGAGATGCGGTTGACGCAGGTCATATAGGAAA